>Ash_p2__coassemble_987_pt1 | contig 31990 bp, 23 predicted proteins | sample Ash_p2__metabat2_high_PE_029 | metagenome-assembled genome bin Ash_p2
GGGAGTTTATCCGAAGGCTATGTTTGATCTCTAGTCTGCTAGATTTGACACTTACGTGTTTTTCTTGCGGACAATCGGATCATGTGAATTATTCAGATTGAGTTTTGTCATGTTCAGGAAAAGCGGCCGAGGCTGGATTGGTCAAAGCCAAGCCAATGATCCAGGCCCGGCCAATCACACCGGCTAAAACGAGCGCTCTCGAATCTGATTCCACTCGATCAATGTGATCTTCAATGCGGAAAATCAGATTTCAAATTCGTAAAAAAAAAGAGAACCGGAAGTCCGGTTCTGATAATCAGTGATCAATTCCTATCAATCCTAAGTCTAATGTGAAAAGAATATAGAGAAATCTGAATCGATTCTCCTTTTCAGATTTCAGAAAAAGCGACTGCCTGTCTTGACAGTCCGCAAACAGATTAGCCTCTGAATTCTGAAGCAAACCAAACCGGTTATCTTAGACCCTGCTTCTTATATCCTGTTTCCAAATCATAGTTGAATCTTGGCCTGTTTTTTTCAGCCCCCAGTCCAGCCATCAATCAGTATGAGCCAGATTAGTCTTCCTGTTTTGGACTGTCTTCGGATTGGGAATCGTCCTGGTCGCCGTCTGCAGCTCCATCAGATTCAGAATTGTCGGAATGATTGACGGCCGGTTTTTCATCAGTAGAAATGTAGGACATATTCAAGACAAGCTGACCGGCTGCATCCCGGCTCAGGGTACCTGTGACTTCGGCTTTGCATCCGCCAAATGGAATATTAAAGCCATCGAGAATCAGATATTTGCTGATTGCATCATTCCACAGGACGGGTACCTGCTGGCCTGTCTTGTCGGTAACCAGTGCCTGCGGAAGATTGCCTTCCACAATAACAGAAGTCTGAGAAGAAATCAGCTGATCCTGAGCCGCATAAACCTGATCTACGTTCAGATGATCGCCAGATTTGATCTGAGAGCTGTCGCTGTTTTCTGAAGACGCAGCCTGGGAGTTATCGGCTTGTGATGAATCAGTCTGTGACTGGCCATTGAAGTAAGCGTAGCGGTCAGTTACCGTGACGCTCAGATCATTGCTTTTTACTTTGCCCTGATCGACACTGACTGTATAAGTTCCCGGCTGCTCAGCCTGGAACATGACCTTGCCGTTTTCAACCCAGGAATCACCGCCGGAAATCATGACATTGTTTGGATCAATGCGGGAAGGGAGCGGTGCTGTTTTAACGTCAATTGCGATAGGCGATCCAGTAATCATTTTCTGATCCGGTTCCAGGGAAAGTGTAATAGAGGAGTTCTGGCAGCCCTGCAGAAGAAGACAGGCAGAAAGAACCAGCACGCCTGATGGAATTCGGTTTTGCAGTCGCATATTATTCTTATCCTTTCACAATGAAATGCTTAAGTATTCGAGTTCTTTTCCAAATACTACTTTATTCTTTGAGAATTCATTTTGGTAGTGCATGAGTTTTGTCTACTGTGTCATTGATCTGACGAATTGGGATTCCTGCAGCAGAAAATTCAATCAAAACGCCAACATAGACAGGGATGCTCACCAATGACAGATACGAGCAAATTCTCTGGAAAACCCGTATTCAGGAATCGGCACTGAATCATGAACTCATGAAAATCGGCCAGTTTATTTCCCCTGCAGCAAATCATGCCTATAGTCTTGCCTTAATTTACTCTTGGAACAATAAATATATTAGATGTTATTTTAAATTAATATGATTTTATGATATAAAGGTCTTGCTTTTTCTGTCGAATCTGATATGCTAATTGAGCTACTACAATAGCATCCTGCTAAATGTGTCAGGTCGGGAACGAAGCAGCACCGTGCTGGCTCTGTTATGTGTAGTAGTTTTTTTTATGCACTTTTCTGGTTCTGGGAGCAGACATTTCCCCGGACTTTTTTTTATTGACTTTCCTGATAAATCAAGCTAGATCGATCTGATTTATTCATATGAAAGAAGCTGGATGCAATGCAGTTGCTTTTTTCCAGGCTATTTTTTTTCTGCTTTTCTGCAGTATGTTTTCGATCAGCTTTATCGATCTGAAACAGGAAATGATAGTACACTGCTTCTGATGTCTGGTTTCCAATGTCATCCTGGTTTATCGAAATGAGCTTTCTGATATTTGACCAGGATTTACTGCTATTCCAAAATGCTTCGACTTCTTATCAGGCTTAGCAATAAGGACAATCCTGTTTATGAGCAGTCAGGTGATCAGACAGATCACTTTTTAATCTGCTCCATCTGGCTGATCAATCCAGGAAAAAAGATGACGTGTCTATTCCTTATCACCTTCTAAATATGCAAATTCAAATATTGTCCAATCGAGCCTGGTTCCCTGCTTGCTGGATTTTTCTGGATTCAAGGATTAAAGCCACCAATCTATCCACATTTCATCTTCTGCTTTTAGAGTCTATCGCAATTTTCACATGAAATGACAGAATCAGTTCTATCTTAACCATTCAAGCTTTGAGTTGGCCAGCTGCACTCTGACTTCAAGATGGATAGTGAACTTTTTAATATTTGCAGTTATATGCAGTCGAGCAGAGCCGGTCAGCAGCATCAAAAAGCCAGTAAGATCTCATTCATGTTTCTCTGGTACCGTGCCCTGTCAATTCCCAATTCTACAACTGTCGTAAAAACTTCGCTCTTATAGTTTTAAGCTTTTTAGTTCTGACAACGGGTTCTGCCTTATCAGGACTTGCCTGAACCGGACCGTTCTAATTTCAATATTTCCATAATCTGGAGCCTGCTGAATCCAGTGAAGATCATATTATTGGAGAAACCCGGAATCAGTTCAGAAATCATGAAAAAACCAGGCTGGTCCTGCTGTACCCAGGATCCTTATGGAATGGGAACAAGCAAAACAGGCAATGAAAAAAATTTCTTAACCGGCTGCCAGCTGGAAGCCGATTCAGCAATAAGTTCTTTATCCATGACAAAGTCTGGTTAATGTTTCTTGAATCGAAAATCGAAAAGCCTCCATATAACAGCCGAAGTCGTTAACTATCTTGCAAAACTGCTTTTAGCCTACGAAGATGTTTTTCAATTCAGATCTGGTTTGTATGTTCTTCCAATTAATCGTAAACGGTTTGTCTGCCTGTTTAAGATCTTTGATATCATTGAAATTAACCTATGAAAAATGAATCTGAAAAATACATGAACAAAGCTCTGGCTCTTGCTGCAAAGGCGGAAGCTCTTGATGAAGTCCCTGTAGGAGCTGTCATTGTCAAAGATGGCCAAATCATTGGCCGGGGCTGGAACCGGCGCCAGCAAAAACAAAACGCCCTTGAGCATGCCGAAATCATGGCGATTGCTCAGGCCTGCCGCAAACTGAAAAGCTGGCGTCTGGAAAGCTGCACCCTCTATGTCACTCTGGAACCGTGCCCGATGTGTGCCGGAGCGATCATTCAATCGCGAATTGCGAATGTTATCTTTGGTGCCTATGATCCAAAAGGCGGCGCATGCGGTTCAGTGATAAATCTGTTTGAGATTCCGCAATGGAACCACCATCCAAACTGGGAAGGCGGTATTCTGGAAGCCCAGTGCAGCAAACAGCTCAAAGATTATTTCAGAAAGAAGCGTGCGGAGAAGAAGGCGCAAAAAATCGCCAGAAAAGCCGCCCAGAACCAGATTCAATCTACAGACAATTCAACACCGCCAGTCGTTCCCGGTCGTTCAGCGTCGGAAGCAGAACAGGTTTCTTCAATGCAAGAATCAGAAGTCGGTGATGACTCTCTTTCTGACAACGATCATAACTTCGATTTGGAAAGAGTGCCTCGCACCTCGAAAGGAGACTAGCTCATGGCTTATCAGGCTTTATACCGGAAATATCGCCCTGCTTCTTTTGACGATGTCGTTGGACAGAAGCATATTGTAACGACTCTGAAGAATGCCATTGCCAGCAACAGAATTGCCCATGCGTATCTCTTCTGCGGTCCCAGAGGCACAGGAAAAACATCAATTGCCAAGATCTTCGCTCGAACCCTTAACTGTACTGGCAACAACCCACCATGTCTTGAATGCGAAAACTGCAAGCTGTCTCTTAGTGGATCGCACCCAGACATTATCGAAATCGATGCTGCCTCAAACAATGGAGTGGATGAAGTCAGAGCCTTGATTGACCGGGTAGCATATGCACCTTTAGAAGGAAGATATAAAGTCTATATTATTGACGAGGTTCACATGATGACTCCAGGGGCATTCAATGCACTGCTCAAGACGATTGAAGAACCGCCGGCTCATGTCATCTTCATTTTCGCTACCACAGAGCCGCATAAAGTCTTGCCAACTATTCTATCCAGGTGTCAGCGATATGACTTTTCAAAAGTCAGCCACTCTGACATTGAAAAACGGCTTTTCCAGATTTGCGAGGCAGAAAAGGTGAATGCAGATACAGAGTCGTTGAGCCTCATTGCAGATCTGGCCGATGGCGGAATGCGTGATGCTCTTTCTATCCTGGATCAATGCATTGCCTATGAGCAGTCACATCTGACCGTCGATTCAGTACGCGAAATTTATGGAGTTGTCCGCCCTGAAGAAATTGGCCACCTGGTCGAAAACCTGACTCCTCAAAATGCGGAAACAGCTATCCAGTTTCTCAATGAGATCGAAAGCCGCGGGATGGATATGAAAAGATTCACCGCTGATCTTATTTCAATGTTTAAAGATTCCCTGCTTCTGGATATGTCTAACACGACAACCCTGATCAGTGACCAGAGAAAGAGAGTATTGAAGCAATCTTTTTTGGGTCATCCCGTTCAGAAGAGAATTCAGATCCTGAATGACCTGATGAATCTCTATAACAAGCTGGCCTTCTCTTCAAATGTGATGGACTATATTGAGACGATTCTTCTGAAAGCCGCATTATGGCAGGAAAAAGTCATTTACCAGGCACCATATGAAAAGAAGAAGCCAGTTCAGAACCGATATGAAATGAAATCTGAAACAAAAACTGAATTTAGAGGTCATCCGGCAGATTTGCCTAAAGTAAATAAGAAAACGGACCTTGCTTCCCTCTTCTGGAATTCTGATGTTTCACGTGAAACAATGAATCCCGCTCAGAAACCAGAATCTGAATTCACATTTTCGGAAGATTTCCTTCTCTCTCTTCTGGTTGGTGCAACAAAGAGCGAAAAAAGCAGAGACCAGAATCATATGACAGACCTGGATCATTGGCTGAGTGATCTGACGCTTGCTAGATTTGCTGCAGCACTTCACAATGTTCAGATAGCCGCGAGCGGTTCTACATATATCCTGGTGGCTGCTCCAGGAGAACTCGAGAAGAATAATATTAATGAATTGCAGACTGCAGCTGGCTTTGAGCAGTTTACAAACAGTGTTCTGGAAAAGCCAAAAAAAGTTTTTGCCCTGACAATCTCTGAAACCAGGAAACTCATTGAAGCATTTAAGAAAAGAAGCAAAGAAAACTCCCTCCCGGCAGCGGCTCAGATTGAAGCCGTTCTGCCAGCTGTAGAGAAAGAAGTTCCAGTTGAGGAGGAATTAAAAAGCCGGTTTGCAGATCTCGAGATTATTGATGACTGACAGGAATTTCATATTGCAGATCTGAGATAACTCACCAGTTTTATATGTGAGGTTATGAAAATCATTGAATAAAATGGAAAAACTGACCTGGCTTTAGACATCGTCCAAAGAAAACGGACATGAAATGGCGAGCAGCCATGTTTATTAGTGAAGAGCTTTGCAGCAATCAGCATTTCTCAGAGAAAAGGATAGAACTGAATATGATCAGTCAGAAAGTCTGTCAGAATGGATCAGCCAGCTTTTCTGAATATCCCATCTAAAGGAAATGAGTGAAAATAGAAATAGACTGAAAGGAAGTGAAGCTTAAATGTATCCACTGAAATTTGAAAACTTGATCCTTGAGCTGCATAAGCTGCCTGGAGTTGGAATGAAAAGCGCTGAACGAATGGCATTTGCCATCCTTGGCTGGTCACCAGAACAGCTGAAACAGTTTACGAAAACAATTCAGGAGATCAGCCATCTGAAAGAGTGCTCGATCTGTGGGAATCTGACGGATCAGGACATTTGTGAAATATGTTCTGATTCAGATCGTGATCATACGCAGATTTGTGTAGTTCAAAATGAAAAAGATCTCTATGCGATCGAAAATCTGCAGGAATATAAGGGTGTTTACCATGTTTTACATGGAGCGATAAATATTCAGAAAGGAATATTGCCAGATCAGCTGAATATCCCATCTTTAGAAAAGAGGATCAATCCTGAAACAAAAGAGGTTATTCTGGCGTTAGATCCAACGATGGAAGGAGAAACAACAGCAATGTATCTGACCAGACTTCTGAATGATCAGGTTTTGGTCACACGACTGGCTTATGGTATTCCATTTGGTGCCAAGCTGGATTATACTGACAGCCGAACTCTGTCTAAAGCCTTTGAAGGACGTAAAGAAGAAAAATCGGAATAATCATATTAGAATTCAGAGACAGCCGAATCCGAAGATACGAAATACAATTGTGAATTTTCCGATCGTGTGATTTGTCAGGTTTTAAGCATTTTGATCTGATCTGTCTTACTCACTCCTAAAAGAATCATAAATTATCAATCAGCCTGGGATATGATTTTAATAATCTTACCTGGGCTTTTTCTTTTGTATTTGATAAATTTCATAAGAAATTTTATATCTATAATTCATAAAATTATGCTCGAATATGAAATTCATAAGCAATATAAAACCGCTGCACAGGGGTCTTGATTTGTCTTATGACTTTCAGAAAAAAAGGAAATGAATATCTGTTCGAACTTCTGATCATTCATATTTATCAAATCGAAAATCATATGTTTAATTGCTGCATCGAGCCAGCTGATGCTATTCATCTTCCTTACAGATATGAAATTCACAAAAAATTCACGTAGTTTTTTCAGGTTACTCTGAAAATCATAAATATTCTTATGTATAAACCTGACAAATCATATGATCAAAAAAAGCAAGTCGTTACGCGCCATTTGATTGAGATAGGAAATTAGATATGATCAGACGTTCAGCGTAGAATTGATCAGACTGTTGAATAGGAATTTCATAAACAGATTTGAAAAGACAAATATTCTGGAATATGAAATTCATAAAACATATTTCGATGAATGACTGCTGCTAAAAACAGGAAATAAGATTCAACTAATTTTCTTCTCAGGAAAAATTTTATTAAAAAACTTGAACTAGGAGCAATCACGCGAAATTCATATAAGAATATTCACTAAAGCCTTTTATCTTTAACGAAAATCTGAATGTGCTAAAATGCATTGGTGGCTGTATTCGGTAAGAGAAATGAATTAGCAGAGTTTTTGAATTTACAATATAATCAGATATGAAAATCATGATAATTTCCGAATTATGGAATAGGCGGGATAAACGAGCTGTGCTATAATCTCGACTAGTAATCTGACATTCCTAAGGAAGGGTGATCCGTTTGGCCGAACAGAATACTCCGATCGATGTTTTCTACGATATGGACATTGCACAGATCTGTCAGCATTTTAATAAGTCGCGAAATACAGTCGATAAAGCCGTTGCAAAACTGGTCAAGCACTATCCGGATAAAGGATGGAAGTACAAGAACCCGGAAACGAAACGAATCACCATTAAAGCTGAAGGAGTCGAGAAGCTGTCAACCTATTTCCGAAAGGAAAAACACGAGATTTCTACCGTAGAAACTGAACTGCGAATGGAGAATGAAAAATTGAATGCCATTCTCCAGGAGAAAGAAAAGACGATTGCAAATCTGGAAATCTTATATAATGAACGGCTGAAGCTTGAACTTGAGAAAAGCAGGCAGTCTTTTTTGCTTGAACAGAAAAACAAAGATGAAAAAATCAAGGAACTGGCTACGACAATCTCCTCTCAAAACGAAGAACTGAGCAAAAAGGAAGAAACAATCAGTGAACAGACCGAAAAGATTTCCCTGCAGACCGAAACGATTTCTACGCAGTCAGAAACAATCTCCAAGCAGGAAGACAAGATCAGCACTCTCGAATCTGAGAATCAGAAACTTAAGGAAGAAACTTCCAGCCGGGATAAAACAAACAATGAGCTTTCAAGCAAGCTGGAAGAGTACAAAAGAAAAGAAGAAGAATATAATAATAAATCCTTCTTCTATCGGCTGACCCATAAGTTTTCACTAAGCTGACCGGCTATTTCTGCAGATCTGCAGCTGCCCTGGCAATTTTGCTGGGGCAGTTTTTTTCGTATTTTGCATTGACTGCGGACAGGATATCCCTGAACCGGCTGATTCCATCATGATCCTGGCGGTATTCATACTCGGCCTCATAATCATCATGGTTTTTAAAGAATGTATGATCCAGGCATAGATCAGCATCTTTGCTTTGGCAGATCTGTCGATCTGTTTTGAATTCGGCAACTGGCTCAATATCTTCAGGCAGATGAATATATTGATTCAGCCACGCCTTTTCTTCAGGATTCAGCTGACCAAGAGTATGCGCCTGAACGGGCCGCTCGTATTCATATTTGGTAATAGCATCAAGCGGCTTTTTAAGAGTGAGGATATATTCGTCTTTAGATTCAGGGTGTAAAACCTGCCGTATGCGAAGGGCCATTCCCTGATTTTTCAGGAGATGATCTGGACTGTCATAATACGTGTTAATCTGTGAAAATGCCGGGCCAAAGTCATTTTGGCTGGCGAGCTGTCTGGCCTGATCCGAAGTCAGCAGTGTTTTCAGTTCCCGTTCCTGATCTTTCATAATTTTTATGTCGTCCTTTCGTGTAAATCAAAATCTGATCACTGATCGTTGGGCATCTGATCTTTTATCTGATTATATCCCGGCAGATACTGCCAGGATGGAATCCTGCAAAAAAGACAAGATGAGAGATGTGTGAAAATCAGATGAGCAGGACATCCAGAACTTTATAAAAAGGATCCTGGAAAGACATTCTGAATGAACTTCAGACAGAGTCCGGGGCAGCGGAATGTCCATAACCAGGATTGATTTTAAGAAAGTTTTGTCCATGATCTATTTTGTTCAGGACCAGAAATGATGATCATTAGAAAATCTGCCGAAAAAGTCTGTAACAGGTTTGCAGAAGAATCTGACTGTATTGGTGACCAAACATAGCGTGCTAGAATATTCACCAGCATTGACTGGACAAGCCAGCTTCAGAAAAAGCAGGTGTCAGGCAGAGAATGATTTTGCAAAATCAAATCTGGAAGTTCTTGATCTGGATGCTTCTGAAAGGATGGGATTGCTATGCGCTTTAGTATTTACTGCCGGGATGACGAATACTCCAGGAATCTGGGCCAGAAAATCCGGACAATCCTGGAAGATAATTTTAATGATACATATGACTGGGATCATCCGCAGCTGGTCTGCTGTGTCGGCGGTGACGGGACCATCCTCAGGGCAATTCATCATTACGAAGACCAGCTGGACTCGCTTTGCTTTGTTGGTATTCATACAGGAACTCTTGGCTTTTTCACAGATTACACCAACAGTGAGCTGGAACAGTTTATAGAGGATCTGCACCGGAATGAGGCGAAGATTCAGTCTTATTCGCTGATTGAAGCCGAACTGGACAATGGAAAAAAATACCATGCGCTCAACGAAATCCGCCTGGGGTCTTTCATTAATACTGTCCAGTATGAAATTTATGTCGACAGCGAATATTTCGAGACTATCTGCAGTGCCGGGATTTGCGTCAGTACACAGGCTGGATCCACAGCCGCAAACCGTTCTCTTGGCGGAGCTGTGATTGATGATGATCTGAAAGTCATGGAACTGGCCCAGATCATGCCTGTTTCTCATATTAATCAGCATTCTCTGACAGCGCCATACGTTCTCAAGCAGGAGAGGGTAATTACCGTTATGGGCCGCTCATTGAAAAATTCGGTTCTTTGCTATGACCATCTGGAAACCCGCAAACTTGAGCAGGTATCCAAAGTGACGATTCGGCTTTCGGACCAGAGAGTCAACTTCATCCGGTTTCATCCATATTCGTATTTAAAAAGACTGAAGAATCTCTTCTAGTCCTTGGCGGAAGAAGAGATCTTCAGTCTTTTTTTGTACAAACTGTCTGACTTTTTTAAATTGGGCCTAATTTTAATTACCCGCGGAGAAGCTGGAGACATATTCATGATCAGTCCAAAAAGGATGAAGTAGGACAGAGTCGAGGATCCGCCATAGGAAATCAATGGCAGGGTAATTCCGGTAATTGGTACCAGCCCGACAATCATACCCAGATTCTGAAGCTGCTGGTAAAGGAGCATGGCGATGGTTCCAATGATAATCAGGCGGTTGTCACTGGAACGGGAGTTGTAAGCCATCTTGCAAAGGTACAGGTCCAGCCACAGGCAGACAAACAGGATAAATACCGTCCCAAGCAGACCGAAACATTGTCCAAATGCAGCAAAAATGAAGTCGGTATGCGCTTCTGGAATCGAAATGATGTTGGCCTGGAGGCCATGTCCGGTAAGGCCGGCAGATCCCAGCGACAGCAAAGCGGTATACAGCTGGTTGGAAGATCCAAGATAGTTGTGTTCCGGATAGAGCCAGGCATCAATACGCCGCAGCTGGTAGCTTGAAACGATTGAGGACAGCAGTTCATGCTCGTAAAAATACAGGAAGAAAAAGCCGCCCAGCAGCAGGGCTACCAGGATAAATGTAATCCAGATATAAATACGGCGAACTCCTGAACAAAGAACCAGGACAATCAGCGTAAAGGCAATGATCAAAAACAGCCCGGTATCCGGTTCAAGCAGGATCAGGATCATCGGTGGTACGGCCCACTTCATGATCTCCCAGAACATGTGCAAATCATCTTTTATGGAAGGATGGGGATGTTTCTTCTGGAAATCGGCAATGATCAGGCTGGTTTTCAGGATCAGCACGACTTTCATAAACTCGGAAGCCTGGAATGAGCCCAGGCCCGGAATCTGGATCCAGGAAAAAGCACCATTGACCTGCGACGCCAGCGGCAGGTTGTAGCCGGTGAAGCGGTAAAGCAGGCGGGAGGCCAGCAGGTAGACCAGGACATACATCAGAAATTTATAGACTTCTGGAATATAGGTGAACAGTTTCCGGTTCTGGAAGCGGGAAATAATAAACAGCACGACAAACCCGATGCCATACCACATAATCTGCCGGCGCAAAAAACCCGGACCGGATCCATTGCGGATCAGATTGAATGAGTTGTAGATAGCGAAGCAGCTAGTCGCAAACAGGACCAGCAGAATCAGAAAGAAGCCAAAGTCAAAGCGAATCGTCTTTTTGCCAATTTGAATTGTCTGTTTCATAAGACCTCCTTTCCAGCGGATAAAAAAGATTTTGAGTATTGTTTCATGACTGAGGAAGCCCCCGTCACTCTGAAGCAGTGATTCAGGCCGGTCGGGATACTCCTCATTTCCATACTTTAAACTGCAATACATAATACAAGAAAAACAAATTTATCATACTCTGTGATTCGGATTTGTTAGGTGCAGCCGATCATTTCACAATTTCATACCGCATAAAATAAATTCTTGATCCACAAAGCCGGAACTGGAGCCGGTCTTCATGAAGACCTTTGCCTTTTGAGCCGCCGAAATTTTCTGTACAGAAGTCTTTGAAAAGTTCAGGGACGGCAAACAGAAAACAAATGGAAAAACAAAAAGAAAACGGGTAAGAGGATTGCTCTTCAGGCAAAGACAATAAAGCGCAGACTGGAAAACAAACTTATATTAAGATAAAGCCAATGAAACGAAGATACATGGCCGCAAGGCAGCCCCGCCGGCAAAAAACAGCTATACCAGCAGATTCCGGCAAAAAACTGGATGCCCTGCTTTGGCGAGGATGAACAGGAGATGACAGAAAAGTTATAATTAGACATATGCCTATGGATAAATCACAGTACACGCCGATGATGCAGCATTATCTGCAGCTCAAGGAGGAAAATCCAGATGCAATTCTGATGTATCGCCTCGGTGACTTTTATGAAATGTTTTTTGATGATGCCCTGACGGCTTCCAGAGAACTGGACCTGGTTCTGACTGGACGGGCAGCCGGAGCTGAAAAAGCACCGATGTGCGGCATTCCGCACCGGGCCGTCAAACCGTATATTTCCAGGCTGGTCAAAAAGGGCTACAAAGTCGCGATCTGTGAACAGCTGGAAGATCCCAGGGAGGCCAAAGGCCTGGTCGAGCGGGGAATTATTCAGATCATTACCCCTGGCACACTGCTTGATGATGAAGCCGGCAGCCAGTCTTTGAACTATCTGGGTGTTGTCGCTCACGACAGCTGGAAAGCGCTCGTGCTGCTTTGCGAGCTATCGACGGGCGAGCTTCGCTATATCACTTTTGAAAAATCGCTCAGCCAGGTCCAGAAGCTTCTGGCCGAATTCCAGGTGCGGGAAGTGATCGCTCCCAGAAACCTGGACCGGACCTGGCAAAAAGCCCTGGACCAGATGGAAGATCTCGTCTTTTCCCAGTCGCAGGCAGCCCCTTTGCAGGCATCCGATGAAAGCCTGATGCCGTATGCGGATCCGCTTCTTCAAAGCGGCCTGGAAACACTTATGGGCTATCTGCAGGCTACGCAGATGCAGCATGCGGATCATCTGAGCATCATGACACCGCTCTTTCCGCCCAGTGCCATGATTCTCGATCCGGAAACCCGGATACATCTTGAACTCACCCGCTCCCAGTCAGCCAGCACCAAAGCGCAGTCGCTCTGGTCGTTTCTAGATCATACCCAGTCGGCCTTAGGAAGCCGCCTGCTGCGCGAATGGGTAGAAGCCCCGCTGCTGGACCGCGAAAAAATCATTCAGCGTCAGGAAGGCATTCAAAGCCTTCTGGACCAGTTTCTGGTACGGGCCCAGCTCAAGGATCACCTGGCGTTTATTTATGACCTGGAGCGCCTGGCCGCCCGGATCAGCTACCGTTCAGCTTCGCCAAGAGATGTTCTCCAGCTTTCCGCTTCGCTTGAACATGCCCGCCCGATCCTTGATCTGGCAGCCGTGCTGGAAAGCTATCCGCAGCTGCAGGACACGCCGGACTGCCATGATCTGTATGAGCAGATCCACAATGCCATCATTCCTGAACCGCCCCTGGCTATCCGCGACGGTAACTTCATTGCCCCAGGCTACAGTGAACAGCTCGATGAAATCCGCCAGCTGGCAGACCAGTCGGATCAGGCACTGATGGAGCTGGAAAACCGCGAGCGGGAAAGAACCGGGATCAAGAGCCTGAAAATCGGCTATAACCGGGTGTTTGGCTACTATGTTGAAATCCGCAAAACCCAGCTGGATTTGCTGAAAGATGAATTTGGCTATACCCAGAAGCAGACCCTGGCCAACGCCGCCCGGTTTACCTTTCCAGAGCTGAAGGATCTGGAAGAAAAAATCCTTTCGGCCCAGGAGCAGAAGATCGAGCTGGAGCAGGAGCTGTTTTCCGGATTGCTGGACCGGATCAAGGCCAGCCTGGCCGATCTGCATGCTCTTTCCCGGGCGCTGGCTTTAATTGATGTTCTTGTATGCCTTGCCGATCTGGCCAGTGAAAAAGGCTATGTCCGGCCGCAGTTCAGCCAGGATGGCCGGGTGAATGTCGAAGAAGGCCGGCACCCGATCCTGGAATCGCGTCTGTCGGGCTTTGTCTCCAACAGCTGGAAGATGGATCCGGATACCGGCATCTGCCTGGTGACCGGCCCGAACATGGGCGGCAAGTCGACCTGGCTGCGCCAGAATGCGCTGCTGGTGGTCATGGCCCAGATGGGCAGCTACGTTCCGGCCCGGAAGGCCGTCCTTCCTGTTTTTGACCGGATCTTTACCCGGATTGGAGCCAGCGATGATCTGCTGCAGGGCAAGTCGACCTTCATGATGGAGATGATGGAAGCCAACAATGCCCTGCGCCACGCCACCGAAAACTCACTCATTCTTTTTGATGAAATCGGGCGCGGAACCGCAACGTTTGATGGCATGGCTCTGGCCCAGTCCATGCTGGAATATATCAGCCAGGTGCTCAAATCCAGGACGCTTTTTTCCACGCATTATCATGAACTGACCAGCCTGGACCAGGATTTCCCGTCCATCAAAAACGTCCATGTCGACGTGCGGGAAAAGAAAAAAGAAATCGAGTTCTGCTACCGGATCATTGATGGCAAGGCCGACAAGTCGTATGGCATTCATGTCGCCAGGCTGGCGGGCCTGCCGCCCATGGTCATTACCCGGGCTTCGAGCCTGCTTGACCAGTTTGAAACAAGCAGCCCGAACCAGAATTTCCAGTCAAGTCTGTTTGTCATGGACCCCTCCGACCTGCAGAGAATGCAGCTGGTTGAAAGCATTCAGCAGCTGGATGTTGACAGCCTTTCAGCCAAGGAAGCATTAAACCTGCTTTACGACCTGAAAGAATCTGCTGACAAAATTGAATGATTTTCAAACAGTCTGGCCTGCAGCATTGGGCCGGAAAAAAGTCGGCCTTTGCCTGAAGGCCATGAGAACATATCCCGGACAAGTTCGAAATAAAAACAAGAATCCCTGCCCGGATGACCGGTAAAAACCGGATTTGTCCGCTCGAAAATCTCAGCCAGAAAAAGACGCGCCAGGCAGGATAAAAGATTCCACCCGGCAAAATCGGCCGGGAGACCCGGCAGTCAGAACAAGTCTTTCTCTGCAAAGATCCTGCGTTTTGAAAAAATGAAGCCAGTTATCGAACCCGGTATTTTTACCGGTCAAAGGCAGAAGAAAGAAGGCAATGGGTCTGCTAATCCTGCAGGCTGGAGCTGCAGGACAGGCCGGGCCGGAAGAAAAAAGAATCAATCCAGTGGCGGCCTGCTCACTGGATTTTTCACAATAGGATAGGCAGGCCGGTTTTGAAAGGAGGAACCAGAATGGGAATTATCCACGTCCTGGATTCACATCTGACCAACATGATTGCGGCCGGCGAAGTGGTCGACCGGCCGGTCAACATCGTCAAGGAGTGCGTAGAAAATTCGCTGGATGCCGGCGCTTCAACGATTGATATTGAAGTGTTTTCCGGAGGCATTGAAGGTGTCATTATCAGCGATGACGGCTGCGGAATGAGCCGGGAAGATCTGCGCATGGCTTTCCGCCGTCATGCCACTTCAAAGATTCAAAACGAAGATGAACTGTTTGCCATTTCAACGATGGGCTTTCGGGGGGAAGCACTGCCTTCGATTGCTTCCGTTGCCAAAGTCAGTGCCCTGACCAGCAACGGGCAGGAAAGCAGCCGCATCGTTTTTGAGTATGGCGAGCTGAAAGCCTGGGAAAAAGCCGATGCTCCAAGAGGATGCCGCATTGAAGTGCGCGGACTCTTTTTGCATACGCCCGCCCGCTTCAAGTATCTCAAGAAGCCAAACTATGAATTTTCCATCATCGCTGATGCCGTCAACAAGCTGGCTCTGGCTCATCCGGAAGTCCGCTTTACGCTCAAGCATGACGGCCGCCTTGTTTTCCAGACCTCGGGAAGAAACGACCGCCGGGAAATCCTGTACCAGATGTTTGGCAGCCAGGCGGCCAAAGAGGCCGTTGAGTTTTGCCGCTCCGGCCAGGATTTTACGATCAGCGGGTTTGCGATTCAGCCTGGCATTTCCCGGGCTTCCAAAAACTATATTTACGTCTGCCTCAACGGACGCACGATCCGCTCCTGGCCGGTGACCAAGGCCGTCATCGAAGGGTACCGGGAATACCTGCCCAAGGATCGCTTCCCGATCTGCTTTGTCAATATCACGACAGACTATCAGCTGATCGATGTCAACGTTCATCCCAACAAGCTGGAAGTCAGAATCTCCAAGGAAGAGTACCTGACGCAGCTGATCATTGAGACCATCAGCGAACTGTTTGAAACCGAAATCCAGGCCCCGCAGATCAAGGCAAGAAAGCCCCAGATTGAGCAGCTCCAGGCCGAATTCCAGTACCCTTCAAAAGCGCACGAAAACCCGTCTGCAGCCGGCCAGACAGGACGGGTGGAAGAAGTCTGGCAGCTCTGGCCAGGTGAGGGCAGCCCTCAGCTGACAGAGCAGCAGCGGGCCCGTTTTGAGCAGCGCCGCTCCAGTCCGCAATATCCTGCCGGCCAGAAAATGCTGCAGCCAAACCGTCCGGAACAGCTGTTTAAAAACCAGCCGCAAAACGGATTTCCTGAACCGGACAGGAATAATCAGAAACCGGGTAACGGCCAGGCTAGTGAAATTCAGAAATCTTTCCGGAATTCCGATATGCCGGAATTTCTGAAAAGAGACCTGGAAATGCCCGTATTTAAAGAGGATATTCCATCGGATCAGAAAAAATCTGAAAATCATATTTCCTCTTTGGGACAAAATCAGAAGAACCTGGAAGCTTTGCAGACCGGATTTGTACCGGATAGCTCCTATGAAACAGGATCGGATCGGAAGGGAAATAATGAGGCCAATTCCATAAGCCAGACAGGAAAAATGGATGTCCAATCGGACAGCCAGGCTTCTGTTTGCAATCATGAGCACCAGGGAATGGATGCCAGGAATCCGGGCTTTGCCGGCCAGAAGGAAAGGCTGGAAGAAGAGGCTCAGGCCGAGAAAAAAGCGGATGGGGCCAATGGAAAATCAACGATGCCAAATGCCTTGTCTTCCTGCCCGAGGGATGGGCTGCCCGGCGAAACAGGATACTTGGAAAAGAGCGACCAGCCGGCCGGCCCAGAGTGCTTTGCGGCTGCGCAAAGCGGGCCTGGCTATCCCACCGGGCACAAGCCGGCTGCTTCAAGAAGCAGGGGCAACGAGTTCTTCCTGCATCTGAAAATTATCGGCCAGCTCAAGGATTCCTATATTCTTTGTGAAGGGGATGACGGCCTGGTGATTATTGACCAGCATGCTGCTGCAGAGCGCTGCAATTTTGAAAAGATCCAGCGCGAGTTTGAAAAGCCCGTCCAGGTGATGCAGCCGCTGATGATTCCTCACCGGATGGCTTTGAGCGCGGACCTGATGGCACAGCTAGATTCCATCAACGAAAAGACGACGCCCTATGGCCTGAAGTTTGAAGCCTTCTCCCAGAACAGCGTGCTGCTGCGCGAGGAGCCGGCATGGCTTTCCTTGCTGGATCGAGACAAGTTTCTGGATGATCTGTTTACGTGGTTCAAGGAGCATAGGGATGTGGATATGAAGGAACTGCGCCGGCATCTGGTTGCTACGTGTGCCTGTCATTCCTCCGTCCGTTTTCATCATTCGCTATGCCGCGAGGAGATGGAGCAGATCCTGGCTGACCTGGCTGCAGCAGACCAGCCTTACCATTGTCCGCATGGCCGGCCAACGGTAGTGACCATGTCGCTTCGGGAGCTGGCAAAGGAGTTTGAACGTGTATAAAGTGATCGCAATTGTCGGCCCGACCGCCTCGGGAAAAAGCTCGCTGGCTATCGAAGCCGCAAAGAAACTGAATGGAGAAATCATCTCGGCGGACTCCATGCAGGTGTACCAGGGCATGGATATCGGGACGGCCAAAATCATGCCGGAAGAGATGGAAGGTATCCCGCATCACCTCATCGACATTCAGCCCGTCGACTCTCCGTGGAATGTCCGGCAGTTCCAGAAGCTGTGCCGGCAGGCCATTGAGCAGATTGCTGCCAGAGGAAAGGTGCCCATTTTGTGCGGAGGCACCGGGCTGTATGTGAAGGCCGCTTTGTATGATTATTCCTTTGAAGAGGAAGAAGGAAACTGGCAGGACATCCCGCCGGAAATCGAGGCGCTCACCAGCGAGCAGCTGGTGGCCGAACTTGAAAAAAGCGATCCGGCGGCGCTGGAAAAAATCCATCCCAACAACCGCAAGCGGCTGCTCCGGGCGCTTGTCATGGCCCGAAGCGGAAAGACGAAAAGCGAGCGGGAGCAAAACCAGAAACACCAACCAATCTATGATATTTATATTGTCGGCTTAAAAGGCGATCGCGCCCAGGAGATCGAGCGCATCAGCCAGCGGGTTGACCAGATGTTTGAGCAGGGGCTGGTCCAGGAAGTGGAACGGATTTTTTCCGATCCCCAAAGCCGCACCTGGAACAGTTTCCAGGGAATTGGCTATAAAGAATTTAATGACTGGTTTTCGGGCAAGGAAAGTCTTGAACAAGTACGTGAAAAAATAAAAATTCACACGAGGCAGTATGCCCGCCGGCAGATGACGTGGTTCAACCATCAAATGCCCGTCCACTGGTACAATCTGAAAGAAAGAGAAAAGATCCTCGACGATCTTGAGGAGTGGTATGGAAACGACAAACAGTCTTGAGCGGGCAAACCTGCTCTATGGCAGCGATGCCATTGACGCCCTGAAAAACAAAACGGTCCTGGTGGCCGGATGCGGCGGGGTAGGTTCCTTTGCCATTGAAGCCCTGGCCCGCAGCGGCATCGGCCGGCTGGTTCTGATCGACAAAGACATTGTCGAACCGTCCAATATCAACCGGCAGCTTTGCGCCCTGACGGATACTGTCGGCCAGCCGAAAACTGAAATTCTCAGAGAGAGGATTTCGAGAATTGCTCCGGATTGCGAGGTGGTGATTCATACCGGCTGGTATGACAAGGATCTTGATGGCTGGATCGAAGCGCAGCATCCGGACTACATCCTGGACTGCATCGACTCGATGCGCTCGAAGCAGGACCTGATTACCTTTGCCCTGGAAAGAAAGATCCCCATTCTGACCAGCATGGGCATGGCCCGGCGCAAGGATCCAACCTGCATTGAAATCCGGGAGCTGGAAAAGACGATGAACGATCCCATGGCCAAGGTCATGCGAAACTGGAAACGCAAGAACCGGATCCGGGATAAAATCATGACCGTCTGCTCCATGGAGCTGCCCGTTTCCATGGAAGCCGGCCAGGCCCTTCCATCCGCCATTTTCGTCCCGGCCACCGCCGGCCTGACCATGGCGGCCAGATGTGTGGAAGAGCTGACCATAGCTGCTGCATCCAGACCAGACAAGCCGCAGGGCCAAAACCCGGATGCTGCCGGCCAGCAGGGCAAAGCCTGAGCAAAGGCTGCAGCCGGCTGGATCTTCTTGCCAGTCAAAGCAAGAGCGCAAAGTCACAAGAGGTCTTTTCACTTAAAGACATCCAGGCCGGATGATCTCTTCATGAGATCAGCCGTCAAAAAAAGCACGCCATTTGATTGGGCGTGCATGCAAGGAGGAGAACAGTCAATGAGCAGTTCAACCGTGTGGGAAGTGGTATTGCTGGTGGTGTTGCTGGCTTTATCCGGTTTCTTTTCTTCAGCAGAAACCTCCCTGGTTGCCGTCAACAAAATACGAATCCGAACCCTGGCCGACCAGGGAAACCGGCGGGCAAAGACCCTGCTGGAGATTTTTAAAAACGAGTCAAAAATGCTTTCGGCCATCCTGATCGGGAACAACCTGGTCAACACCTTCATGGCTTCGCTTTCGTCCATGATCGCCTACCGCTTTGGCGGGTATGCCGTATCGATTGCGACCTTTCTGATCACCTTCCTGATCCTGGTCTTTGGCGAGATCACGCCAAAGACGATCGCCACCCGTTCACCGGAAAAATTTGCCCTGGCATATGCGCCGGTGATCCTGGCCATCATGAAAGTGCTGACTCCGGTGATCTGGTTTATCAACCTGTTCTCCAGCATGATCCTGCGGCTGCTCGGCTATAAAAACGACCAGAAAAACGCCTCATTTACTGAAAGCGAACTCCATACGATTCTGGATGTTTCCCATGAAGAAGGCGTTATTGAAACTGAAGAGCGGGACCTGATCCGCAATGTCTTTGACTTTACCGATGTCAAGGCCAGCCAGATCATGGTGCCCCGCGTTCACGTCGTGTCCATTGATGTCGACACAACCCGGGATGAACTTGAAAAGATCTACCGGGAAGAGCACTACACCCGCCTGCCGGTTTACGAAGGAAACCCGGACAACATTATCGGCATTATCAACATGAAAGATTTGGTCTTCTGCGATCCAAATAAGCCGCTGGATCTGCGCAAGCTGCTGCGCAGACCCTACTTCACCATTGAAAACAAAGGCATCAGCGAACTGCTTTCCGAACTGCAGAAAGATGCCTACAACATGACCATTGTCCTGGATGAATATGGCGAGCTGGCCGGCATTTTGACGGTGGAAGATATCGTTGAAGAAATTGTCGGAGAAGTGCAGGACGAATTTGATGCTTCAGAAAACGATAACATCCAGCAGATCGGTCCGCATCAGTACAAGGTCAAAGGCTATCTTTCGCTCCATGACCTCAACGATGAACTGGGCCTGGACCTGGACAGTGAAGATTACGACTCGATTGGCGGACTGGTTATTGAAAAGCTCAGCCGCTTTCCAACCCTTGGCGAATCGGTTGTCCTGGATAATGGGGTAACCGTCCGGGTTGTTTCCCTGCATAAAAACCGGATTGAACAGGTCATCCTGGATCTGCCCGAAAAGGCAGAAACGCCAGACGAAGAGAATTCCGATAAACCGGAGGTTAAAGCGAAGAAAAGCGGCCGGGAAAAGGACAGCAAAAAAGACGGAAAAAAGGACTGACCGCGCTGGACTCAAATTTCGCTCAAAGCAGCCGCCCGTAAAGCAGCAGCCATGCCGGGTGGGAAAATCATGATTTCTGAATGCTTAAGAAGAAAGTCATCTTTCCTCTTAAGCTTTTTTTCTGCCGGAAAGCCAGCGAAGAAGGGGAAACAAAGCCAGCATGAATGGAGCGGTCCTTGAGCAGTCCTAATCGTTTCGGCAGGAAGAAGGAAATGAAAGATAAGAAGAGCCGGGATGCAGGATCAGGAAGAAGATCGATGTTCCAAATTCCTGTCCAGGATACAGACTGAATGCCAAAAGGGGCGGATGAAGTAATGGCTTTCAAAATCATCTGGATTTTTAAAGGCGTAGGTTTTGGGACCGTTTTTTCGTACGTCACAATTTCCGGCCAAAGAATTATTTTCCTGCTGCCTATTGGCTGGCCCAGTCAACGGCTTTATCAAAAGGGTTTTTAATTATTGTCTGACTTTCCTGGAAATCCATGAACTGAAAAAAAGCTGAATGAAAGTTTAAAAGAGAAATCAGCCGCTCATCAAACAGAAATTATAGCCGCTTTCAGCCTGGCCAGCCTTAACACCGTATTTTTTCCCCTGGCGTTAGTTATCCAGAATATCCGGGCAATACCACAGGTATTTCAGGCTCAGCAGCGAAGAACAAAGCGGCTGGAGATTTTAGATTCTCTTTCATCGGGCAGTTTGGCAGATTTTACGAATATTTCGAGAAAAAAAGAGGAGCTTTTACTGCTTAATTGCACAAAAGATGCCTGAAAACCAAAATACCTGACAGATCATCTGAAAATCAGATCGTAAAAGCTGCTCTGCAGGAAGAACAAAGCGGCTGGCCCGTTTCTCGAAAAGTTCCGGTTTCAGAAACCTTCCGGCTTGAAAAAGATGAAAAATATCGTAATCCGCCGGCATCCGCTGCGCTTTTCTTTCTGGTTCTTGGACTTTGCCCGGATCTGATTTCAGGATTGACCCTGTTACTTTCTAGAACTGTATTGATTTGGAATTGTATGGAAGAGGAGAGCCTGCCTGGTCTGTTCCCTATCCAGTTTCCAGAACCTGGATGATGGAACAGATAAAATGCTCATCAAAAAAGGACCTCCTGCCATGCAGGAGATCCTGGATTGAATGCAGATTTTCGAGAAATCGAAAAGCGGGTATACCGGTATAGGCAGAAAACAGGAAACAGAATCCTGCGTGACGAAGTTTACTGTACAGGCGTTGCCTGGTTTTCCGGCTGAGCTGGAGTTTCTGGCTAAGAAGCAGCCGCATTTGGATCCGGAGCTGGAGTATTGGGATCAGCAGCAGACGATTCGCTGGCTGGTGCATTAGGATCCTGAGCAGGCTGGGCATTGGGATCGGTGCTCTGGCTCGAACCGGATGATGAAGCACTCGATTCTTCAGAAGGCTTTTCATATTTGGGAGCGTCTGGATTGTTTTCAATGTAGTCGGAAATGGCCGCAGCAATAGCCTTGGCGATTTTATCCTGCTCTTCCGGATTGGTCAGGCGTTCCAGATCGGTCGGGTTGGTCATGTAGCCAAGCTCGATCAGCGTGGAGTGGATATCCGACATCGTGACCAGCTGCAAAATCATGTTGTCAACGATGGTATAGTTGCCATCCCATCCCACAGCCTCCATGTTTTCTTCGATCTTGCTCACCAGGTCTTTCATCGTGGAGTCGGTTGGATTGACAATGAAGAGCGTTCCTTCTACTGAAGGGTCTTCATACGCATTGGCATGAATGGAAAAGGTGTATTCGGCGCCTGTTTCTTTCTGTTTGTCCAGGCGGTAGTTCAAATCGGTTTCTTCGTCTTGAAACCAGGGCGCATCATCCGTTGTCCGGGTCATTTCAACCTTGATATTCGGATTGAACTCCTCAAGATACTGGGCAATTTTTTTGGTAATGGCCAGGTTGATGTCTTTTTCAAGGACATCCCCGGCTACATTCCCGCCATCCAGTCCCCCATGACCGGCATCCAGTAAAACAGTAACCGGTTCTTTGTCCGATTTGGAATAGGTTTTGTAGGTGATTGAGCCTGGATCATCGGATGAATTTTGCGAGTCGCCGCCGGAGGGCTGATCGGAGATGATGACATCTTCTTCGGCAGCCTTATACGTCCGGGTAAACAGCGTGCCGTAAAGAAACAGAGAAACAACGGCTAATCCCGCAATGTATAAGGCAATGGACAGGTTTTTATTTCTGGAACCGCTGAGTTTTGGCATGGTACCTCCCTGACTGGCTGTCTGTCTGTAAAGTGGCGGGTCACACTGACCCAGACCAGATCCAATTAAGCAGATTCAGCATTGATCCGGTCATGCTGGCATCAGATAAAAAATCTGACTCAGTATAAAACAAATCGAAAAACGGTGCATGGTCAAAAGCAGTCTTCTGCCTGTAGGAAAAAACCTTCCGGCTCATGAAAAAGAAGGGCAGAATATCGCTCTATATTTTAAATGGTCAGGAGGCAAAGCCATGAAGTCTGTGACCATTCTTTCAAAACTGTTACCAGAAAAACTTGAAAAGTCATATTGAAAAGCAGGAGAATCCTCCGGATTTTCCGGATCAATCAGGCATTGGGATTTTCCTGGATAGTTTCATTAATGGCGGCTGCAATGGCTGCAGCTGCTTTATTCATCTTTTCCTCATCTTTCATGGCAGAAAGATCGGAGGCATTTTTCAGCGAGCCCAGCTCAAACTGAAGGGCATGCGAATTGGCCATGGAAATAAGCTGGAGCGGGTAAGTATCTGTCGTCACCATATCGGAAGGATCGTTCCAGCCCATGCTGGCCAGGTTGGCCTGCGCCTTTTGTGCAAGGCTCTGGGCGGCATAGTCATCCGGATTGACAAACCAGGTCATACCCGGATTTTCATCCTGCCCATGGGCATGAATTGAAAGGAAATAATCGGCATTCGTTTCATCCTGGATATTGCGCCGCCATACCAGGTCTTCCCAGCCGCTTCCCTGCGGCGAGCCGGTATCCGTGTCGCGGACCATGACTACATTCAAATTGGGATTTTGCAGGGCCAGCTGGTCCCGGATTTTTCTGGCCAGATCCAGCGTAATATCTTTTTCCATTGTGCCGTCGCTGGCCGCATCCCCGGAATCTTTACCGCCATGACCGGCATCAATCAAAATGGTCTTGACCACGGCCTGATCGGACTGGGGGATAATGGGAAAGCCAAAGACTGCATTGCTCTGGTCTGAACCGGCACTTTCTGAATCCGTCGATTCAGAAGAGACGGATTCATCAGAAGAGGATTCCTGGCTGTCAGTACCGGATGAAGTCTGGGAATCCGGGGCCTGCCCGGAGCCATCACTTCCCGATGCTTCCTGGTCCTGGGAATTTTCATCTGCCGGCTGGCTTTCCTGCTGGCTGGCCGAAGCCATTGGATCCTGGCTGGCCTGCTTTTTGAGCTGGGCGGGTTCGCCATTGACGGCGGCCAGAATCCGCTCGCTGGTCACAGGAGCTGTATCGGAAACGGTATGAGCAAAGACAGTCTGGTAAAGAGCCATCGATACGGCCCCCAGGCCAAGGATATAAACCAGAGCCGCCAGCCGGGAGACTTTGTGCCCTGGCCTTTTGGAAGAAGGCCGGTGCGCTTCTGGACTGGATCCAGCCGGATTTTCAGGGCTTTTATGGATTTCATACTTGTTTTTTTCAGCCATTTTTGCCCCTCCTTCCGGCAGTCTGCTTAAAAGCTGTTTTATCTTAGCATACCGAGTCCAGTCCGCAGAGATTCAAAAAATCTGGACTGGCGTTTCTGGCTCTTTTTTCGGATCAGGCAAATAACGCAGTACCAATCCGCACCTGATTGCTTCCATGGGCAATCGCCTGCTTGTAGTCATGGCTCATTCCCATCGACAAGGTATCCATAGACGGATATTTTGTTTTTGCCTGGTCGTACAGGGCTTTGACCTGGTCAAATTCGCCGGCAATCAGATCCTGGTCGTCGGTGTTGGAAGCAATTGTCATTAAACCGCGCAAACGTAAATGGGGCATTAAAGAAATTTCTTCCAGCAGGGAATCAAGCTGGTCAATGGGCAGGCCGGTTTTGTTTTCATCCTGCCGGGAGACTTTGACTTCCACCAGGATGTCCTGGACGATTCCCAGTTTAGCGGCCTGCTTCTCGATTTCCTTAGCCAGCTTCAGGGAATCAACCGACTCAATCATCGAGACTTTGCCGACAACATACTTCACTTTGTTGGTCTGCAGATGGCCGATAATGTGCCAGTCATAATCCGGGTTGTATTTTTCCAGGAACTCCTGGACCCGGTTTTCGCCAAACGTCCGGACCCCCAGCTCGTACAGCTGGTCGACTTCCTCACGGGTATGTTTTTTGGTGACCGCAACCAGCCGTACATTGGGATCGGCCAGGCGTTCTTCAATCAGTTCTTTATTCATTCCACTCACCCTTTCCTTATTTTATTTTGTATTATTTTATTTCGTATTTGATTTTTGGCTTTAAATTTCCGGTGCTGTTTTCCATCTTTTCCGGATCCGCCTGATCTGATTTTGCACCTTCCTTGACCAAAAACAGAAAAGAGGATGCAGTTTGAATTGTAGCGGCGAAAAAACGATAAGACCAGAATCCGGCCAGATCGTAAGAGCGGCTAAAAGAAACCGCTTTATTTCCCGTCCGGGATCAAAGTCCTGGAGCTGTCTGTTCCTTGTGCCCAGGATTCTTGTCCTGTTTCCTCTTTGAATTTTCTCTTTTCGTTTTAAAGAGATCAGGCTGGAAACAGCTTTTCCTGGCGGGAGAACAGGTGATGATCCAGGGCAGGAGAAGCCTGTTCAATCAGCACCTGCGAAAGCTGCGGTTCCAGAATCCAGGTTTTAGCCTGTACGGCATCGAAAATCACCGGCATCCGGTGATGCCATGGGCTGACTGAGGGGTTGGCTTCCTTGGTCAGGATGACAAATCCATCATCGAGTATAAGGGCTCCCAAATAGAGAGTCTGGCCGGGTTCGAAAAAAGAAACTTTCTGTTTTTCGGGATCCCACTCATAAAACCGGGAGCAGACGACCACTGCCCGGTTTTGCTTAAAGGCTTTTTTAAACATCCATTTTTCAGCTGCCGTTTCTGAACGGGCGTTGATCACCTGCTGCTTTTTGCCGTTTCGCTCATAGGAATAACCAAACGTCCGGATTTCGCCTTCCAGATCCATGGTGCCTGGTTTCTGGACAAGAACCAGCGCCGGCATGGAAGGATAGATATCTCCAAAATGGAGTTCCCCCTGGATCCAGGCAGGGATCTGGGCAATGGAGGCTGCCTGAAAGAAAGAATCTTCATGAATCAGAAATCGTCCGCACATAGAATAATCTCCTTTACTGACAGATCAAGTGTAACATTCAGGACAAAAAGCGATTTTCCCCAGCACATCTATTTTTCCTGCCTTTTCATCCGATGGCCTGTTTTTTGAATCTGGTCAGGAGGATTCCCCTCAAAGAGACCCCAGATCAAGGAGCGCAAAGAGAAAAGTGAAGATATGAAAAGTCAGCAGCCTTGAACAAAACTGCTGACGATTTTGAATGGAAAGAGATCTGAATTCAGCTTATGGATGTTTCAAAACCTGCCTCATTGTTAAAATCATCCATAAGCGCAGATCAAAAAGGCTCAACGCCCTGGCTGCTGTTCAAGCCGGCTGATTTCATGCTCCAGGCATGTATTGAGCGCTTCAAGAAAAAACAGGACAAACGGAGTAAGATCGCCCCGGTTGAGCGGATGTTCACAGGTCTTAAAGGCTTGCGCGTATTTGTGCCGCCGGCCATACAGAGCGGCGGATAATTCAAAAGCACAGAGCATTCCAAGCTGTTCAGCCAGAAAAAGAGCCGTGAGATAGCGGCAAAGGCGGCCGTTGCCATCATAAAAGGGATGAATATAGCCAAAGAGAAAGTGAAAGACTGCCGCCCGGAACAAGACGGTCATCCGTTCATCATGGACAATTGTTAATGCTTCCTGCAGATCGCGCTCAATCTGTTTTTCCGGCCAGATACCGCAATGAATCTTCTGGTTTCCTTTAAAATAATAAACCGCCTGCGCCCGGAACAGGCTCCCATCTGGTATATTATCCGGATCCTCCTGGCAAATCCCGGCCAGAAGCATCCCGTCATAGATCAGCCGGATTTTTTGAAGATGTTCAGTAAAGCGGAAGCTGCTTGAGCTCAGAAGAGCAGCGTACTGGCAAGTCATGCCGGAAAAAGGTCTGGCAGGATCCTGCGGATTTGAAAAAGCCGCTTCCAGCGCCGGCCTTGAAGCATGGATATTTTCGATGGCACAGTTCAGTTCAATTTCACGAAACAGGGCTTCATGCAGCCAGACTTCCCGGATCGAAGAATTCAGGAGAATCTTGTCGAAGCGGGCAATATTATGGAGTACAGATTCCTGCAGCACCAGAAGCTGCCTGGTCGGGACCAGAAAAGCAGGCCACTTTCCAATGCAGATTGAAAAATGGAAACTGGATTCGCTGTCATACCGTTCATGATATTTTTGTAAATAAAGATCGCCATCTTCATGGAATAAAGATTCGAGAATCCGATAGCCAGACTTTGCCATATTTTCACCTCCAGCTCCATCCGGCCTGATCCGGGCAAAACAGGATGCAGTTCCGGCCGGTTCCTGTGGATGAGCTCCTTCGCTGATCAAAAGGGATGGTTTTGATCAGTGAAAATGATTTTCGGGCTTTTGAATGAGGAAAAATCCGGTTTTTACTCAATGAAAATAAATTCAGCCATTTTGAAAAACGGAAAAAGGCGATTTTGATCAGCGAAAGCCATTTTCCAGTTTCTGGTTCATTAAAATGAATGATTTAAATCTGTGAAATCGCCTTGCAGCTTCTGGCTGATTCAGCAGGATCACAGTATGCGAATTCTTGCTGGCCAGCCGTGCTCTTATGGCTGGCAGGCAAACGGATTGTGTTGCCTGTAACAAATATTAGAAAGGACAGACTATATGACATGTAAAAAGGGATGTCTGATTGTATTTGAAGGAAATGACGGGGCAGGGAAAACGACAGCCCTGAATACGTGTGCCGCCAGGCTGAAAGAAAAAGGCTATCCCGTTCTGGTCACCCGGGAGCCGGGCGGGGCACCGGTGGCGGAAAAAATCCGTTCTTTGCTGCTGGAGATCGGCAATGATATGGATCCAAAAACGGAAGCTTTGCTGTATGCGGCTTCGCGCCGGGAACACCTGGTCAAAACCATTTTGCCGGCCATTGAAGCCGGCCAGATTATCCTGTGCGACCGGTTTCTCGATTCTTCGCTGGCGTATCAGGGGTACGGGCGCCGGCTCGGGCGGGAAGCAGTGGAAGCGCTCAATGATTTTGGCCTGGAAGGCTTCCGGCCGGACCTGGTCCTGTTTTTTGCGCTGGATGTCGAAACGGAAGCCAGACGCATGGCCGGGCGCGGCCAGCCTGACCGGCTGGATCTGGAAGACAAAGCCTTCCATGAGCGGGTGCGCGAGGGATTTGAAGCGCTCAACAGACGGGCGGATGATTCTGCCGGGCGGATTGTTGTTGATGCTGCCCAAAGCCGCGAGGCGGTCGCTGATTTTGCCCTGGCACAGATTGAGGACTGGCTCAAGGCCTGCGGTTTAAACCATCCAGGGCAGCCGGCTTCCTCAGCAAGCCAGCTCCAGGAAGCGCTCAAAGCGAAGCCAGACGCATCCTGCTTCCCGGAGAATACCGGAAATAATACAGGGACGGATCATGATTGACAAGAAGCTTCTCAAGGAACAGCAGCCGGTCGCTTACCGCACGCTTTCCCATGCACTGCTTTCCGACCGCCTGTCTCATGCCTACCTGTTTTATGGATCATCGGGCAGCATCAAGGCGCGCCTGGCATTGCTGATGGTGCAGTCGCTGTTCTGCTCGAATTGCGATGAAGACGGCTTTGCCTGCCAGGAATGCGAAAGCTGCCAGCGGATTGCCCGCGAGGAAAACCCGGATGTCTACTGGCTTCATAACGGGGGACTGCGCCGCTCAAAGCCGCTCACCCGCAAGGAACTTGATGCCTGGTGGAAACAGAACCAGGTTGAAACCGCCCAAAAAAAATGGACGATTCGCAAGGAAGATGTCCTGGCTATCCAGGATGCCTTTGCCGTCAGCGCCCTGACCAGCCGCCAGAGGCAGGCGTATATCCTGGAGCAGTATGACCAGGCTACTCCCTCGGCTTCCAATTCGCTGCTCAAGTTTCTGGAGGAACCGAAAGAAGGCCTGTTTGGCATTCTGACCGTTGATGAGCTCTCGAATGTTCTGCCCACGATCGTTTCCCGCTGCCAGCTGATTCCTTTTCGCAGCCAGAGCCGGCAGGCAGCCAGGCAGGAGCTGCAGGAACTGATTGATGATGAGCAGCTGGTGGCCATACTGGCTGGGGCGGGGTATGACCTGGCAGCGGCAGGCAGCCTGCTGGAAGATGAAGCGGCTTTTGAAATCCGGGATGCTGCCAAAGAGTACTGGGCTAACCGGACCGACCATATGGCGCTGGTCAGCCTGCAGACCGGCGTCTTTGCAAAAAACGCCAAGCTCTCCCGCCATGGCCTCAAGTTTTTTCTGCATTGCCTGCTCTACTTCCTGGAAGAGGAAAACAGGCTGGATGCCCTTCATCTGGATTTGCGGCTGATTTTGCTGGAAGCTGTTGATGCGCTGCGCCTGCCGCTTGATCCGGCCCTGCTTTTAGAGCGGGTCTGCCTGCAGATCATGCAGCGAAGCCGCGCCGGCTGAACCATCACTCCTTCAAAAAACTGTGCCATCGGATAAATAGCCGGTCCTGCCTGGCAAAAAGACAGAATCCGCAAAGCCGGAAAGAGACAGGACAAAGAGAATCCAGTCCGGAAAACAAAATTCAGAGAATATAATATGGAAGAAAAGAGGATACACTTTTCATCATATTCGCGTTTTTTGATTGAATTTTTAGAAAAGAAGCCAGAATCTGGCCGAAATGAATGGTCTGCAGCCTGTAAAATGAATCAGGAAATCTGCAGGCTCAATAAAACCGGCCTGATCCGATTTAACGCAGAAGACGATGGAACAATAAACAGAATAAAATAAAAAGACTCAGTATCCAGATTAGAAAGAATAAACGGCCAGCCTGCCAGAAAGAGAAAGAAGGCCGGCCGGTGAGGAAAAGTATGAGCAAAACCCAGAATCCGGCAGCTGCACACAAGCCGGCTGCCAAACCCCAGCCTTTTCCCTATATGGTCTATATCCAGTTTGACGGCTCCAAAAAAGCGTATTCGTTTGGCGCGTATGAGGAGTACAAAACCGGCGAGCCGGTCGTTGTAGAAACGGTGCGCGGCCAGGAAATCGGAACGGTGTTTGTGCCGTCATTGCCTTATGACCAGTCCAAAGTCAAAGGCGATGTGAAGCCGATTTTACGCCGGGCGAGTGAAAAAGACCTGAAGCGAAAAGAAGAAAACGAAGAAAAGACAAAAGAAGCCATGGAAATCTGCCAGGAAGCTGTCACAAAGCTTGGCCTGGATATGCACCTGATTTCCTGTGAATATACCCTGGACCGCGCCAAGATCATGTTTACGTATGTCAGCGATGACCGCGTCGATTTCAGGGGCCTTCTTAAGGAGCTGGCCGGCCAGCTGCAGGGGCGCATCGAGCTGCGCCAGGTCGGGCCGCGCAACAAAGCCAAGCTAGTGGGCGGAATTGGGGCCTGCGGCATGGAATGCTGCTGCAGCCGCTTCATGTCGGATTTCGACACCGTCTCGATCAATATGGCCAAAAACCAGCTGCTGGCCTTGAATATCTCCAAGCTTTCCGGCCAGTGCGGTAAGCTCAAGTGCTGCCTGCGCTTTGAAAATGACAGCTATTCCGAACTGCGCAAGGATTTGCCCAAGCTCAATTCCCAGATCGAATACAACGGCAGCTGGTACCGGATTTCGGGCATGAATGTCCTGCAAAAACAGGCCAAGCTGGAAAACCGCGAAGAAACGCTGTTTGTCTCATTTGATGAACTGTTCCCCGGCAGAAAGGAAAACCATGAACCGACAGAAAAGCTTCCAGAATGAAGACGGGCCGGCCCTTTTCCTGGTCCCGACCCCGATTGGCAACCGCCAGGAAGTCTCGCCCCGCACTTTAGCCGTCCTTGAAGGGGCAGATGTCATTGCCTGCGAGGATACGCGCAATTCCGGAACGCTTCTAAAAAGTCTGGGCATCTCCCGGCCGCTGATTGCCCATCATGAATTCAATGCCGCCAAAAGCACCCCGGGAATTGTCAAGCTGCTGGCAGAAGGCAAAAAGGTGGCAGTCATCTCCGATGCCGGATATCCGCTGATCTCGGATCCGGGTGCGATTCTGGTCCAGTCAGTTATTGACGCCGGCTTTCCGGTCATTCCTGTTTCCGGACCGAATGCGGCTTTGGATGCCCTGGTTGCTTCAGGACTGCCCACCAACCACTTCCTGTATTACGGCTTTCTGGACTCACGCCAGACAAAGCGGAAAAAAGAGCTGGAAAGCCTGAAAGACTTTCCCTATACGATGATTTTTTATGAAGCGCCGCACCGCATTGGTAATACGCTCCAGGATCTTCTGGACGTGCTGGGCGACCGGCGCATGGTCCTGGCCCGGGAGCTGACCAAGCTGCATGAAGAATTTCTGCGCGGCAGCATCCGGGAAATCCTGGAGGCCTGCCATGATCTGAAAGGCGAAATGGTCCTGGTCGTTGAGGGCAATACCGCAAAAAATACCGCCACGCTTGAAGAGGCAGTCTCCCTGGCGCTGCAGTATGTTTCTAACGGGCTCAAGCCCAAGCAGGCGGCAGCCAAAGCCGGCGAACAGACCGGATTTGGCAAGAATGAGATTTACCAGGAAATGATGCGCCGCAAGGAACAGGAATAATCCAGGACCGGTTCTGCAGGTCCTGGAAAAACCAGAAGTGCAGACCGGATCGATCAAACAGTCCTGAATCTGCCTGCTTTTTCCATGCAAAAAGGACTTCCCAAAGGAAGTCCGCACAGGTCAGAACCTGAAATCGTCTTGTTCAGCACCCAAAGCTGGTGCCGTGCAGAAAGATCCTGCTTTTTATCCTCTGGCCAGAAGACCCCGACTGAATGGGCAGAGCACGAGCCTGAAAGAATTCATTATGAGCCTTGCTCCCCGTTCAGTCGGGGATGAATGGCCGCCCGCTCCAGCCCTGAAAGATACGTGCGGGCTCAGCGAATGTCCTGATCCTGGATATACCGCCTGACCGCCTCGGCGTTGCGGTCGCTAACTGTACAGATGAAATAAGACATGTTCCAAAACACAGGTTTCCAATAATAAGGAGCGAGCTGTTCTGGAAAGTTCTTACGGGTCATCCGGGAAGATCCGGTCTTCAAGGCGTTGATCATCTTTGCCAGCTCAATATTTGGCGGTGCTTCAAACAGGATATGGACATGGTCCGGTTCTCCGTTCATCGCCATGACATTCAGGCCATAGGCTTCCATCTTTTCTTTGAGGTACGAATAGACGAACTCTTTTACCTCTCCTGTAAGGAGGTGAATAACCAATGGACGAAACGAACAGCAAAGACGGCCTGAGATATTC
>Ash_p2__coassemble_1009_pt1 | contig 30922 bp, 23 predicted proteins | sample Ash_p2__metabat2_high_PE_029 | metagenome-assembled genome bin Ash_p2
CTGCAAGGATCTATTGAAATTTCCAAAAGTCGATTTGCCTAGCATTTACTAAATACCTACTAATATATCCCTATTAATATATAAGGAAAGAAACAGACAGGATGACGGCAGGATTCCGGGGTGATTTCCAGGAATCTGGAGCTCATCGAATCAAACGCTTAATCCAATAAAATCAAAGAAGCAGGTCCTTCAGAAGTGAATATCTGGAGGACCTGCTTCCTTTCATATGAAATGAACTGGCTGGATTGGGGACTTGCTGGCGGGGGTGACAGGTAGGCAGTTCGAATCTGGCGATCAGCTGTTTTTGGATGGCTGTGATGTTTTCCGGATTAGCCCAGTCTTAGAATCTTGATGCTGGCCAGGGCGTATCAAAGCCGGTTTTACCCCTTAGCCGGTTCTGCTCGTTTTAGCAGAAGGGCTCTGAATGGATTGGCCGCTTTGGCAGGGCAGCTTTCTGGCGCACTAATTGGATACCGAGGAATGGGCCCGGGTACAATCTGAGAAGCTGTCTTTGTCTGGATAAGATCCATTACCTGTCGGTTTCGAAGCCGAATGGAATACATGAATGGACATAGATATGGACATCTATATGGGTGTTTTGTTTCAACTGCCTGGAGGCTCAGTATGGAATTGCCGGATCCTGAGTCTTCTGAATGCCGGACGATTTTGTTCTTGCTAAAGCAGTGGCTTTCTTCCGGCTAGAGTGTGAGTTTCCTGAAACAAGGCCGCCCAGATCAGGCAGGATCTGAGCGTTCACTTTTAAAGGGAGCCTGCCGGATTCAGGACTGGACTTTGGATTCTGCCGGTAGAAAGACACTTAGATTCAGTCGGATACTGTGTTGCATTGCTGAGAAATGGAAACATGCTGATACAAGCCGAAAATCTTGTTTTTAACCGATAGCTTTGGAAAATCTGGGCAGCTGCTGGCCGGTTCTTATTGCGGAAAAGCGAGCTTTGCCGGCTGCATAGCTTTCTGCTCCTGCGGCTTTTGCAGGCCAGCCAGTTTCCAGTAGCATTCTTCCAGCTCCTTCCTGTCCATCAAGACAGGGACTGGATAAAGCGGATTGGCTTCTTTGGCAGCGAGCGAGGCCAGGTAAGGAATGTCCCTGGCTTTGATTTCCGGAATATAGTCTGGAATGCCAAAGGTCTGGTTCAGCTGACGGATACGGTAGATTAGAGCTTTTGCTGCTAAGGGGGCCGGATCTTCTCTGGAAGCCAGGTTGGCAGCGATGGCCATGTCCTTGAGTTTTTCATCAATGGCTGGCCCATACCATTCCAGCATCCAGGGCAGAATGGTTGCATTGGTCTTGCCATGGGGCAGGTTATACTGGCCGCCTAAAGAATGGGCAATGGCATGCACATAGCCGACATAGGAGACAGTAAATGCACAGCCGGCTTTAAAGGCCGCTTCCAGCATCGACTGCCTGGCGCTGTAGGAATCACCATGGAAGCAGGCCTGTTCGATGTTTGCAAAGATCAAGGAGATGGCATCCAGGCTTTCGGCTCTTGTAGTCTGGGTTGTAGACTGCCCGATATAGGCTTCAATGGCATGGGTCAGAGCATCCATTCCAGTCTGGGCGGTAAGGGCTCGGGGCAGGGAGAGAGTCAGGTTTGGATCGAGGACGGCATAGGCGGGAATCAGCGGGAAATCGCTGATCGCATATTTATAGCGGGTTTTTGCATCGGTAATCACTGCAGCTAATGTTGTTTCGCTGCCCGTACCGGCAGTGGTTGGGATTGCTGCCAGGCAGGGAAGTTTCTTGTGAATTTTCAAAATCCCCTTCATTTTCGAGAGCGGCTTATTCGGATGGACGATTCGGCATCCGACAGCCTTGGCACAATCCATGCTGGAGCCGCCGCCAATGGCAATCAGGCAATCCCGGCTGGTCTTGAGATACAATGCAGCCGCTTCTTCGACATTCTCAGAGGTCGGGTTGGCTGCGGTCTTCGCATAAACTACCGAATCGGGAAACAGCTTTTCCAGTTTTCGGGTCATGCCAGACTGGTAGAGAAAGGGATCGGTAATAATCAGCGGCTTAAAGCAGTTCTGTTTAGAGAAAGCTTTCGGCAGCTGGCCGATGCTGGAAAGAATGACCGGCTTGCGGTAAGGAAGCAAAGGCAAAGAAAGAAAAAGGGCTTTCTGGAACAGCCGGCATCCGGCTGCGGCAATCAAGTTCATAATATGGAATACCTCCTGATCTGACCTTTTATGGGGGAAGGCCAGAGTACTGATAAAAAACCAGGCGTATCGAATCGATCAGCAGCCTGGCAGTCACAGGCCAGAGCGGGGGATCTCTTGAATTGACCTGTCAACAAATGTTACTGTACTCTCGTATGTTGACTAGTCAACAATAATTGGCCTGAGGTAACGGATTCGAAGGCAGGTTTTTGAGAATCCAGAAGGAAAGCGTTTAGAAAATGGTCATTAAGCATAGGAATATTTTGGCTATCTTTCCTCCCAGTCTATTCCTTTCGTAAACTATCTTTTAAGAAAGCTGAAGTATTGGAATTTGGTGAAAAAAGATTGGGCGGATACGTTATTGATAATATGGATGTTTGAACCTATTATGTGATTTGTACAGAGGTGAATAATGTTAAATCCAGATTTTCCTATTACTAAATCTTCAGATGATAAATTAAATCGAGGATCATTTGCGGATAATCTTGCGGAACTGCTGGTACTTCCTTCTTTTCCCACTCCTTTTTCTATTGGACTTTACGGAAAATGGGGGAGTGGAAAAACATCATTGCTGAATATGGTTTTAGAAAAAGTTGAAAGCCGCAGTTCGAATACAGTGATATTACGCTTCAATCCCTGGCTTTGTTCTGACCCAGGCCAGCTTGTCAGTCAGTTTTTTAAACAGCTTGCCAGTAAATTACAAATGAAAGAACCTGCTGGAGAACGGGTATCCAAAGCACTGATTCAATATAGTGAAGTCCTCAATCCTGTGTTTTCGCTCCTGAGTGGAACCGAAGCTGCAGGAGTAAGAATGATAGCGAAAATAATTAGAGCTCTAGCAAAAAAATGGGCTAATCAGCCAAAAGACATCCAAAGAAAAAAAGATGAAATAATCAGCGAACTGCTTAAAAGCGATTTAAGAATAATTATAGCTATTGATGATATTGACAGACTTTCCAATGAAGAAATAGTTTCTGTGTTTCAACTGGTGAAAACATTGGCTGACTTTCCAAATACAGTTTATCTGCTGGCCTTTGACTACGATATAGTCATTCGGGCTCTTGAAACTGTGCAGCACGGAGATGGGCAAGAATATCTGGAAAAAATCATACAGGTTCCATTCGCGATTCCTGATCCAGATATAATTAGTATTCAGGAGCTCCTTTTTTTAAAACTGGAAGAAATCTTCGCAGGAGTCCCTGAGACAAGGTACGATAAAGAATTGTGGGGCATGTTATTTGATAACGGAATGAAAAAGTACATTAAATCTATTAGAGATGTTAATCGATATACAAATGTGCTGTATTTGAAATATCTGCTTTTATACAACGAGGTAGATCCGGTGGATCTTCTTGGACTTGTGTGTTTACAGGTGTTTGAACCATCCGTTTATTCCGTTCTTAATCAATATAAGAATATCTTGACTGGATCGATTGATGGTTTGCCAAATAACTACCAAAAAGACGAAGAGGGAAGAATAAAAAGCGGGGTAGAGAATATATTGGCTGGCAAGGCCAGAGATGCAGGATCCGCAAAAAATATCCTGGCTATCCTGTTTCCAAAAGTGAAGACAGCTATGGGGCTTCGCTCATTTGATGGCCGGTATTATAAGCAGACAAATTTTATAGCTAATCATAATATAGCCAGTCCTGCTTGTTTTAATCGTTATTTCTCTCTCACTCTTGAAAACGACGGAATTCCATCTGAAATAATAAATAGGTTAATATTTGTGCTTGATGATAATGAAGTGACTAATGAGATTGTTCGACTATACCAGAACGGAAAAATAGACCGACTTCTTGAAGAAATAAGAGGTCATGCTTCCGCTGAAAATAAAGCAGCTATATCAGAAGAACGGGCTCAGGTTCTGCTTCGATGCCTATGCAGGGTTTGGGATTCCTTCAAAATTGAAAAACGCTGTTACTTTCCCGACTGGGATGTCGAGATGCTGCGATTAAATGCTAATTCTTTACTTAAAAGAGTTGATTCTGCACGTCGCTTCTTATTTATAAAAGATCTGTTTGAGGACCGGCAAATTCAGCCATCAACACTGGCCTTGCTTTTGAGAGAATTCGAAAGCCAGCATGGCCGATGTAACAGCAGCCAGCCGTTGGAAAATACTGATCTTTTTTTGCTGGATCAGGTTAAAGTCCTTGAATTGATATTTAGACAACGCTGTAAAGAAGCAATCGAGACAAGATCTGCTTTTTCATCCTATAAGGGGCTGGATTTTTTATGGATGCTCAATGATATCGATGAAGACCTGACAACACAGATTAAAAAAACGCTTGTTACAGATGATCTGTCATTCGCAAACGTTATCAGTTTTTCCATAGTGCATGGTTGGGCTGGAAAAGATGTAAGCAGACTTGATCAAAAGACACGCAAAATCAATTATGAAACTCTTGAGGAGTTCATCGACAGAAAAGAAGCTTCAACACGGATAATCGATTACTTATTAACTGACAGTTTTTTACAGCTTTCCGAAGATCTTCAAAAGGATGTGATAGCTTTCGATATTGCTCAATCGAGAGACAAAATAAGTCAGTCAATAGGAGATAACGTGTACGGAGATGAAATTGAACAGAAACTAAGCAGCCTGAAAAACAGGCAGGACAGAGGTGATCAATATCAGAGATTAGAACAAGGATTTGCTCAGGCTGATCCCTATACGCTATAGAAGGTTCAGAGCTAAAGAAAAGGACGAAATCGCTGAGTGGAAGGCGGTATCGTCCTTTTTAAGCTATTAATGAGAAGTGCAGAGGATTTACCAGGTGGTGGCGATATCGAGCCAGTGGTCGCCTTCGGCCATGTAGATGAAGTCGCCGGTATCGCAGACTAAGGCTTTGCCCAGTGAGCAGTTGACGGTTGATCCTCTGGGATACACATTGAAGTTGGCGGCTACCATGATATACGGGCCAAGCATTTTGCAGCCATCTTCACGCACCCAGTATGGATAGTCTTTTTCATTGAAGCCAAGCTGGCGCATCATGGTGACGACATTACCCATGTACAGGTTGTAGAAGGTTTCCTTGCCGGTTGGACCGTGGTTGATGCCCTGGATGCGGTTGAGTTTCGGACCGTTCCATGGGGTATCCGTCGCCAGGTTGAAGGTGCCCGGAACTAATGGAGCAGGTTTGGCAGGTGCTGGTGCACCGGCAGCTGCACCCTGAGGTTTCGGAGTTTCCGCTTTTTTGGCCGGGACAACGGCTACTACGGCCGGCTCATTGACGACATCGGGATCGGCATGGGAAGATTCGCCAATCTGGTCGCCGGTAAACAACTGGTCGGAGCTAAAGGCGGTTTCCTGGCTGGCTGAAGAATTGGCCAGGGCGATTTTCTGGGTTTCTGCCGGGGAGAGTTCTTTGGCCTGGATGGCTCCAAAAGAAGCCGAGAGGGCCAGGACAGAAGCGGTGCAGAACCCAAGAACGTTATTCAGAAATGTTCTTTTCAAAGTTCGTTCCTCTTTTCCTGCGGTAATGAGCCGCAATCGTTCTGGATTCGAGAGCATCTTTCGTTCTGGTGGAAGATGATCGTCGAACTTGTCCGCTTTTTTTTGGTTTTGCGGATGAAGATCCGCTTTTCGATCCCTCCCCTTAACCGGGATCGTGAAAGCCGTTTCCATTTTCCTAACCCAATTTGGAAGGTTAGTGGTGAAGGAAACATTCAAAACCGAAGAAAAATGAACAAGAGTGGGGAATCCCCTCAACAAGCACCTTACCCGAAAGTCGCTTTGAGAAAGAGTCTTTTGCAACAAATCAGAAAATTCCACATTGTTGGAAGCGGATTGTCAAACAAAATCCCCGAAATATCGCAGAAATATCGAACGATCAAATAGAAAATGACCGATCTCGTGATGAATTTGACCTGAAACCGGATAATGAAAATAGGGACGGACTATCTGAATTGAAGGAATAAATGAACCGGTTTCCCCACTTTCAATGATCTTGATGGTGATAATTGGGAACGTTTCACCAGATTCTGGTTTTTGGAAAATGAACAGAACGATTATTCGAAACAGGAAAGAGAAGAAAAAGGGCTAAAAACATAAAACTGTGTGAAAAAGCAGGATGATCTGCCAAAGTTTGTCAGCCAGATCGCACGGGATAAATAAAGACGGCATTCCCTGAAAAAAAGAGCATGGAAAAAGCCGGAAGCTCCTGTCACCAGGAGCCTTCCGGCCTGGATTGGTTTGTATTGTGCAGCACCCCATAATCTGCCCATTGGCCTGTCTTTGCCTGATGTGATCGCACTGCAGGCAGCCTGATCCTTTGGAAGGGATATGGCAGGCCAGGACAGGGCTTGGAGTATCGATTTGATGCCTGTCGACTGGCAGGTTTTGGTGCGGTTTAAAGAATGGACAGGGAATCAGGACATCATTGCGCCATCAACAGGCAGGATAGCGCCGGTGATGTAGCTGGCCTGGTCGGAGGCTAAAAACAGGAAGGCTTTGGCAATGTCTTCCGGCTCGCCAATGCGCTTGAGCGGGATAGCCTGGATCATTGGATTGATGACCTGTTCCGGCAACGCTTTGACCATATCGGTGTAGGTGATGCCAGGCGCTACGGCATTGATGCGGATGCCGTATTTGCCCAGTTCTCTGGCCAGGGAGATGGTCATACCGTTAATGGCAAACTTGCTGACAGGATAGGCAACGCCGGAAGGCTGGCCTTCCTTGGAAACCATGCTGGAGGTGTTGAGAATGACGCCATGGCCCTGGTCCTTCATGATCTTGGCCGCGGCATTGGAGCAGACATATGGGCCAACGACGTTGAGGTTCATGACTTTCATGAACAGTTCGCTCGTGTATTCCAGAAACGGAGTGGCATCGGAGATGCCGGCGTTGTTGATCAGTACATCGAGCGATCCGTATTTTTCCTTGATTTCGGCAAAGTCTTTGGCGATCGCCTGGGCATCGTCAAGGCTGGTCCAGCGGCCTTCGACTTTCTGGCCTTCCAGTTCGCTTAAGGCTTTGGAGACCGTCGCCTCTCTCGATCCGTACAAGATGACCCGGTAGCCATCATTTAAGAAAGCTTGAACGGTTGAAAACCCGATTCCGCGGGTTCCCCCGGTAATGACACATACTTTTTCTGACATACTTTTTTCCTCTTTTCGTTTTCAGTTTTCAGTGCGCTGTTTTGCTGGGAATTGATGCAGCAGGGTAAGTATTGAAGCTCTGGGACTCTGGAGCCGCTTTGGCCCGGCTCGTTTTGGCCAGAAGATCACCCTCTTCTATTGTGAAGGGGATGATGGCAGATTTCGTTTAAAAAGCCCGGCGCTGCTGCCTGGCCGTTCTGAATCTGTCTCTGGCTGCTTTCTGGGCATTTGGCCTGGCGATTTGATCCACAGATAAGACGGGATAGAAGACCGGCTTTGCCTGGTCAGGCGGGCTGCTGGCTTTTCGCTTTTATCTTTCCAGACAGTTCGCTTTTGCCTTTCCAGATGGATGGGCAGTTTTGCTACATCAACCGGATTCAGTATAGCTTGCTTTTGTTCATTTGATGAAATCCCTTTCAAAACGGGTGCGGATTGGGTTCTTTGGCGGGTGAATCGGCATGAAAAAAGCTGAATCTGCCCAACGGGCAGATTCAGCCAGGCAACCGCAGAGGAGGAGCGGTTTTGGGTATTGGTTTGCTTCAGGAAAGAGATTTAGTCTTCAACAACGATATCGTCGTGGATCAGTTCGCCGGTTTTCGGGTCGATGTCAACGAGGATATTTTCATCGGTGTCTTTATCGAAGATCTGGATGTTGTTGTTGTTGAAGGCCAGGGTAACGGTATCGCCAACGCGGGCTTTGGTTGTCGGGTCAACGGCCGCAGTGATCTGGGTGCCGTTGCAGTCTACATACAGGTTGGATGTAGAACCGAGCATTTCGTAAACTTCAACTTTACCTTTGGCAGTGGAGTTCGGGAACGCTTTGAGCATATCCGGGTGATCGGACAGGTCTTCCGGACGGACACCGAGGGTAACGGTCTGGCCGTTCTTGTAGCCTTTGGCTTTCAGGCGTTTTGCTTTCGAACCGGAGATCAGGATGTTGTCATCGCCGATACTCAGGTAAATCTTGTCGCCGTCTTCCTTGATAACGCAGTCCATGAAGTTCATCTGCGGGCTTCCGATAAAGCCGGCGACGAACTTGTTGACCGGGTATTTGTACAGGTTGGACGGGGTATCGATCTGCTGGACTTCGCCATCGCTCATAACGACAATGCGATCGCCCAGAGTCATGGCTTCGGTCTGGTCATGGGTTACATAAATGATGGTAGAGCCGAGTTTTTCATGCAGCTTGGAAATTTCAACACGCATCTGGCCTCTCAGCTTGGCATCCAGGTTGGACAGCGGTTCATCCATTAATAATACTTTCGGGTGACGGACAATGGCACGGCCCATCGCAACACGCTGCCTCTGACCACCGGACAGTGCTTTTGGCTTACGGTCAAGCAGGCTTTCCAGGCCGAGAGTCTTGGCTGCTTCAGCAACACGCTTGTCGATTTCGTCTTTTGGCATTTTGGCAATCTTCAGCGGGAATTCCATGTTTTCACGCACGGTCATGTGCGGGTACAGAGCGTAGCTCTGGAAAACCATGGCGATGTTGCGGTCTTTTGGATCCATATCGTTTACGCGCTTGCCATCGATCACCAGATCGCCGGAAGAGATATCTTCCAGGCCGGCGATCATGCGCAGGGTTGTGGATTTTCCGCATCCGGAAGGTCCGACGAAGATGACGAATTCGCCGTCTTTAACGTCGAGGTTAAAGTCTTTAACGGCTTCAAAACCATTCGGATAGACTTTCTTGATGTGTTCAAGATTTAATTCAGACATGTTTTTCTCCTTGGGGAACCTTTCCCTTTGTACTGGACAGGCTTTGAAAAAAGCGGGAAGAAAGCGGATGTTCCTGCTTTTTTGAAAGCCTTTAACGTTTATCTGAACCAAGGATAAAACAGGTAAAAGATCTGCGCAAGAAAAACAGGATGAAACGTTTCAAATCATCAAAACAGACTCTTGAAGCCGCCTGCGTATACGTTTCATACTGAAAGCGGATTCTATATGGAGAAAAACTTCAATAAATTCGTGCTCCACCCCTTGCAATCCAGTAAATATTTAGTAAATTATAAGTAGATTTTAGTAAAACATATCCGCCGCCTCCGGCAGGCGGCGACTGACAGAAAGAAGAAGGAAAAACACATGAAGGCTGATTCATCCATTCTGAAACTGGTGGAATACGGCATCCAGACCGGAATGCTTCCGGAAAGCGAACGTATTTACGCCGCCAACCTGCTTTTGGATTTAATGAAACAGGATTCTCTGGACGAGAATGCCTGGATCCCTGATGGCAAGCCCGTCAACCTGCCTGAAGTTTTAGGCGAACTGCTCGATATCGCTGTAGAGCGGGGCATCATTGAAGATTCCATTACGTATAAAGACCTGTTCGACTCCAAGCTGATGAACGCCATGCTCGCCCGTCCGGATACGATCCAGATGATTTTTGACCGGCTGTATGAGGAAAACCCGAAAGCGGCGACCGACTGGTTCTATAAGATCTCCCAGGATTCCAACTACATCCGCCGCGACCGGATTGCCAGGGACGAGCGCTGGACTTCTCCTTCGCCTTATGGCGAGCTGGAGCTGTCCATTAACCTGTCCAAGCCGGAAAAGGACCCCAAAGCCATTGCCGCAGCCCGCAATGCCGTGGCATCCAGCTACCCCAAATGCCAGCTGTGCATTGAAAACGAAGGCTATGCCGGCCGCGTCAATCACCCCGGCCGCTCGAATCACCGCATCATCCCGATCACCATTAACGACTCGCCCTGGGGCTTCCAGTATTCGCCTTACGTGTACTACAACGAACACTGCATCGTCCTCAATGCCAGGCATGTCCCCATGGCGATCAACCACGACACCTTTGTCAAGCTCTTCGATTTTATCGACCTGTTCCCGCACTACTTCTTGGGAAGCAATGCCGATTTGCCGATTGTGGGTGGAAGCATCCTCTCCCACGACCACTTCCAGGGCGGCCATCACGATTTCCCGATGGCCAAGGCGCCCATTGAAGAAAAGATCACCATCCCGGGCTTTGAAGAGCTGTCGACCGGCATCGTCAACTGGCCAATGTCCGTCATCCGCTTAAAAGGAGCGGACCGCCAGAAAGTCATTGCCGCGGCCGACCACATCCTCGATGCGTGGCGCGCGTATTCCGATCCCAAAGCCGGCGTCATTGCCAACGATGGCGAACCGCACAATACCATCACCCCTATTGCCCGCCATCGCGATGGCGAGTATGAACTCGACCTCGTGCTGCGCTGCAACATCACCACCCCGGAGCATCCGATGGGCCTGTTCCATCCGCATGAACAGTGGCACCACATCAAGAAGGAAAACATCGGCCTGATCGAAGTCATGGGCCTGGCTGTGCTGCCTGCCCGCCTCAAGCAGGAAATGGCTGACCTGAAAAAAGCCATGCTGGCGCATGAAGATATCCCGGCCAATCCGGAGCTTGAAAAGCACGCCGCCTGGGCGAAGGAAATCGAAGCCAGGTACCCGGATCTCAACGAAGAAAACATCGACCGGATCATTCACGATGAAATCGGCATCGTCTTTGCCCATGTACTGGAAGATGCCGGCGTCTTCAAGACGGATAAAGAAGGCCGGGAAGCCTTCCACCGCTTTATCGACACCCTGTAATCCCGTAATCATGCAATGAAGCAGCAAGCCCAAAAGCAACTGTCTGCACAATATCCAGGCAGGCGACAATAGCTGCCGGGTATGGACTGCCGGCTGTTGCGAAAAGATGAAAGCCGTCAACCAGAGCCTCGCGCTAGAGGGGGGCACAGGGCGGCCAAATTCAAAACAGAGCGTTATCGTTTTAAAGAAGTACAGACAAAAAGCATAAAGACCCGCCAGGAACCGGATCATTTTCGAGCTTGCAAACGCTCAATGGTCCTTCCTGTCCGGGCCTGGAAAGGAAAAACTATGAAAATTCTTGTTACCGGCGGAGCCGGCTATATTGGCAGCCATACCGCAGTGGAACTGCTCAATGCAGGCCATGACGTTGTAATCGTCGACAATCTCTACAACTCTTCACAGAAAGCAGTCGATCGCATTGAAGAGATTACCGGCAAGAAAGTGAAGTTCTACAAGGCTGACATCCTGGACAAGGATGCCCTCAACCGGATTTTTGACAATGAACAGATCGATGCCGTTATCCACTTTGCCGGCCTGAAAGCGGTTGGCGAAAGTGTGCATAAACCGATCGAATACTATGAAAACAACATTGGCGGCACCCTCAACCTGGTCGATGTGATGCGCAACCACAACGTCAAGAACATCATCTTCTCCTCGTCGGCCACCGTTTACGGCGACCCGGCTGAACTGCCGATTACCGAAAAATGCCCGAAAGGTGTCTGCACCAACCCGTATGGCTGGTCCAAATGGATGAACGAACAGATCCTTTCCGATATCCATACCGCGGATCCGGACTGGAACGTCATTTTGCTTCGCTACTTCAACCCGATTGGCGCGCATGAATCCGGCCTGATCGGCGAAGATCCAAAGGGCATCCCCAACAACCTGCTGCCTTACGTAGCCCAGGTTGCCGTCGGCCGCCTGAAAGAAGTCGGCGTCTTTGGCAACGACTACCCGACACCCGATGGTACCGGTGTACGTGACTACATCCATGTGGTTGACCTGGCCAATGGCCATGTCGCAGCTCTGGACCAGATCAAGCACAATGCCGGCCTGAAGATTTATAACCTCGGCACCGGCAAGGGAAGCTCTGTTCTGGATGTCATTCATGCCTTTGAAAAAGCGTGCGGCCATGAAATTCCTTATGTCATCAAGCCAAGACGCGAAGGCGACATTCCGGCCTGCTATGCCAGCAGCGATTTGGCTAAGCAGGAACTGGGCTGGCAAGCCAAGTACGACCTGGATGATATGTGCGCTTCCTCCTGGAACTGGCAGTCCAAAAACCCGGAAGGCTACAACACCCCGGAAAAGTAAGCCGGCTGTTGTTGCCCGGTTTATCCCTGTATTAAAAACTGAACCAAAACAAGAGCGGCCTCTGGACGATACAATCCAGAAGCCGCTCTTTTCGTGTTTCAGTGCCCGCAAAACCAGGTGAACGCCTGGCTTTGGAAGGGCCTTTGTTTTGGGGCGATCTTGTTTTCAGGGTGTATTGCTCTTTGGCTGCGCTGTCCTTTAGAAGGAGAGATGCGCCAGGCATTCAAACAGGTCCGCTCCGCGCAGCAGGATTTCTTCATCAAAATTGAAGCGCGAGTCATGAAGTTCAATGCCGGTACCCGTACCCAGGAAAAAGAAGATACCCGGAACTTCCTGCTGGTAGCAGGCGAAATCTTCGGCAATCATGACCGGTTTATCCAGAATGTCGACTCCAAGATTTTTGCGTACCGGCTGGATCTGTTCAAATAGATCCGGATCGTTGGTCACCGGCGGATAGGCAGGCGACCACGCAAAGGAGATCGTCGCGCCGGTTTCAAATTCCAGCAGCCGGGCGATCTGATCCAGGCCGTTTTTCAGGTAGTCAATGGTCGGCTGGTCAAAAGCCCGCATCGTTCCCTGGAGTACGGCCGTGTCGGCTACCACATTGCGGATGCGGCCGGCTTCCATGCGCCCAAACTGTAGCAGGCGATAGACACTCGCTGGCAGCGACTGTTCGAGCCGGTAAGCTTCCTGCAGGAAACGGGCAGCGATTTCCAGGGCGTCGATACCTTCGTAATGTCTGGCGGAATGTACGGCCTTGCCCTTAACCTGGACATCGATTTCGGTCGCACTGGCCATCATCGGCCCGGAAATGGTCGCGATGGCCCCTTTTTCCAGCAGCGGCCACAAATGCAGGCCAAAGACAGCAGCTACATTTCGCTCCTGGAATAAGCCTGTATCAACAATCGGCTTGGCACCGCCCGGGGTTTCTTCACCCGGCTGGAAAATCAGCAGGATGTTGCAGTCCAGATCCTTGTAAATTTCATTGATGCGTCTTGCCAGCAATAAAAGCGTGCTCATGTGCCCATCGTGGCCGCAGGCATGCATGCAGCCTTCATGAAGACTCGCAAACTCAGCCCCGGTCTGTTCCCTGACTGGCAGGGCATCCATGTCGGAGCGAAAAGCAATCGTCTTTTCTTTGCCGCCATCAAAGAAGGCAGCTACGGCATGCTCAATCGGATGCGAAATCTCGCAATCCAGGTCCTTAAGCTGTTCTTCCAGGTATTGCCTGGTTAAGGGAAGCTGCAGGCCAAGCTCCGGAATCTGGTGCAGGTCCCGGCGCCAGCCCTGAAGCTGTTTAATTTCTTGTTCTCTGTTCATGCCCCAAGTATAGGGGCTTTTTTCATCAGGAACAGCTGGAATGGCCAGACAAATAAAATGGCTGGATAAAACCGCAAAGAAAATGCCTCCAAACCTGCACTTGCCTTCCGGTAAACTGCTTTTTGGTCCGAACCGCAGTACAGTCTCGGGAGCACCTTTAACAAGATTCGCCCTTTCCAGCAATAAGAAAGAAAGAAACCGGGAAAACTGCAGGATACAAAGCGGATAACGAAAGCGAATACGCCATCGATTTGAAAGCGATGGGCACCGCATCGAATTTTCGGCGGGCAAACTGTAAAAAAATACAGCTGGTTAAAGTGACAGGTTAAAGCGGTAAAAAACAGCTTCGATATTACTGTTAGCGGTATATCTTAATGATATCTTTAGATTTAGTCGGATCCGTATAAATAAGGAAACTATCCTGCTGCACAAATAATTAAGGACTTGGGTTTAAAAAATACTGAAAGCGCTCATGAAAGCGGCTTCAGGCAATATGGGATAAATATGGCAGGAAAAATTAAGAAATAAATCTGAATTACATTGCTTAGCAACAGAAAATCAGAAATCGAAATTCTGAAAATATCAGGTATCATCCTCAGCTTATCTGGGCGATAAGAATAAAATATTCTTGCAAAGACAGAAGAAATAAAATGGTTCAGCCTTAAATTCTTTATACAGATATAAAAAACATATAAAGATTTTGGCATACAAATCCTGTTTTCTGTCCAGGCCAGACAAGACATTCTGAAAACCGAAGGGATGGGGATTGAATATGACCGACAAAAATACGATCTGGAAGAGAAAAATGACAGGAATCAAGGTAGCCGCTTTTGCGATGGCAGCGGCCAGTGCCGCCGTTTTAGGCATCCGTTTTGCCCAGCCGCAAAACACCAGCGTGGCAAAGGACGGCCTTTCCGATTATGAAACAGTCCTGAAAGAAACTGATGCGGAAGAGCCGTTCATACGATTCGACCAGCAGGATGAGCAGCTTTCAAAACAGGACAGTGACCAGGAAGCTGAAGATGGCGTCCTGGCGGATGCTGCCCTGCCGCAGGCCGAAAAAAAGCAGCTGGCTGATGAAACCGTGCCGGCTGATACGCCGGCCTTGGGCGAAGCCCAGGACCATGCCGCCAGCGAGCAAAGCCAGCCGGCTTTGCAAAATGAGCAGACGGCGGTCAGTCGGACGGCTGACCAGACTCCAGCCGCGCCAGCTCCCTCGGCACCCATTGCTGCAGTCCAGCAGCCCGCTGCCTCTGCCCAGTCCGTTCCGGATCCAGAACCCTCCACCGTACAGCTGCCTGAGCGGACAGTCGAAGAGCAGTCTGCCGCCCAGACGATCCAGTCTTCGCAGGAAATGGAATTTGCCAAAGCGGAAACCGACCCGACACCGGCCGCACCGGCATCGGCCGATGATGGCATCTGGCATATTCAGTATTTTGATACAGAAGGAGCTTCCTCGGCACCAAGTGATGGCAGTATCGGCAAGTTTGCGGATGGCTGGTTTATCATGCACTCCAGCATGCCCAATGGCGAAAAGCTCAAGACCATGCCGCAGCAGGTTGAAGTCGACGGCCAGATTTACCAGCTGGCCGACAGCTGGGTTTCGGATGATGGCATCAGTGAAGAAGAAGTCGCCCGCATAAGAGCCAATAACGGCATTACGTTCCAGACGTGCATTGATGATACGACCAACCTGATGGTCCATTACAATCCGGTCAATGGTGCAGGCTACCCATACAACTTTGAAAACTTCCCGTACACCTACAACGATGGCCTCGTCTTTGGCTACGGCAGCTGATTCTGGCCATTCAATCATTAAGTCATTCCGGCAGGAAATATGAACTCCGTATTTCCTGCTTTTTTACGTCCTGGCAGGCGGAAGTCTTTTGCCTGAATCGGATAAGTTACGGGTATTGAAGGGGCTGTTTGCCCCCTGCAGGTTTGATAATAAAAGCATGGAAACAAATAAACCGACGGTACTTGAAGATTTAGTACTTAACGACAAGGATCAGCATGTCGAGTCCGTGCGCATGGGCGTGCTGCTCTCGCTTGGCATTGGCATTCTTAACGCGTGTACGTATGTGACCCGCGGCCATGTCTTTGCGAGCAGCCAGTCCGGAAACCTGCTTTATTTAGGACTGGACCTGGCCAAGGGCGAATTTGGAAACGTGATCAAATACCTCTTTCCGCCCATCATGTTTGCCATTGGCATCATCATTGCCGAACACTATCATGACCTGCCCAATTATCCGCAATGGCGCCGCAAGCCTTTCTTCATTGAAATCGGCCTGATCACGCTGGCGACCTTTATGCCGGATTCCTGGAATGCCCTGGCCAACCCGATCTTCGGCCTGGCCTGCGGCCTGCAGACGATTACGTTTCGCAAGATCCGCAACACGCCGGTGGCCACCATTGTCATCAACGGCAGCTACCAGAATGCCATCGTCCATTTCATGCGCTATCTCCATTTAGGCGACAGCCAGGATGCGTTCCGATCGCTGCTCTACCTGGTCATTGTCCTGTCCTTCTTTTGCGGGATTGTCATCGGCGGCCTGCTCAGCCCCTTTCTGGACCACTATGTCTCATTGATCAGCGTGGCGGATCTGATCGCCTGCTGCTTTATCGGGCTGCCCAAAAAGTACAATGAATCCCTGGCCCAGGAATAGTCATTCATTATCCTGGCCAAACAAGGTACTGGTTCAGTATTAACCCGGCCTTCCTGCAGCCCGCTGCTTAAAGCGAAGTGACCCCGCTTTTCAGATTGAAGAGCTTTCTGGTTTGACAGCCTTTGTGGCCAAAGAGCGGAAGCCCTGGAAGAATCTGGAGTATTCCAGACATTTCAGGAATCGGAAGAGCCTGAAAAACTGAAGCGGATCGCCTGTCAGAAAAGATCAGGCAGATTATCGAAAGAATTGGAAAAGCAAAGCGCCAGCCACAAAGCCGGCACACTCCAGAGTGTGCAGGCTTTTATCGATATCCCATCTAAAAAACCGAAACCAGAATATAAGAACAAGAATCCATAAACGCATACAAGGAAAAACCGCCAGAAATCCGGCTATAAAGCCGTGGCGGTTTGAGAGGAGAGACTATGCCGGCATTACGAGAAATGGAAGCCCGGGAAATTCAGGACGATTTTTCCGCCCTGCGCCAGGCAACCGAAGACTATTACAATAAGAAAATCACCATGCCCGAATATAAAGGCCAGTCCGGCTGGCGGGGTACATTTGGCCAGCGGGACCATCATTCCAATGTCGCCCGCATCCGCATGACCGGCGGCCGCATTGACAAGAAGACTTTGCGCTTTTTAGTCGATACAGCCCGCAAGTATGGGGTGGATCATTTGCATTTTGCGACCTGCCAGTCCATCCAGATGCACGATCTGCAGCCCGAACAGGTGATCGGCATTTTGAAGGACAGCTTTGACCAGGGCATTATTTCCTTTGGCACGGGCGGCAACTATCCGCGCAACATCATGTGCAGTCCGCTGGCCGGCACGGATCCGGAGGAAGTTTTTGATGTCATGCCTTATGCCCTGGCTGCGGGGGACTACCTGGTCAACCGCTGCGAAAATCCGCAGATGCCCAAGAAGCTCAAGACTGCCTTTTCCGGTTCCCGGGCCAACCTGACCCATGCAACGTATCGCGATTTAGGCTTTGAAGCCCAGCCGGATGGCACGTTCTCCGTTTATGTCGCCGGCGGTCTGGGGCCCAATCCCCGGGTTGGTGTAAAAGTGCTGGAAAAGCTGGAGCGCCAGGATGTGCTGTATGCCGTCCAGACGATGATCAATGTGTTCCAGAAATACGGCTGCAACAAGGATGCCGCCAAAAGACGGACCCGCTATATGGTCGAAGCTTTAGACGGTGAGGAAGCCTTCCGGAAAATCTGGCAGGATGAATTTCGGAAGGTAAGGACTAAAGATGATTTAACCTTGCATAACATCAAGGACATCGAGTTTTGCAAGAAGGGGGATGGCAGCAAAGCCCCGGACTGCTGGCGCGTTCATCCCCAGAAGCAGGAGGGTTTATATACCGTCGAATACCATCCCATTGGCGGGCGCCCGGATGTCAATGTCCTGGACGAACTGGCCAAAGCAATTGAGCCGATGGAGGAAGTGGAGCTGCGCTCATCGCCGTTCCAGACCGTGTATATCCTGAACCTGACGGGCGATGAAGCGAAAAAAGTGCTGGAGATCACCCATGAAGACAGTGCCCAGAGCCAGTTTGAAACAAGTGTCGCCTGCATCGGTGCCTCAACCTGCCAGGTCGGGCTGCGCGATTCGCAGCAACTTTTGCAGGAGTGCGTCAGGGCCCTGCGCAAAGAGGATCTGCCATTTTGTGCGCTGCCCCAGTGCCACATTTCGGGCTGCCGCAACTCGTGCGGCGCGCACCAGACCGCCCGGATCGGCTTTTCCGGCTTTATCGGCCGCAAGAACGGCCAGATGGTTCCAGCCTTCAAGCTGTGCCTGTATGGTGACAACGACCCGTTCCATTCGGTCATGGGCCGTGATGCAGCCCTGCTGGCCCAGAGCGACATTCCGGCTTTCCTGGTGAAGCTGGCCAAAACCGTTGCGGCCAGCGGCGAGGGCTTTGATGAATGGTATGCAAAAAACCCGCAGGGCGTGGAGCAGATCGCCATGGAATTTGCGCTGCAGGATCTCGACAAGTCCGAAGAAAAACAGGCCTGAAAATTTTTGCCAAAAAAGATCATATGAAAAAAGTCATGAATTTCGATCCGTCTTTGGGGACGGAAAATTCATGGCTTTTTGTTATGAATGGGTTAAAACCGGCAAAAAAGAGCTCAAAACACGCAAAAATCCCGGTGAAACATCAAAAAAAGATGGTTTCAGCACTTTTTCTGAAAGTTTTACCGGGAAACTTTTCAAAAAAGTTGAAATTCGGATTCATGCGGTTAGAATACGAATCATCAAATCAACGACCGGAAGAAGTACCCATCCGAAAGTCTGCAGAGAGCCATGAGCTGGTGAAACATGGCGTCCGGAAGATGGCGAACGTGTCCGTGAGTGGAGCATCGACAGGAAACTCGAGGTGTTCCCGCGACCCAGCGTTATGGGAAAGCGTCCCGTGCCTGAAGCATGGGGAAGACAGGTGGTACCGCGGCATATGTCGTCCTTTCATAGTTTGTGAAAGGGCGTTTTTTTATGGAAGGGGAGATCTCCCGTGCAGGATGACCGACGAAGCCAGTTCAAGAAGTATTCCAGACTGAAACTGGACTGAAGACAAAGGCAATCATTCCCATCAGGAAGCACAGCTGAATGTCTTCGAAAGCCCGTAAAGCAAAACCCCGCAAAAGCGGAAAAATAACAGATTCAAGCGAAAACGAAAACATTCAAGACTAAAGGAGAAAACATCATGAGCAACCTTCATAACGAAAATAAATCTTACAAGAAAATTGTCCTGGCCTATTCCGGCGGACTCGATACATCCTGCCTGATTCCCTGGCTGAAAGAAAACTATGGCGATTGCGAAGTGATCGCCGTTTCGGGAAACGTCGGCCAGGCTGGCGAACTGGACGGGCTGGAAGAAAAAGCGCTGGCTACCGGTGCTTCCAAGCTGTATATCGAAGATCTGACTGATGAATTTGTCAACGACTATGTCGTTCCATCCATCAAGGCCGGTGCCAATTACGAAAACTATCTGCTGGGTACTTCTTTTGCAAGACCCATCATCGCCAAGAGAATTGTTGAAATTGCCAAGGCTGAAGGCGCCGATGCCATCTGCCACGGCTGCACCGGCAAAGGCAACGACCAGGTTCGCTTCGAGCTGGCCATCAAGGCGTTCGCTCCGGAACTGGACATCATTGCTCCGTGGCGGTTCTGGGAACTGAACTCCAGGGAAAAGGAAATCGCCTATGCCGAAGCCCACAACATTCCATTAAAGATTAATAAGGAAACTAACTATTCCAAGGACAAGAACCTGTGGCACCTTTCCCACGAAGGCCTGGACCTGGAAGATCCGGCCAACGAAGCTCCGATCAATGAACCGGGCTTTCTGGAAATGGGCGTCTCTCCGGAAAATGCGCCGGATACCCCGACAACCATTACCCTGCATTTTGAAAAAGGCGTGCCAACAAAGCTCGATGGCAAAGAGATGAGCCCGAAGGAAATCATCCTGGCCCTCAATGAAGTCGGCGGCGCCAACGGCATCGGCATCCTGGATCTCGTTGAAAACCGGTTAGTCGGCATGAAGTCCAGAGGCGTCTATGAAACTCCAGGCGGAGCCATCCTCTATGCCGCCCATGGCAAGCTGGAAGAAATCACGCTGGACAAAAACACTTCCCACTTCAAAGCCCAGGTGGCCCAGAAATTTGGCGAACTCGTCTATGACGGCTTATGGTACACCCCATTAAGAAAAGCGCTGTCGGCTTTTGTCGATTCCACCCAGGAGACGGTAACCGGCGATGTCAGCCTGAAATTATATAAAGGAAACATTATCCCGGTTTCCGTGACTTCACCGTTCTCGCTTTATAATGCCGGCATGGCCACGTTCGATGAAGATGACTGCTATGACCAGAGCGACTCTGCCGGCTTTATCAACCTGTTTGGCCTGCCGATTGCCGTAAGAGCCATCAACGACAAGCAGCTTGCCAAGGAAACTGGAGAGCACTTCTCCAGTGTGGAATAATCATGAGTACCTTATGGGCCGGCCGGATTTCCAAGGGAACCGATCCGGCAGCCAATGACTTCAACAGTTCCATCTCCTTTGACAACCGGCTTTACTCCCAGGATATCCTGGGCTCCCTGGTTCATTCGTGCATGCTCGAAAAGCAGGGGATCCTGACCCGTGAGGAAAAAGGGCAGATCCACCAGGGCCTGCTGGAGCTGCTTTCTGAAATGAATGCCGGAAAGATTGCCTTCACGGATGAATACGAAGACATTCATACGTGCGTCGAGCAGCTGCTCACTGCCAAGATTGGCGATGCAGGCAAGAAGCTGCACACCGGCCGCAGCCGCAACGACCAGGTTGCCCTGGATCTGCGGCTTTACGTGATCGAAGTGATTGCCCAGATCAAGCGGGCCTTGCTGAAGGTCATCGATGTGCTGTGCGATCTGGCTAATGAACACGCCGATACGATCGTTCCGGGCTACACCCACCTGCAAAGAGCGCAGCCCGTTACATTTGGCCATACCATGATGGCCTATGCCAACATGTTTAAGCGCGATGTGCTGCGGCTGGAAAACACGCTGGCAGTCATGGACGAATGCCCGCTGGGCGCCGGAGCGCTGGCCGGAACAACCTTTGACCTGGACCGCGATTACTCCGCGAAGCATTTAGGCTTTTCCAAACCCAATTCCAATTCGATCGATGCGGTTTCGGACCGGGATTTCTGCCTGGAATTTCTCTCCGATCTCTCAATCTTGATGATGCACCTTTCCCGGCTTTCGGAAGAGATGATTTTGTGGAGCTCCTGGGAGTTCAAGTTCATCGAGCTCGATGATACATTCTCCACTGGCTCCTCGATCATGCCCCAGAAGAAAAACCCGGATATGTGCGAACTGATCCGCGGCAAGACGGGTCGTGTGTATGGCGATCTGATCGGGCTGCTGACCGTGATGAAAGGTCTGCCGCTGGCTTACAACAAGGATATGCAGGAAGACAAGGAAGCCGTCTTTGACGCCTCCGATACTGTACTGATGTGCCTGAAAGTGCTGGCCCCGATGCTCAAAAGCATGAAAGTACTCAAGGACAACATGAAAAAAGCCGGCCAGAAAGGCTTTATCAACGCTACCGACTGTGCCGATTACCTGGCCAAGAAAGGCATGCCTTTCCGTGATGCGTATAAGCTGACCGGCCAGCTGGTCGCTTCCTGCCTCGAGCAGGGCAAGACACTTGAAGAGCTTACCCTCGAAGAGCTGCAGCAGCTGTGCCCGCTGTTTGAAGATGATTTCTATCCGGCTGTTGACCTGCTTAACTGTGTCAGCCAGCGCCAGGTGTATGGCGGCCCATCGCCCAAAAGCGTCCTGGACCAGGCAAAAGCCGGCAAGGAATTTGTGGCTGCTCACAAGAAATAGCCGCAGCCGGCCAAAAAAACCTGAAAGCGGACCAGAAGGCTTCAAAACTGAAAACCTTGGAAACTGATCCTTCTTAATATATAAGGATAGAAAACCGGAAATAAATGTCACCAACAGACAGGTTCCCCCGACAATCCCAAGTGGATCGTCCGCTGCCTGCCGGTTTTTGATCCTGAAATTCAAAGATGTCTGATCCGGAAAGACAGGAAGGAAAACGGACGCAGCTCCTTATTCGCAAAGAGTTTCTGTCCTTTATCCGTTTTCCTTCCTTTTTCTTTTCTGCAGCAGCTTAAAGAAAATGAGAAAAGAGAATTCATGAAAAAGAAAGTATATATCGATGGCCAGGCGGGAACGACCGGTCTGCAGATTCATGAGCGGCTTAAAAACCGCAAGGATGTAGAGCTGCTTGAAATCGATCCAGAGAAGCGCAAGGATCCGGATGCCCGCCGCCAGCTGATGGAAGAAGCGGACCTGGTCTTTCTTTGCCTGCCGGACGGGGCGGCTAAAGAAGCGGCAGCCTTGATGGATGGGCTGGATACGAAAATCATTGATGCCAGCACGGCGCACCGTACACATCCCGACTGGACGTACGGCTTTGCCCAGCTCCATCCCGGCCAGAAAGATAAAATCCGCCAGGCGCGCAAAGTGGCCAATCCGGGCTGCCATGCTTCGGGCTTTATTGCCCTGGTTCATCCATTGATCGCCAGCGGGCTGCTTGACCCGGATACAAGACTGACTTCCTTTTCGCTGACCGGCTACAGCGGGGGCGGACGGAAAATGATCGAAGCCTACGAGCAGGGCAAGGATGAGCCGATGTACAGTCCAAAGCCCTATGCCTTAGGGCTAAACCACAAACATCTGCCGGAAATGCAGACAATTTCCGGCTTAAATAAAGCACCGCTCTTTGTACCTGTTGTTGATGACTTTAAACAGGGTATGCTGGTACAGGTATTTGTCGATACCGAAAATCTGGAAAATCCAAAGACCGGCCAGCCGGTCAGCGCCGACGATCTGCTGGCGCTCTATCAGGACTGGTACAAGGATACGCCGATCACGGTGTATGGAGGCGAGAGTGCCCTTTATTCCAGCACACTGGCAGGGTCGGACCGGATGGAGCTGTTTGTCAACGGCAATACGGAAGGCTTTATCCTGAGCGCCCGCTTTGACAACCTGGGCAAAGGAGCCAGCGGTGCGGCTGTTGAAAACATGAACCTGATGCTGGGCCTGGATGAAGAAGAAGGCCTGCACCTGGACTGAACGAGCAAAACGTACCATGCAGTCTGTTCCCTGCTTCCTGTTTACTTCAGATGGAAAAGAAGTGATCTAAGAGATTTAAAAGGGGACGAAAAGATTGTCAGAGAACTGAAGCAAGTATTAAAGAAATGACGAAATCCCGGCATCCGATGGATGCCGTTTTATCAAGAAGGGAAGGCGATTGGAAATGAAAGAAACCGTCTCGGGAATTACCGCCGCCAAAGGCTTCAAGACCGGGGCCGTGCACTGCGGAATCCGGAACAATCCTGAAAAGAAGGAACTGGCCCTCATTGTTTCAGAAACCCCCTGCAATGCGGCTGCCGTCTATACCTCCAACCAGGTCAAGGCCGCTCCGCTTTATCTGAACATGAAGCATTTAGCCAACGGCAAAGCCCAGGCCATTACGGTCAACTCCGGCAATGCCAATGCCTGTGCGATCAATGACGCCCAAAATGCCCTCAAACAGGCTCAGGCTGCGGCTGATAAGCTGGGCCTGAACGCCGAAGATGTGCTGGTGGCTTCTACCGGTGTCATCGGCATGGAACTGCCGGTGGAAAAGATTGAAAACGGGACAAAACAGATTGTGCTGGGCCTGGATTCCGCTGACAGCGCCAGAGCCATCATGACCACCGATACAAAGATCAAGGAAGTGGCCGTCGAATTTGAACTGGGCGGCAAGCTCGTTCATATGGGCGCCATTGCCAAAGGCAGCGGCATGATTCACCCCAACATGGGCACCATGCTCTGCTTTATGACCACCGATGCGGCTGTATCAAGCGACTGCCTGCAGGCGCTGCTCAAAAAGATCGTGCAGAAGACTTTTAACCGGATCAGCGTCGATGGCGATACGTCCACCAATGACATGTGCATCATCCTGGCCAACGGCCAGGCCGGAAATCCGGAAGTAACCCTGGAAAGTCCTGAACGGGGCGTGTTTGAAGAAGCCCTGGCTTATGTCATGCAGAAAATGGCGATTGCCATTGCGGCTGATGGCGAAGGCGCCAGCCGGCTGATCACGGTCACAGTGGACCAGGCACAAAGCGAAGAGCAGGCCGAGACGATTGCGATGAGCGTGGCTTCCAGCTCGCTTTTAAAAGCGGCAGTCTTTGGCAAGGACGCCAACTGGGGCCGGGTCATCTGTGCGATGGGCTATTCTAAAGCAAAGTTTGACCCCAATAAAGTGGATATTTCCTTCGCTTCAAAATACGGCAAGGTCCTGGTTTGCTCAAAGGGCAAAGGCATTGAATTTAATGAAGAAAAAGCCGCCAAAATCCTGGAAGGCGATGCCATTGAAATCGAATGCACCCTGCATGAAGGGGACGCTTCAGCCACCTGCTGGGGATGCGATCTGACCTATGACTATGTCAAGATCAACGGAGACTACCGGACATGAGTTTTCTCAAGTATCCGATGAATCCGGAGCGCAGGGCCTCCGCCCTGGCGGAAGCCCTCCCTTACTTAAAAGAATATAACGGCGAAATTGTCGTCGTAAAATACGGCGGAAACGCCATGATTAACGATGAGCTGAAAAAAGCGGTGATCGATGATGTGCTGATGCTGCATCTGGTCGGTATTCATGTCGTGCTGGTGCATGGCGGCGGTCCCGACATCAACCGCATGCTCAAGAAGACCGGCATAGCCTCGCACTTTCTCAATGGCCTGCGCATTACCGATGAGCAGACGATGGAAATCGTCCAGATGGTTCTTTGCGGCAAGGTCAACAAGGAACTGGTCAGCCAGCTGGAAGGCAAGGGGATCGGCCTTGGCGGAATGGATGGCAATTTGTTTGAAGCCGTCAAGCATGTTACCCATGAATCCTCTTTGCTCAATACGGATGGCGGGGATGAAGAAATCGAAGACTATGGCTATGTCGGAGATATCGTCCAGGTCAACTGCCAGATTGTAAAAGATGTCATCGACAAAGGCTATATCCCGGTCATCTCTTCGGTAGCCACCGGAATTGACGATACTCATTCCTACAACGTGAATGCTGATCTTGCTGCCAGCAAGCTGGCCGGCGCACTGGGCGCCAAGAAGCTGATTCTGCTCAGCGACATTCCAGGCCTGCTTTCCAACCCGCAGGATCCGTCCAGCGTGATCGAGCAGATCCGGGTCAGCCAGATTCCGCAGCTCAAGGCTTCCGGCGTAATCAGCGGAGGCATGATTCCCAAAGTGGAATGCTGCGTGGAAGCGGTCAGGCGCGGGGTGAAGCGGGCCAGTATTATTGACGGCCGGATTCCGCACTCGATTCTGATTGAGCTTTTAACCAATGTCGGAACAGGCACGATGTTTTGCCAGGAGGAAATCTGATGGACTTTGAAACCTTGAAAGCCGCGGAGCACGAACAGCTCATGCAGACTTACGGCCGCTTTGATGTGGCCCTTGACCATGGCCAGGGATGCCTGCTGTACGATCTGAAAGGAAATGAATACCTGGATCTGACCAGCGGCATCGGCGTCAACGCGCTAGGCCACAACTACAAGCCGCTGGTGGAAGCCATCAGCAGGCAGGCAGCCAAAATGATGCAGGCCTCGAACCTGTTTTATACCGTCCCGATGGTCGAAGCCGCCGGCAAGCTCAATGCGCTGGCCGGGACAAAGAGAGTCTTCTTTGCCAATTCCGGGGCTGAAGCCAATGAGGGCATGATCAAGACAGCCCGCAAGTATTCCTGGGATAAATACCAGGATCCCAAGCGCCTGGTGATTCTCACCCTGAACAACTCCTTTCATGGCCGGACCATTGCCACCCTGGAAGCAACAGGCCAGGATCACTTCCACGCCAACTTCTTCCCCTTTACCGGCGGATTTGACTATACGCCGGCTAATGACATCGAAGCCTTGAAAGAAAAGCTGGGGTCCGGCAGGATCGCCGGCCTGATGATGGAAATGGTGCAGGGCGAAAGCGGTGTGCGGCCGCTTGATCCGGAATTTGTGGCCCAGGCTGCAAAGCTCTGTACTGAAAATGATGTGCTGCTGATGATTGATGAAGTCCAGTCCGGCATCGGCCGCACCGGCAAGTTCTTTGCCTACCAGAACTATGGCCTTAATCCGGATCTGGTCAGCTGCGCCAAGGGACTGGGCGGGGGCGTGCCCATTGGAGCCGTACTGGCCGGCGAAAAAACCGCTGATGTTTTGCATGCCGGTGATCATGGCACAACCTTTGGCGGCAACCCGCTGGCGGCCAGCGCGGCCAATGTTGTCCTGGATACGATTGGCGATGGGCAGTTTCTGGAGACAGTCGCCCAGAATGGACAATACTTCATGGACCAGCTCAAAGCCATTGATTCTGACAGGATCAAGGATGTCCGGGGTCTGGGCCTGATGATCGGCGTTGAAGTCGGTCCGGAAGAAATCATGGACGATCTGGCCGAACTGCGAAAGCAGGGTGTGCTGGCTCTTAAAGCCGGAACCGGAACAATTCGTCTTTTGCCGCCGCTGATTCTGGACAGAGAACAGATTGACCAGGCAGCTGCTGCCTTCAAGGAGGTTTTTGCATGAACCATTTACTGACCCTGCAGGATCTGAGCCCGGAAGAAATCGTCCGGATCCTGGACCTTGCCGACCAGCTTAAATATGAAAAGAAAAACGGAATTGAACACCCGTACCTGAAGGGAAAATCAGTCGGCCTGATTTTCCAGAAATCTTCGACCCGAACCCGGGTCTCCTTTGAAACCGGCGTCCACCAGCTGGGCGGACAGCCGCTGTTTCTTTCCAGTGCCGATCTGCAGATCGGCCGAGGCGAACCGGTGCAGGATACCGCCAGGGTTCTTTCCCGCTACCTGGATGGCATCATGATCCGTACCTATGAGCAGAAGGAAGTCGAAGACCTCGCCAGATACGGAACCGTTCCCGTGATCAACGGCCTGACCGATTACTGCCATCCCTGCCAGGTCCTGGCTGACCTGATGACAATCCGCGAAAAGTTTGGCAAGCTGGAAGGCCTGAAAATGGCTTATATTGGCGATGGCAATAACATGGCCAACTCCCTGATTGTCGGCGGATTAAAAATGGGCATGGATGTCGCTGTGGCGACACCGGCTTCCCATAAGCCCGATGAAAAAGTCCTGGAATTTGCCGCCGGCTATCCGGCTCATTTTACATGGACAGAATCCTGCCAGGAAGCTGTTAAAGATGCTGACGTGGTCTTCACGGATACGTGGGCATCCATGGGACAGGAAAAGGAAAAGGAAGAACGCCAGAAAATCTTCAAGGATTACCAGGTCAATGATGACCTGCTGGCTCTGGCCAAAGAGGGCGTCATGGTCCAGCACTGCCTTCCGGCTTATCGCGGCCAGGAGATTACGGAGAAGGTTTTTGAAGATCACGCCGATGAAATCTTTGAAGAAGCTGAAAACCGTCTCCATGCCCAGAAGGCCGTCATGGTCCTGCTGATGAAAGATCCCCAGTAATCGAAGCATCTCTTTTTCAGGACTAATTTAGAAAGTCTGGCAGGCCGGTTCCTGCCGCCAAAATGCGTCATGATCTTAAAGAAGATCATGGCGTTTTTCTTTCTGGATTCCGTTCTCTCCAGATCCAATCAGAGAAAGTCCCCTAATAGTCGCATATGATTCATCTGACAGTCACATAGAGTTAAAAATATAAAAATTATGTTTGACCGCTTAGAAGAGGGCGGCTATAGTAAAGCCATGGATTCTTCCAGGCCTTTGGCTGCCTTTTGTCCTGTGGCCAGAACGGCTGCTTCTTTTAAAAGCAGCCGTCATCTTTTTGGGATAGTCACGGCTTAATCTCAGCGGCTTTCCTGATGGTTCAGGCAGAATACCGTTTTCCACATCAGGGCGCCCGGAAAAACGGATGCAAAAGATCGCCTGCAGAATTCGAAAGATTTATCCAATGAGAAAAGCAACAGGAAAGGAAATTTTCCATGCCCAATAAGGACATCCTTGAAAAGCAGCTGACCAGCTTTAACGATGTGGCTGCCGATCTGATCAATACCCTGCTTTTTCAGTCTGAAACCATCAGCCCTCATGAACTTGAGGAAGCCATGCTTCATGCCTTCTGGCCGGGCCAGGAACGCTTTTTCGAGAGTGAACGCGATGTACTCAAGCTCTGGAAAGACTCTTCCGGCCAGAAAATTGCCTGTTTCGGCCTTGAAAACCAGTCATCAGCCGACCCGCTGATGCCATTGCGCATTCTCTGCTATGACGGCGGAACCTGTCAGCAGCAGATGGCCAGACAGCGCGCAGGAAAGCGCAAAAGCTCAAAAAGAACCGGAAAAGCGGAAGATGACGCAATTGTGCCGGTGTTTACCCTGGTGCTTTACACCGGAATTGACCGGCCCTGGAACACCGCCAGGACACTGAAGGAAAGCCTGACCTTTCGCCGGCCCGGGCTGGAAAGAATGATGCCCGATGGCAGGTGGCTGATTTTTGATATTGGCGAGCTGGATGATGAAGTCATTGCCGGGATGAAATCGGACTATAAATATGCAGCAATGTATGTAAAAGCCGCCAGGCATCACCAGCCCTTTGTTCTGGATGATAAAATTTATCCAGATCACCCCTTTGCGCTGTGGAGCCTGCTTGCCGAACTGAGCGGCTCAGGCATGAGTGAAAAAGAACTGCGCAAAGCTTTCATGAATGAAGAAAGGACAGTGAATACCATGATTAACCTGTTGAGCCAGGAAGAAAAACAGAATATCTGGAATAAAGCCTGGAAAGAAGCCAGTGAAGTTACGCGGGAAAAAACCTGGAAGGAGGCCAGTGAAGTTACGCGGGAAAAAACCTGGAAGGAGGCCAGTGAAGTTACGCGGGAAAAAACCTGGAAAGAAGCCAGCAATAAATATTCCAGATTAATCAGCTGGCTTGCTGAAAATAACCGCCTTGATGAAGTACAAAAAACAGTATCCAGCCCGGAAGAATTTGAGCGGCTGTATAAAGAGATGGAAGGCTCCCATTTAGAAAAGTAAAAACAAAGCCTGTCTGACTGAATCGCTAATCAAAATATTGGATTTCATCAATCTGGAACCAGCTGCGTGCATCTAATGGCTGCAAAGATTCTTTCAGACTGCCTTTTAAAATCAGATTTGCGCTGTGGAGCCTGCCTGCAAAGCTGAGCGGATCAGGCATGAGCGAGAAGGAACTGCGCAAAGCTTTCATGAATGAGGAAAGGACAGTGAATACCATGATTAACCTGCTGAGTGAAGAAGAAAAACAGAAGATCCGGAAAGAAGCCAGTGAAGCAGCCTGGGAGGAATTCAGTAAAGCAGCCAGTAAAGCAGCCTGGGATAGATATTCCAGATTAATCAGCTGGCTTTGCGATAACGGCCGCATTGACGATTTGAAAATCGCAGCTAAATCTGATGAAGAATATGACCGGCTTTACAGCGAGATGGAAGAATCAAATTTATAACAGTAAAAAAGTCTGTCTGCTCGCACCATAAAAGTGGAAGGTTGAAAAGCAAACCAGAGAATCTTCCTGCTGATCCAAAAAAAAGCTGGGCGGCAAGTCCTTTTGACGGTTTTGACCAGTTTGGCCAAACAGAGCAGGAAAAACGCCGTTTTTTAGATTGTTCGTTTTCAGGTTCTGGTTTTCTTCAGGATCAGCCTGATGTAGTATCAGACTGCAGGATAGAGCCTGTTCAGGAAAAGAGACGCTCTTTTTTTGAGCAGTGCTCGTGGATTTGTGGATGGATGCAGACCCGCATTCTGTTTCCACAAACAGCTTAAAAGTCTGTACGAAAGGGAAAAGGAACATGAAGATTCATTACGCCGGAAAATTCAATCTGGATGAAAGCTCGCTGCCAAAAGCAGATCCCGTCCCATCTGCTGTTGCATTCAAGGAGCCGGAAGATTCGAAAAAGCTGGGCCAGATCGCCAATGCTGGAGCCCTGGTTATCCTGGTCATACTAATGGGGATAGCTGGATTTCGGATCGGGCAGTATTCTTCAGGCGGCGGATCCGGCCGGTTTCTTTTCCTGAACTTCTTTCTGGCTCTTCTGGCCAGCCTTCCGATGGCGATGGTTCATGAGTTTATCCATGCACTCTGTTTCCGGGAAGATGTCTATGTCTATACGAATCTGAAACAGGGAATGCTGTTTGTGGTCGGCCCGGAAAAGATGAGCAAGTCCCGGTTTATCTGGATGTCGCTGGCTCCCAACATCGTTTTAGGTCTGGTTCCCTATATCATCGGCATGATCTGGCCGCAGTATTCTTTCCTGCTGTTTTTTGGCGCCATAATGAGTGCCGAAGGATTTGGCGACTACATCAATGTCTTCAATGCCCTTACACAGATGCCAAAAGGCAGCCGCACTTATCTGGATGGTTTCCATTCGTACTGGTACCTGCCAGAAAATGAAAAATAATTTCAGCAAATAATATCAGTGCTTATTCAGTCCTTCATGGAACAGACGCGTTCGAACCTGTTTTCGAACCTGTTTGACCGTGAGGGATTTTTTTCGCGGTTCAAAAGAATTCAGGATTTTCAGGGAGCTTTTGCAAACTCTCCATGAAAACCAGGGTCAGACACAGTTTGATAATTAAAGTAATATTATCCTTAAAAAACCATATGTGAATATAAGGATAATGTCTATGATCAAACTGTCCGTACTTAACAAAGATTATTACACTACCGGCGAGGCAGGCCGAATGCTCAATTTGAACCCAAAAACTCCATACTTTTGGGCTCTTCGCAATGAAGTCAAACATATTGTCATAGAAGGAACGAAGAACAGGTTTCTGATTCCTGAAGATGAAGTGATCCGTCTGCTCAGAAAAAAACCGGCTGCTTCTGGAAGATGAACCGGGAAAAGACCTGATTTACGCAAGAGTCTCCAGTCATGGTCAGGCAAAAAACGGTGATTTGGAAAGACAGATCGTCCTGGTTCTGGAGCAGGCCTCTTCATATTCTTTAAATCATGCAGAGATCATCAAGGACATCGGGTCAGGACTGAACACAAAAAGAAAAGGACTGCTTCGACTGGCTGGAATGATACGGCGTGACGAAGTTTCCTTTTCATTTCTCACAAAGACCGACTAACCCGATTCGGATTTGATTACCTTAAGTGGTTTTTTGAAGATCATCACACGGAGATTGTTATTCTGGAATCAGACGAAATGAAGAATCCTCAGCAGGAACTTGTTGAAGACCTGCTCTTGCTGATCGCTTCCTTCTCCGGACGACTTTATGGAA
>Ash_p2__coassemble_1040_pt1 | contig 29841 bp, 24 predicted proteins | sample Ash_p2__metabat2_high_PE_029 | metagenome-assembled genome bin Ash_p2
TTTCGAATATTGAATTGTCTGTAATCAGAGTTTTCAAAGAGCCATCGTTTTGTGAAGAGAATCAGCTTCCCTCACAAGGCTTGTTTATCTTATCACCGAAGAGAAGCGAAGTCAACACCTTTTGTGAAATATTTTTAGATATTTCACAACCTGACTTCAGCAGGATTCGCTGTCCATCAAAGTGACTTGGATGAATTTCTTCATCCGCTTTCCATTCAGTTTTAAGATTTGCGCTATGAGTATCGGTGATCTGTGGGATCAGCCGTTTCCTTAACGCTCATTAAGAATACCACTGAGAGCTTCTTAACGCAAGCCTTTTTTGTGAATATTTTTAAAAAATTCACATTTAGGATTTGCACCTGTCTGTTAACAGGCACTATTACTTTATACAGTTTTAATCTGGCCCTGTCAAATCCTTTCACTTCTTTTGCCCGAAAAATTTGGCCCAGCGCGATTTCATCGAAAAAAAACAGGATCCGTTCTGGTTCCTGTCTCGATTGCTTTGATGAATCTGCCTGGAAGATGCTTGCGGTTTTTGCCCCTTTGGAAGCAGCCGTTTTCAAAGTTCAGGGGTTTTAGCAGAATTGTTCAATGGGCACGGAAACAAAACCCTGCCGGCTCATTTTATAGAGATGTGTAAAACCGGCTTCTTTGGCGAGATTGATGCACTGTTCAATGCCCAGATCCAGGTTTTCGCGGTTATGGCAATCCGTATTAATCATCAGCTTCCCATTCGCCTGATGAATCTGGTCCAGAATCTGCCTGGAAGGATAGGGAGTGGAGCGATAGCCCCGGGCCATCGCCCCGGTATTCATTTCAAAAATCTTTCCGGCTTCGGCCAGTCGGTTTACTGCCTTTTTGCTCATTTCCAGAATCTCTGGATCATCAAATGAATAGTATTTTTCGTCTTCATTGTATTTGCCGATTAGATCAATATGGCCAATGACATCAATTCGCTCCTGGTCGGCCTGGGCTTCGAGAGCTTGGTAATAGTCCCGGCTCATGGCATGAATATCATTGTTCCAGGCTTCTTTAAGCATGGAGTCAAACTGTTCCGGTGAATAATCGATCGAGTAGAACTTGCCATTCTTTTCCAGGTAATGGACTGAGCCGATGATGTAGTCATAGTCTTCGGGCTGGACTGGATTGAGACTGTCTTCTTCAATCCCCAGATAGATTTCCATTCCTTCAGGCGGATTGGCCCTTGTCTGACGGACTTCTTCTATATATCTTTCCGTTTTTTCCGGGCTCATGGAGCTTTCATCTTCCGGATTGAACGCGTGTCCGGAAAAGCCCAGAACGGTAAATCCCTTCTGGCGGGCTGCTTCAATCATTTCTCTGATCGTATCTTTGCCATCATCATAAATGGAGTGAGTATGCAGGTTCTGTCTGATCATAACGTGTCTTCCTTTTCTCCAGTCCGGTCCAGCACATAAGCCAGAGCCAGCAGGCAGGTATTGAATACGCCATCGATGTGAGTGCGCTCATAGCCGTGACTGGTCATCGTCCCCATGCCAATCGATGCAGGAGCCAGATTATTACCGCCGACAAGAGCTGCCGTTGCGTCGGAGGAGTAGCGATAATAAATATCCATAACACTGTCGGCACCGTATTTATGGCTGAGATCAAGCAGTTCGCCAGTCAGGTCCCAGTCGTAAGGAGAAATCCGGTCGGCTCCGGCAATAGTGACCTTCTTCTCCGATCCATTTTGCAGGCCGCCGACCAGGCCGATATCCAAAGCCAGGTATTCTTCAATTTCCTTTGGAACATATCGTCCGCCAAGGCCAATCTCTTCATAAATCGGAAACGCAAAGACTGTGTCAAAAAACGGTGCCGCTTCTCTTTCAGCCAGAACAGCCAGGATTTCCAGCAGGATGGCCACGCAGGCTTTGTCATCAATATGACGGCTTTTAATATAGCCAGAAGATGTCATGGTAAATCGCGGTTCTACGCTGACCAGATCGCCAGGCTGAACGCCTAAAGCTGCGACTTCCTCTTTGGAAGAAACATCTTCATCGAGTACGATTGCCATTTCTGGAAAGTCTCTTTCGCGGCTGCGGGCATCGTCAAAAACATGCACCGAATGGGATTTATTGATAATCATACCGCTCCGGGTTTTGCCGGAGCGCGAATGAATATACACATTTTCTCCTTCCAGAGAGTGAAAGTTTACGCCGCCAAGGTTGCGGACATTCAGCCAGCCGTTTTCTTCAATGGAGCGGACCACCAGGCCAATGGTGTCAAGATGGGCCCCCAGGCAGACTGTCTTGTCCGAATAGATACCAGGCACCCGGATATAGGCGGTATGACGGTGATCATAAAACACTTCATATCCATACCGGCCGGCAAATTCTTCCAATTTTTCATGAATCTGCCTGTAATAGCCAACGACGCTGGGCGTATTGATCAGCTCTTCCATAAAGGAAAGCAGCCGGTTCATATTGATCATTGATTTCAGATCCATTTTTTCTTTCCTCTTTCTGCTTTTTTCGTATTCCTGTTTTCTCATACAGCTGATTTGCTGTTCTTTTCGTATTTTACCGCCAGGTCCAGATCGTGAAAATACGAAAAACAGCCGGCTTCATGCTTCCGGCTGTTTTCTGCTCTGGGTTGTTCTGTCACTCGCTTTTTACGGGAGAAACTTAAAAGAGATTTGTCCGGAAAAAATCGAGAGTGAATAAACCTGGCTCTTTCCTGTTCAATTATCGCTTTCAATGATCGCTGGATCAGGCAGCTGCTTTGCGGGCTGCAAACTGGGCATTTCTTTGCTTGAGCGCTTCTTCCAGAATCTCTTCGGCAGCCAGGGTCTGGTTTTTGAAGGCTTCATAAATCTCCTTGTTGTTTTCGTTGAGCGCGGTCATGAAGTCAATGAATTCATACGTCATGTGAATGCCCTGGTCGATGGAGATCTTTTCTTCTTCCACCTTCTCATTTTCCCGCATTGGCGGAACAAAGACGATTTCATCCAGCCGCCCGGTACTGCCGTTAATGGCCTTGAATGTTCCAAGTTCCCCCTGGATTGTCGCCAGGTAGTCTGCTGAGCAGTCCTTGGACCCGATGCATGTAATGTTCATATCCGGATACTGGAGCATCAGCACACCAGATGTATCAATGCCATTCCAGCCGACCACCGGAAAATAGGTCACTTTCTCCGGCTTGCCAAACAGGCCCAGTGCGAGATGAATATTGTAGATATTGATATCCATCAGCGCACCGCCTTTCATCTTTGGATCAAAGACATTGGATACTTCATGATTCATGTACTTGCCCATCCGGCTGGAGTACTGCGAGAAATTGAAGACGCCTTCCCGGATGGTTCCCGCTTTGTCCAGACTGTCCTTGAGCAGGCCAAAATTGGGCGTATGGATGTTGGTAATCGCTTCAAAGATCATCAGGCCGTTTTTCTCTGCGGTTTCAAACAGGTCAGCAGCTTCTTCCCTGGTGGGTGTAAACGGCTTTTCCAGAATTACATTCTTGCCGGCTTCCAGGGCTTTTTTCGCCTGCGGATAATGCAGGGAGTTGGGGGAAGCAATATAGACAGTATCGATTTCATCATCGGCAAACATCTTGTCAAGGTCGTCATACGCTTTCGGGACATGGTGTTTGGCAGCGAATTTTTCTGCTTTGTCCATTGTTCTGGAGTAGACAGCCACAGGTTCAATTCCGTCAATGTCCTCAATGGATTTAAACATCAGGTCAACAATTGACCCGCTTCCAATAGTAGCTAGTTTCATTTAATTTACTTTTTAATCCTTTCTGGCAGATTGATCAAGACTCTGCCTTGCTCACGCTAAAAAGCCGGACGGCAGACTGCCGCTTGCCTGAGCTTTGCGCCAGGTCTGCAGTCTGTATTTTTTCGTCCTGCAAAATGAAAGAAAAGCCTGCGGGCAGGGAGCATGAAACAATTATTTTGTTTGATGCCTTCTGCTTTGCAGGCTTCTGTTTTCAGTTTATTCCGGTTTTGAAGAATCCGCCGGCTGATCCGGCAAATTCTTTTCATTTGCCTGCACAGATGATTTATGGCTGGCTTCATCCGCCGATTGGGAAGTATTCGTGCTTTCGGCCTTTTTGGGACCAGTCTGCACGGAAGCTTCTTTGCTATTCTGGTTTTCCGGCTGACCGCCCTCTGGCATGGACGGCTGCTGGTGGCGGCGGTTTTTATCGGCTCTCCGGCGTTCCCGGTTTGCCTTGCGGTGGTCCGGCCCATTTTCATTTTTCGGCTTTTGCTCGATATGGACTTCATTGCGCTGGCTGTTTTTCTTGGCGGAATTCCAGTGAGCATAGTCGAAAGGCGACTTGGTGCCAAAGCGGTTGGACTGCTTTTTATGCGGTGTATCGCGCCAGATGCGGAAGCAGACGCCATCGCTGGTATTGAGTCCCTGGACTTTGTAGTTGTTAGCCTGGACAACTTTATAGACAATCGAAAGACCAAGGCCAAACTTTCCGCCCTCGCCCATGACATAAGGCTTGAACAGGGATTCAATCCGGTCTTCCGGCATTTTCGGGCCGTCATTGCTGATACGAAGCTCATCTTCATGAACCTCGATCTTGATGTACGTCTTTGCATAGCGGAAGGCATTTTGCAGGATGTTCTCTACTGTAACACGCCAGGATTCAAACAGGCCGTCAAAGTAGACTTCTTCCACATCGGTAATCAGCTCGATTTCCGGCCGGATGACTTTGGCGTTGAGGACAACTTCCTCAACCACATCTTTCATGTTGGTCGTTACACCCTGGGCATCCGAAGAAATCAGGTATTCGACCCGGTTCATGTACAGCAGCGAGTGGACTTTGTCTTCCAGGCGCTTGGCATTGTCCAGGATGACATCCACGCTGCTTTCCAAATCGCCATAAGGATAAATGCCATCCTTAATCGATTCCGAATAGGACTTGATCGTCGCGATCGGGGTTTTTAAGTCGTGGGAGATGTTGTGAATCATCTCTTCCTTCGATTTTTCCTGCTTGGCCAGCTCGGCGGTCAGCGTGCGCAGTTCCTGGGCTACTTCCCCGATTTCATCTTCCCGGTTGATGTACAGATCGACATCCTTGCCCTCCTTGATCTGGGCGATGTAGGCCTTGATCTGGTTGAGCGGCCGGATGATCGAGAAAACCCACAGAAGCAGGATCATCAAAAGCAGGAAGAAGACAATCACGGTGACATACACCGTTGAATCCATCAGCGTAGTCCGCAGCTCCTGGGCGTAGGTATCGTCCATGTAGGAAACGACGACTGAGGTTTCATTGTTGTAGACCGCCTTGGCCAGCCGGCAATAGTAATGGCTGCCTTTATAGACTTCGATAAACTCGCGCGAGTTTTCCGGCTTGAGCAGCATGTTGCGGGCCTGCTGGGCCAGCTCTTCGGAAAAGGCATCGTCTTTGGGCTTGGCTTCAGCGGCTCTGGAAACATAGGCAACAGAATGATCCGTGACGACCATGGTTGTAATGTTGGCATCCGAAGAAATGTAGCCAAACAGCTCCAGGTCGGAACTGGGCTGCTTGCCAAGATCCAGCGCATTGATGACCGGCTGCTGGCGGGAGGAGAGCATGCTGTAGATCTGCTTGGAGATGGTGTCATTGACGCTGTCCGAGAGGAAAAACAGGAAGAACAGCAGCAAAAAGACGACCATCAGCAGGATCAGCGACATGACCTGCTGGGTCAGCGAGAGCTTGCGGAAGGAATTTTGCAGTGAAAACTTCATCTGCTGCGTTTCCTATCCCAGGCGGTATCCGTAACCGTAAATTGTATGGATATTCAGCTTTGGCAGCTTCTTGCGCAGCCGGCGCAGCGTATCATCGACGACGCGGTCGCTTCCAAAGTAATTTTCATCCCAGACATTTTCGAGGATCTTGTCGCGGGAGAAGGCAAAGCCCTTGTTCTTGATAAACATCATCAGCAGATCAAATTCCTTGGTTGTCAGCTCGATTTCTTCCTGGTCGGAGTAGACTTTGCGCTGTTCTTCATCCAGTTCATAGCCGTCGATAAAGATCCGGTTGTTGGTATCCTTGTACGCGCGCTTGATCAGGTTATTCACGCGCAGCACGAGTTCCTTGGGCGAGAAAGGCTTGGTGATGTAGTCATCGCAGCCTTTTTCCAGGCCGATAATCCGGTCAAATTCCTTATCGCGGGCGGACATGAAGATAATGGGGGTATCGGGATTGACCTGACGGATTTCTTCGAGCAGGTCAAATCCGGACTTGTCATCGAGCATGATATCCAGGATCCACAGATGAACATCATCTTTGGTGTGGGCGCTGGCTTCTTCATATGTATAGTAGGAATTCACTTCATAGCCTTCTTTGCGAAGGTATTGGGCAACGAGATTGTTAATATCTTTTTCGTCTTCGACGATATTGATAATCCGCTTCAATTCAAACACCTCTTTCTGCACCGGCTTTTGCCTCCTGCTTTCATGGTCCTGGAATTCCTGCCGGTTTTTCCAGGGCTGGGCAGCATGGCAGCCTGCATTTACTGTCTTTGCTTAATCGTTCTGTCGAATCTTTCCTGGCACAATCGCTCTGTTTTCTTTGTTTGCCTGCGGCTGCTGGTCCTCAGCAGCCTTTTATGGTCCTTTGCACTGAGCTTTTCGCTGATTTGCTGATGGATCCCTGCCTTTTGCCGTTTTTACGGTTTCAGGCTGTATGGACTATCTCCTGTTTGCTGCTCAGTTTGTGGCGTAGCCTTTTTCCTTGATCAGGTCCGTGACCATATGAACACAGTCTTCGCAAAGCTTCTGGGTGGAAGCTTCCACCATGACGCGGATTAAAGGCTCGGTACCGCTGGGGCGTACCAGGATCCGGCCATTGTCCCCGAGAAAATCGGCAACTTCCTGGATTTTGGCCTGGATATCTTCATCATCCAGGACTGTGTTCTTGTCTGTGACTTCCACATTTTCAAGCAGCTGGGGATAAATATAGAGCCCTTTGGACAGCTCCTGGATCGTCTTGCCGGTTTCACGCATGGCCTGAAGCAGCTTTAAGCCGGTAAACAGGCCATCGCCGGTTACTTCATCTTCCAGAAAGATAATATGGCCCGACTGTTCGCCGCCGATCATGTAGTTTTTCTTCATCATCTCTTCCAGGACATACTTGTCGCCGACCGGCGTCTGGATATATTCCAGGCTGCTCTGGTCAAGTGCTTTGTACAGTCCCAGATTGGCCATGACGGTAGTCACCACCATGTTGTCATTGAGATGGCCTTTATCCCGCAAATAGCGCCCGAGAATGTACAGGACGTAGTCGCCGTTGACCAGCTTGCCATCGGAATCCACCGCAATCAGGCGGTCCGCATCGCCATCAAACGCCAGGCCGATGTCGCACTGGTTTTCGACCACATAGCGCTGCAGGTTTTCCGGATGAGTCGAACCCGATTTCAGGTTGATATTGACACCATTTGGCGTGGAATTGATGGCATCAACGGTGGCGCCCAGGGCATCCAGGGTTTCAACGGCCGTCGAGCAGGCCGAACCGTTGGCCAGATCCACCGCAATATGCATTCCGGAAAGATCGACCGGTACGGTCTTTTTCAGCCAGGACATGTAGAGTTCAAGACCGGTATTCCAGTCAAAGTATTCGCCGACTTTTTCACCGGTTGCCAGGGGAATTTCGCTTTTGCCGTCCATGTAGTCTTCAATCTGCAGAAGGATTTCTTCTTCCATCTTGATTCCCATATGGTTGAAAATCTTGATTCCATTGTCATAGAACGGATTGTGCGAAGCCGAAACCATGATGCCGCAGTCAAAATCTTCATGTGAAACGAGGTAGGAAATAGCCGGTGTCGGGCATACGCCAAGCAGATAGACATCGGCTCCGGTCGATACGGCCCCGGCTGCCAGTCCCAGTTCAAACATGGAACCGGAAAGGCGCGTGTCACGACCGATCAGAATCTTGGCATGCGGTTTATTCTGTGAATAATACCAGCCCAGCCACTGTCCAATCCGGACAGCCATATCAAGCGTCAGCTGTTCATTTGCGCGTCCGCGAACACCATCTGTTCCAAAATATTTTCCCATTCTTTAAACTCCTTCACCATTATCAGGCATTTGTTTTATACTGCCGGCAAGCCGGACGGCATCTTATGCCGCTTTCTTACTTACCAGTTTTCATACGCCGCCCATTTAAAAAGCGGATTAAATTTTGATTTTTTCTGTCTGTTTTTTCTGGATGAAAGGCGCACGAAAAATCCAGGACAAGCCGGCTTCATCAGGCTCAGGCGGATTTGAAGCTGCCGGTTGTCCCTGCACGCCTGGCATCCCTTTCTGGTCCGCTGGCTTTTCTTCTGGCTGCGTACTTCTGTCATCCATTGGCTATTCAGTTTTATCTTAAGCGAAAAAATTCGCTTTGAACCAAAAGAAACCTCCCAGAGCGCTGCCCGGGAGGTTTTTTTGCTGATTCAGGACAAAATGCCTTTCTCTTTTCCGTCCGGCCGGATGAGCGGATGGCTATGCGTCCTTGCCGCCTGGATCATTGTTTTGCCCTGCTCCAGCGGGCTGTTCCAGGCAAAGCCAGTCCCCAGCCGGCTGTCCTCAGTCTTTGGCGGAAGAGCTCTGCGCAGAACTTTCATCCGCCTGGCTAACCTGCTCGTGACTGCCAGAGCTTTGGGAAGCCGGAGCTGACGGGCTGCCATTAGCCATGGTCACGGTAGCCGTTACGGTGGATGGCGAAATGGTTACGTTGACCTGCTTGCCGGTCCCATCGTAGGCAACCAGCGGCACATCGGCGACAAATCCGCCTTCATAGCCAGAGGTATCGACAATAGCCCGTATGGCCCGGATGGCATTGAGCTTGTCGCGGGTGGCTCGAACCGTAACAGAGCGCACAGAAAGAGTCGGCTTGTTGTAGGCATTTACAGACTGGCCGGTTCCGACAATCATGTCCGGGGTAATAAAGAAGGTCTTTGTATACTTCTTAGCCAGAGTGACCTGGACCGTTGAGGGATTGACCCGGACGGTCAGCCCTGTAGGCAGGCCGGCAGCATCCAGCGGTACCGTGTTGGTTCCTTCGCCAAGCGAGCGCAGGTCGGTTGTCACTGTGGCCGAATTCTGGGTGCGTACCAGCTGGATGTCCGTTGGATCGCCTTCAACGGTAATATCGGCGGTTGAAGGCACGCCGGAAACTTCATACGCATTATCATCCACGAGAACTTCAACAGGGATATTGGCCAGATTCAGGGTGACCGCTCCATTGTTGAAGAAGCGAAACGACAAATCCTGGAAGTTGACCGACAGGCAGAAAACCAGCGCCAGGACAAAGGAGGCAATCATCGACAGCCGGTCGCTGTAGATGATCCGGTCGAACAGCTTGGAAATCCGGCTGGTAAACATCCGCAAGATCCGCATCAGCGAATCGATGAATTTCTGGAAGGGGCTGACTGGTTTAGGATCCATGACGATCACCTCCGCCCTTATTCATCGTCTGGCCCTGCCGATGCGTGGTTTGGCCTGCAGGCTTCTTCTCATCTGGCTTGTTTTCCTTTGCCTGTGCTGAGCTCTGTATGTCTGCCAGGGCAGCTTCTGTACTCTTCGAAGCCAGAGAAGCCGAAGCCGGCCTGGCTGGATCGGTTGATTCTTTTGTATCTTTTGGTGTATCTTTAGGCTCCTTCTCCGGTTCCGGAAGCAGGTTGACTACTTCCAAAGGCTTGACACGGTCGTCCTTTTTGGCCTTGCGCTCTTCCCTGGCGCTGCTGTATCGGCCAAAGGAACTGGAAAGGCTGCGGACGGTATCGATCGCCGGCTGGAAAACAGACTGCCGGTCTTCATCGCGCTTGACCAGGCGGCTGGTCAGGTAGCGATAGAGGCTTTCCGGTGTGTACTGGGTCAGGACGCCCTTCTGGGCAATGGATATATTGCCGGTCTCTTCCGAGACAACCAGGGTGATCGAATCGCTGACTTCCGAGATTCCCACCGCAGCCCGGTGCCTTGCCCCGTATTTGGAAGGCAGATCCTTGGCTGTTGAGGGGAAGTAGGCCGCCGCGCAGGCCAGCTTGTCGCCTTCAATAATAACGGCTCCATCGTGCATCGGCGTTCCATACTGGAAGATCGTTTCCAAGAGTTCGCTGGTGACATCCGAATCCATCGAAATCCCGGTTTTGGCATAGTCTTCCAGCGACTGGCCCATTTCCAGCGTAATCAGCGCGCCGGTTTTTGTCTTGGACATGTCGCTGACGGCTTTGACCAGTTCATCAATCATGTGCCTCATCCGCTCAGCCGGCAGATCCGGCACATAGGAGGAGTTGGATTTCCCCATTTTCTCCAGCATCTGGCGGATTTCCGGCTGCAGGACAATGAGAATGACAATAATTCCCCAGCGCAATACAAAGTCGAGCAGGTAGCTGACGGTCTTGAGCTGGAGCAGGTCCGCAAACATCTTGAATAAGAACAGGGCCAGTATTCCTTTTACAATCTGGATGGTGCGGCTGTTGTTGCGGATAATACGGATGCCGGCGTATATTAAAGCCCACAGAACGCAGACATCGAGAATCAGGCGGATGATCAGTTCAAGATCGGATAAAACCATCCCATTCCTTCTTTCTTTTTACTGTTCGAGGATGAAATCCACAAAGCTGCTTACTGTCGGGAACGAGTACGCAGCTGTCTCGCGCACTTCGGCAGGCGCCATGGCTGCTGCTGCCGAGTTATCGCTGTTTTCAAGCATTGGAATATCATTGTGCGAATCGCCCATACAGTAGGTGTCTTCGTCTTCAATGTCGCAATAGGACTGGACAAAATCCAGGCCGGTGGCCTTGGAAATGCCTTTTGGTACAACGTCTACGACAAAGTTGTTTGGATAGGCGGTTACCGCGCTGCCAAAATACTGGTTGATCTGTTCAGCCAGTTCCATTGCGGCTTCAGGCGTATTGCAGGAGAAGACAATCTGGGCATAGCGGCCCATGTCCATGATCTGCTCTTCGCTCCAGTCCGGCTGAATCTTTGGCCAGCGATGGTCCTGCAGGTTTGGATGGACAATCACCTTATGACGGTTCATCCCATCATTTACCATGTAAGCAGCGATATCCGGCTGTTCATGACTGACAAACATCAAGTCTATGGCCGTGATGTTGTCCAGTGTGGATTCAAGCAGCGGATTGCCTTCACTGTCAAAAACCATTCCGCCGTTATTGGTGACATAATAGTCTACCGGGATGTTATGTTCAGCAAGTTCACGGGTAATGGACTGCTTGGATCTTCCTGTAATGATGGCAAAGATGTTTCCCTGTTCACGCCATTTCTTCAGGGCATCAATGTCCTCCTGGAGAACCGTATCTCCAAATTTCAGCGTTCCGTCATAATCGGTTGCTAAAAGCTTCATAATATTCCTTCTTTCTCTTCCATAAGTAAAAAGCCATATTCGAATAGATGATACCATACATACAAATACAGACAGACGGCACTTTATGGCTTGCCGGAATTTCGCCTCTGCAGCATGGATTTCCCGGCTTTTTGCAAGGAAGAGGCGCGTGTTTTTCCTGCGGCTTCTGTCCTTTGTCCCTGCCGGGATGGCCGGGTTTTTCCTATCCTCTTTTCCCCCTGGTTTTTGCCCGTTGTATTCCCGGCCGGCCCTAAGCCTGAAATGGCTGTTGCCTCTGTTCTTACAGGAGATAAACCCATGAATTTTCGGACTCTTAAGACTCTTATCCCTTCTGCCCATACTGCCTGCTCTTTCTATCATAAACCGGATAACCAGACAAAGCAGGCCGATTCAGGCAAGAAACCATCTTCAAAAGATGATCACAACCCAGGCTCCTGCTCCATGCCGGTGCGCATTCTTTTTGTCTGCCATGGCAACATCTGCCGTTCAGTCATGGCCCAGTGGATTATGCAGGATCTGGCTGACCAGAATAGCCTGGCGGATGCGTTTGTCATCGACAGTGCGGCCTTGACGGATGATGAAACGGGAAACCCGATCTATTATCTGGCCAGGCAGAAGCTGAGTGAAAAAGGCATCCCCATCGGCCACCACTTTGCCCGCCGCATTACCCGAAATGACTACGATCGCTACGACCATATCTTCATTATGGACGATGAAAATGACTGGATGATCCGCCGGCTGTTTGCCGTAGATCCCGCTGGCAAAATCGACTACCTTCTGCCAGGCCGACAGGAAATTGATGATCCCTGGTATACCCGGGATTTTGAAAGCTGCTATCAAGAAATCCTGGACGGATGCAAAATACGGCTGAAGCAGATCGTTCAGGCGTGCTGCCTGAATCCGGCTGACTAAAAACAGACGGGCGGCATCCGGATCCCTGGCGCCCATCCCGTTCAGGCATGCAAACAGTCTGCCAGTCGCTCATTCAACTTTCTGGCTCTTTGTGTTTTGATGGGAAATGACTAACGATATGGTAACCGCATTCATTTCCTGTTATTGTTTCCGTATTCTCTGCCCTGCCATTTCAAGGTTTTTTAGCTTCCCGCCTGCCCAGTTTTAAAATCAGGCGGGTTCTCAGGCGATACCTGCTGCAGAATTTAAGACCTGGCCAGACTTCAAGAACAGATCGATGGAATCAAAACAAGAGCAGGAAAACGAAGAAGTAATCAGAGGATCAAATATCAGAGCGTTAATGAATCAGGAAACAAAACCTGGAAAACACATCAGAAAAATATAGATAAGAGAAGAATAAAGATATTGAAGAACAGGAGAAAACAGAAATGAAATACAAGGATCTCAAGGATTATCACGCCTATTACGTCATGGTCGTCGTCTTTCTGGTCACCTGCCTGGTGACCCGGGACATGGTATTCTTTCCGCTGGCCTGCTGCATGCTTTGCCTTGGTGTTGTCCGCCAGCTTAAAGACCAGGGCCGCCTGCCGGCGCGAAACCAGGATAAAGCCGCCGGCAAGTAAACAGTTACCACCGCTGCTCTTTGAACCAGCCTTTCTATTTATGAAATGGGAAAGCAAAGTCCGGTGAGTCTGTTTCTGCTGGAAACGCAAGGCGGCCGGGGGTTTTCCACTTATTGTTTTATTGCTTTTTATGGCATAGGGACGAGAGATCTTTATCCTCTCAGCTCATGCCATCAGTTCCAGCCATCTGGTAAAAAAGCCAGAAATCCGGTGACTGTGCCGGCTTTCTGGCTGATTTTATTGCAGAAGCAGCAGACCTGAAATCGCTAAGACTCATTCTGGATCAGAAATGCGGATCCAGCTCTTCTTTTTCCGCTTCAGCCGGGACAGCTGAACTTTCCGACCGGCGGACTTTCAACCCCAGCTTTTTCTTCTGGGCTCTGGAGAGCGGCACTTTCATGGAATGATTCAGCTCGACTTCATCCTTGTAGATGCCGGTCAGGTACTTTCCGTTAATCAGGAAAGAGATATGGACGCGCAAAAAGCCATAGCGGGCAAAATGCTCATCCAGGTCCGCCAGGTTCAGGCGCCGGTGGAACTCGCCCTTACGGGTATGGAAATGGACATTCTTGCCGACTTTTTCCAGATAGTAGATATCTTCGATGGGGATATCGATTTTGACACCCTGGTACACAAGTGCATAACATTCCTTTTGCGAAACCTGCGCTTTGAGCTGGCCTTCAATAATCTTCATATCCTGGCGGATATTGTATTTGGAAATGTAGAGAACCCGCCTCCTCGATTCGGCAGCCTGCTTGGGAGCGGGATCCTTGCAGAGATAGACAAACAGGGCGGAAGGATTGTCGTGAACAAAAACGCTTTCCAGGCGCGGCGTCTGGAACATTTCATCAAAGAAGAAAATCTGGTACTCCTCATCTTTCATAGCCTTGTTGAGCAGCGAGGCTTTATAAAAATGGCGAAAGGTCCAGTCAATTTTCGAGAAAAAGGAAGCCAGCTGAAAAACAATTTCCTTGCTTTCCTTTTCATGTTCAAGAATGGCAATTTTAATCATGACAAATCCTCCTTCAAACTCCCCAGCAGGCAGAGGGATTCCTTTTGAAACTGTCTGTTTGCCGGCTGGTCAGCCATGAAAAACAGATCAGATGGATTCAAAGGTTCTCTGAATATAAATAATAAACCGCTTTCGGTCAAAAATTCGGGAAGCTTTTTGTCAAAACAGTTCGATATTGATGGGAATGGTCCTCTTTTTGGCGGTTGCCTGGCAAATGCGGGCATGCGGCGGGCAGCAATCGAGCAGGTTACATTTAATCCCCTCTCACACCACCCATCGTGCCGTTTGGCAGCAGGCGGTTCGTTCTATTCTTTCATGGAACGAGTTTGAGACTCTGTTAAAGTATTCCTGGACGGATTGGAGGCCCTTCCTTTTCAGGTGCTCATTTTTGATGAATGTGTTAAGAAATGAATAAGAGCATCGGCTGCAGCTCTTCCCTGTACAGGCATGTACGCTTCCCGCTTCAAACAGTCCAGCTTCATCAGACCCCATTTTCTTCTGGCAGTGGTTTTCCATTGCTTCCATAGTACTGCTCTGGTTCGTCTTCGTATTTTCTGGTCCAGTCCTTTAAGAAACCTTCTGGGGATCCGTGCACATTGGAAGCAGCTGCACCATCCCCGGATGACCTGATTGATTCTGGTAATTCGCTCATCCAGTGAGATTCCCCAGCTTCGTCGGGTCAGTTCCATGATTTTCTCTTCCAGCCGGTCCATGGATTTCTGGCGGGCTCTGGCTTCCCGCTTTCCGGTTTTCCAGTTCCTTTTGAAGGTGAGGCCAGGATATTTGAGTCCATCCGGCCGGTCGATCCTGGATTTTGTTCTATTGACGATCAGTTTCAGTTTCTGTGCACTGCCCTCCCTTACTCATTTTCAGGCTTCCGGGCTTGTCCTTCCCGCGGATCTGATCGTGCACAAAGCATTCTGGATTGTTACAGCGAATAGTACGTTGGGCCCTTCGCTCCGTCCCCGATGCAGGGACTTCTTTACTGCTGTGGCCCTGGCTGACTTTCTGCCATTCATTGTTCCTGCCAGAGAGGGCCGCTCTGGCTGAGCGGTTTCTTTCGTTTGCAGGATCTTTCCGGGTAAGGTCATGCATCTTTCATTCCATCCATCCACCGCATTTACCTCAGACAGTTTCCGCAGCTGTTCCGATTTGCACTGTTTTGCACGCTCATCCCTGTCTGCGGCCTGATGCGATTCGTAATCCCCAGGCCGGAACTTTGCCGCCGGCTTCTTTTGAAACCTCTGCTGCCAGAAGGCCCCTTGCCATGAGCTGATGGTTGGCGGCTGCGATGATACGCTGTCATAGTGGACTTTCACCACCGGGATGCGCCATGCCGGGCACATAAAAAAAAGCAGAGAGTCTAAACAAACTCTCTGCGAATATCAGCGCCCAAAGCCCGCAGCTTGGAATCCAGGTTATCGTAGCCGCGGTCGATATGCTTGATTTCATGAATTTCGGTTTCGCCATCGGCCATCAGGCCGGCAATGATCAATGCTGCGCCACAGCGCAGATCGGTTGCGGTCACGACAGAGCCGTGCAGTTCTGTCGGGCCGGTAATATAGCCGGTCGCCCCGTTGACATAAATATTGGCGCCCATCTTGTTGAGCTCATTGCAGTGCTTAAAGCGCTCAACATAGATTTCTTCCGTAACCGAAGAACAGCCTTCCGAGCGGGTCAAAAGACTGGTAAAGGGCTGCTGTACGTCCGTGGCAAAGCCAGGATATGGCTTGGTCGTAATATCCGTAGCCTTGAGCGGCCTGGTGTGATCGTTGCCATAAACATGAACAGTGTCCCCTACACTGTCCAGGTTGATGCCGATTTCTTCCAGCTTGGACAGGATTGCATCCAGATGCTGGGGGATGACATTGGTAATTGTCATGTCATCGGCCATGGCGGCTGCAATCAGGATATAGGTGGCCGCTTCAATCCGGTCGGGAATGATTTCATGCATGCACCCTTTTAATTCATCCACCCCGTCAATGACCAGGGTGCTTGTGCCCATGCCGTGAATACGGGCACCCATCTTGTTGAGCATGGTGGCAATATCAATAATTTCGGGTTCTCGTGCCGCGTTGTCGATAATGGTTCTGCCTTTGGCATATACCGCGGCCATCATGATGTTGATTGTCGCCCCGACGGATGAAATATCCAGAAAGATCCGGGCGCCTTTCAGTCCGTCTTTGGGTGCTTCAAGAAGCGTACAGTTATTTGGATAGCTGACCTTGGCGCCCAGCGCTTCAAAGCCTTTAATATGTAAATCGATCGGACGCGGACCAAGATAGCAGCCGCCTGGGCTTTTGATCATGGCCCGGCCGTACTTGCCCAGCAGTGCACCCATAAAATAATAGGAAGCGCGCAGCTTCTGGACGGCATCGGAAAGCAGCGGAACGTCCTGCATTGTTGAAGGATCAATAATCAGAGTCTCTTCATCTGGACGCTCAACCGTAACGCCGAGCTCTTCAAGCAGCTCGACCAGAGCTTCAACATCTGAAATCTGGGGAACACCGTAAATTGTGACTTTTTCAGTACCAAGTACTGCAGCTGGAATTAAGGCGACCGTCGAATTCTTGCTTCCGGAAATGCGGACATTCCCATTCAAGCGCCTGCCGCCTCTGATTTTAATAACTTCTTCCATATAAATTGTCCCCTCTCCTGGTACCGTCCCTTTTCCAGCCATGCTCCCAAAACTCTTTTTCGCCAGTGGAATCCCTTACTTTTTGAGCCTGCTGGATGAAAATGGCCCGCAGACCGCGTTTTTGCCGGCTGCAGGATGGACTATACCGATCAGATTATACAGACTTTTCAGTCAGAGTAAAGGAAACAAAAACCGCATGTTCTGCGGCTTTCGTCAATCCTTTTAGGAAAAGATTAATTTTTAGAGTCTGGAAATGTATGGTTTCCGGCTTTTTTAACGTCTCTCCATGACCGGTGTCCGGCCGGCCAGCACCTGGTCGCCTTCCAGTACCCGGTATTCCTCAGGCTTCTTCAAGTTTGTGATGACCATGCAGATGGTCAGGTCGGCATTCTGGCTTTCCAGAAACCGGCGATTCAGGCGGATCAGCGGGGTTCCCGGCCGCACTCTGGTGCCTTCCAAAGCCAGGGTTTCAAAGCCTTTTCCGCGAAACTGGGCAGCATTGGTGCCGATATGAACCAGGATCATGTCCCCCTGCTCATTTTCCAGGCCAACGGACTGCTTGTTATAGGGAACCATGGTCACCGTACCGCTGCAGGGCGATACAACCAGGTCTTCATCCGGAACAATCGCCACACCTTCGCCATACATGCGGCTGGCAAAAACCGGGTCCTGTACAGCACCCAAAGGCATCAGCTTCCCTGTAGCACACGCTACCAGGCGCCGGTCGGTGTTTCGTTTTTCTTTTCGTTTATAGTTAGGCTTCATCGTTTTTTCCTTTTAAGTGGCTGTCCATCCAGCAGTTAAGTGGCTGTCCATCCAGCAGGTAATCTCTTCCAGCCTGCGCTGGCGGTGAACCGGCTTGCCCGAACGGGACAGTTCATGGTTTTCGCCATGGAACAGGACCATTTTTGCTTCCGTGCCATTATGCAGAAGACCCGTCAGCATCTGGTAGCCCTGTTCAATCGGGCAGCGGTAATCCTGGTCGGAGTGGATGATCAGGGTTGGGGTAACTGCAGTTTTGATTGTCCGCATCGGGGAATGCTCCCACAGCTGGTCCGGATCATCCAGTCCGGCAGCCATCTGGTCTTCGACAAATTCCGGTCCGATATCGCTCGTTCCCCAGAAGGAAAGCCAGTTGGAAATCGAGCGCTGGGTGGCGGCTGCCTTGAAGCGATTGGTATGGGTAATAATCCAGTTGGTCATAAAGCCGCCGTAGCTGCCGCCCGTAACGCCAAGGCGCTGCGGGTCGATCTGCGGCACCTGAGCCAGGACAGCATCGGTAAAGGTCATCAAATCTTCATAATCATCCGTTCCATACTTGCCGCGCAGATCTGCATAGGCATTACCCTGCCCGTCGCTGCCAAAGGGGTTGCAGAAGAAGACAAAGTAGCCATGCGAAGCCCAGAGCTGCATTTCATGGTAGAACACCGTGCCATAGACTGTCTTTGGACCGCCATGAATGTCAAGAATCGCCGGATATTTCTTATCGGGATCAAAGTCTTTGGGGTAGAGGACCCAGCCCATCTGCTGGGTCTGCTGGGAGCCGTTATAAAAGACGGGTTTGGCCTCCGCCACATATTTATCTTTCAGGCATTCCTGGAATTCAGACAGGCGAATGACGGTTCCATTTTCCACAGTATACAGCTCCTGCAGCTCGCCAGGCTTAGCCCCGATAAAATACAGCTGGCCTTTGGCAAAGCCAAAGGAGTGAATGGTGCCCGGCCACTCCAGCATCTGGACCAGCTTGCCCTGATCATAAGCAAACAGGTTGTTGTGCGAAACAATCGTGCTGGTAAAGCAGAGCTTGTCGCCATCCATAGCCGTGGCGTTGCCGCCTACCGCAGCACAATCAGTCCCTACCGTATTGCCCAGGCACTCTTTCCAGGAAGCCGCCTTTTCCAGGCGGTTTGATGCGAGGTCAAATTCATACAGGTCCGGATTGGAATTCAGCCCGATCGGGTTGGCATTGGAGGCAAACAGAAGCAGCCGACCCTGCGCATAATCAAGCGAAAAAACATCCATATGCGTCTGACACAGCAGGGTTGTCTGACCAGTCTGCGGATTGTATTCATAAATGCCATCGCTGCAGGAAGGCTGGACCCGCAATCCATTATCCGCACTGGCCGTAAAATAGACTTTATCGCCGGCCACTAAAGGAATCGAAGCGCGCAGCCCTTTGGTAAAGCTGGGACCCAGGCTCTTTGTTTCGAGATCATAAACGTGATATTCCTGGCGCAGGCCGGAAATAAAGCCCTGGCCGTTGAAATAAAACGGGCATTCATCCAGTACTTCGTAGTCCTGGGCATGGCTGTGAGTGTCTTCTGGTTTTGCAGGAATGGTCACGATGGCCTTATGTTCGTCAATAAAGCCCAGAATGCCGGCTCCCTTCTGGTCGAGGCAGGCTTTTTCAATTCCCTCGCCGCCTTTTAAGGACAGGCAAACCAGGCTGGTCTTTTTGCCCTCATCACAGGGCTGGGTAAACCAGAGGGTATTCTTGTTTTCAAAAACAAAGGATGAAACGCTTTTGCGGTCGGTCAGTTTTGAGATCTGGCCGTTGCGGCAAAGCATCAAATCGTAAGTGTAATCGTTTTTCTCTTCATCAGCCCGGGCACAGACAAAGACCACATTCTTTCCTTTTGCCTTCAGGCCGCCATAAAAAGAAAACGAATATAAATCAGATATTTCTACTGGCAGCATAAACAGTTCCTCACTTCCTGACTGCTAAATTCATGGCCGGCAGCGGCCTTTCGCTTTTTTGCATTTTACTGGATTTCTTCTGCTCAGAATTCTTTTTCATCCTGCATTTTGAGCTGTCTTTTCGTATTTTATATTTTTGTCTTTTCAGTATGGACAGGACCTTCCAGAACAGGCCATCTTTCACGCTGCCTTAAACCATTTTAATTTAATCAAAATTCATGAAATATGAATGGAAAACCGGCTGGAATTTCCCGGTTTTCCTGACTCCGCTTAGCGCATCAGCCGGACGCACTGGCTGCCCGGTCCATTCACTCCATCCTGCTTCCTCCGGCTGTTTAGCCATTTTGTCTTTGGGAAAACTAGAATGAAGCAAGCCGGAATGATCCGCCGCCTGGATCTCTTTTTGACGCTTTTCTTCTTTGCGCTTTTCTCTTTGGCGCTTCTTTTTTAATGCTTCTTTGGATCATGCGGCCGGATGCACTGCAGGCAGAGTTCTGCCAGTTTCTAGTCTACAACAGAAGTCTGGTGAAAAGGACAACTTTTTCGTCATCAAAGCGTGATCCATTCCACCTCGTCAGCTTTCCGGCGGGTAACTTGCCATCTCCCGGATTTACCGCCCCAGACGCAAAAAAAGGAAAGCCTGCGCTTTCCTTTTTGTTCATGATTGTGCGAATTGTATTACGCTTTGACGGCTTAAGCTTTTCCAGCGGAGCCTAAGAAGTCTGTTACGTAATCTTCTACCAGTTTCTGGATGGCTTCAGCACCTGGTTTGAGCAGTTTACGAGGATCGTAGCCTTTTGGTTTGTCGATGCCGCCATCTTCGATGTATTTCTTCGTTGCATCAGCAAATACGATCTGGCATTCAGTGTTGATGTTTACCTTGGAAACACCAAGAACGATCGCTTCTTTAACCATTGGCTGAGGAATGCCGCTTCCGCCGTGCAGTACGAGCGGTTTGCCGTCAGTGATCTTCTGGATTTCGCCCAGAACTTCGAAGTTCAGGCCTTTCCAGTCTGCAGGATATTTGCCGTGGATGTTTCCGATGCCGGCTGCCAGGAAGTCAACGCCCAGGTCAGCGATTTCCTTGCATTCTTTTGGATCAGCAACTTCGCCGCTGGAGATAACGCCGTCTTCTTCACCGCCGATACCGCCAACTTCGCATTCAATGGAGATGCCTTTGGAGTGAGCGAGTTCGATCAGTTCTTTGGACTTTTCGATGTTTTCTTCGATTGGATAGTGGGATCCGTCAAACATTACGGATGTAAATCCGGCTTCGATTGCTTTCTTGGCGCCTTCGTATGTTCCATGGTCAAGATGAATGGCTACAGGTACAGTGATGTTGTAGAAATCCATGATGTTTTTAACCATGTCAACAGCGTTTTTGTAGCCGCACATGTATTTTGCAGCACCTTCCGATACGCCAAGGATGACAGGGGACTGTTTAGCTTCGCAGCCCAGCAGAATGGCTTTAATCCATTCCATGTTGTTGATATTGAAGGCACCAATTGCGTAATGACCTTCATGAGCTTTGTTAATCATTTCTGTCGCAGATACTAACATGACTCAAGTTTCCTCCTTGTTTAACAGTTTTAGTTTACCCCAGTCCCCCCTGAAATTAAAGGCAAATTCACCCGCCGGAAACAGGGGAAACTTCGCTGCGGATGATTCTTAAATCTCAATCGGATACCTTTGCTCAATACAGCCCGGACCGCCACAGAACAGGAGTCAAAAACTCCCGGCAAAAACAGGCACAGAATGACCATTTCGCATCTTTTTCAGACAGGCCAGCCGTTTGTCTCTGGCGCTTTTTCTGCTGAAAAGTCTGCTGTCCCTCCCGAATCCCGGGGAAAAGAAAAGCCGGCGCTGACCGGCTTTTCTTGTTTAATTGTTCCGATTTGAATCGTCGCTTTTTAAATTGGACAATTTGAGATGTCTTCCAGCAGCCGCTGAAAGTCCTGAATCACCATTGAGTTTTGCAGCTGCTGCTTATAGCGGTGCATGTCTTCTCGAACTGCCAAGCAGCTCGACGGGCCTGGCCAGGGCCTTGACGCGGTCCATCAGCCGATTGGCAGCGACTGAGTTCATGGTTGAATTGTCGAGCGAGTAGCGCTCTTCCAGCTCGGCCATAGTGATATTGCTGGCAAAATAGGTCTTCTTATGGTTGTTCATGCGCTCATCCAGGATGGGAAACAGGATTTCATCCCGCGTCCAGGGCGTTGCCGCTTCACTGCCAAAATCATCGAGGAACAGGACATCTGCATAGCGCATGCGGCCTAATGTTTTCGAGCGGAATTCATCATCATTGAGGTTTTCCTTGAGCTGGCTGATCAGCAGCGGTACGCGTACAAAGGCCACGCGCCTGCCGGTGCGGGCCGTTTCATTGGCCAGGGCCATCATCAGCGTTGACTTGCCAGTTCCCGGCTGCCCGAAAAACAGGCAGCCCTCCTTGAGCGAAATCGAGGAAACAGCCCGTGAATAAGCCAGCATGTAGGCGCGCGATTCGTTTTCCAGGCTCTGGGAAAGCGTTTCAAAGCTGATCAGATAGTCCTGCCCCTGCATGTGCGAGAGCGAGAAGCTGTTTTTATGGGCCATCTGGGCATTTTCCAGCTTCAGGAACTTGCAGTCGCGATAGATTTCGTTGACAAATCCCTGATCATCGACCTGGATATCGCATACGCTGCCCCGGATTGGCTGGACGCAGAAGCCCAGCCCTTTGCACCCCTGGCAGGAACGCGCCTGTCGCAGCCAGCGGGAAAACTCGCTCGAGTTCTTTTCCAGAATCGATTCGTCCAGTCCCCGGCTTTCCAGAAAGCGCCGGACCAGCGGATCCGACTTGAGCCGGTGGACCAGGTTTTCCCGGTATTTTTTCCCGTTTTCATCGAGGTCAAATTTCAGATCCAGACTTTCCATCGCCGTTTCCTCCTTTCAGGATTTCGTTTTGCAGGCGCAAAACTTCCTCCAGTTCCTCCTTCGTTGCCTTTTCCTGCGGGATCTCATCATACCAGTCAGGCAGCGACGGCTTTTCCCTCTTCTTTGAGCGGGATGCCGATTTTTTCGAGCGGATGAAGTATTCGAGAGCCTGGTCCCTGGTTTCAATGCCGCTGCGGGCCATGTTGTTGGCCAGCGTTTCGACATATTTTTCCACCAGGGCGCCCTGGCACTGTTCCATGGAATATTCAACAATTGTATTGATCAGCTCATTGGAAAAATCATGCTGGCTGGAAAGCTTCAGCAGCAAAGAGCGCTCTTTAGGTAAAACTTGCGTGTTGCCGGGCTGCCTGGCCTGCAAAAAGGAGACCGGAGCCTGGCTGTAGTCATCCGGATTGCCGGTTTTTACTTTCTTTGTAAAGCCCAGCTTGTCCACAATGGCATCAAAATCGATCCACGTTTTGTTGTCCTTGATGTTGCGGATCACGAGCACGCGCATGGCTTCTTCATCCAGGCCGTAAACACTGGCCAGGTAGGCGATCCGGCTCATGTTTTCGCGGGTGCGCAGCCGCATCGGGATAGTCCGGTGCATCTGATCAAAGAATAAGCCCCAGTTAAAGTCATATTCATGGGGATTGTGCCAGTTGGAAAGACCGGCTTTGAGCAGCTGTTCCTGATCGTCGCTCCACTCCTCTTCAATGATCGTGCGATCCAGCCGGGCTGTAACTTCCTTGAATTCTTCTGGTTTATCATCACGGATATCAAAAAGCTGTTTCAGGCTGTCCAGCCCCTGGGCCCCAATCTGGCGAAAGAGCATCCGCCCAAACAGGTCGTGTTCCAGAAACTGGCGCACCTGCCGCACGGGCAGCAGTTCCATCTGGGCGATCTCGCCCTCTTCATTGACATACGAGCGCACCAGTTCATACTGCTCGAGCAGCTCCCGCGCTTTTTTTAAGCGGATGCGCCCCATGCCGGAAAGCTGGCGCAGCTCTTCTTTACTGGTCTGTCCGCCGCAGTCGGCAATGGCGCACAGAATCTGGTAGAGCAGCAGGCCATCCAGGCCGATCAGCGGCCGGTAGACAAGAGTCAGGGAGGTATTCCAGCTGGAAGGCATATCCCTGGCCGGTTTCACTTTGATGTTCAATTGCATCATTCTTTCTAATTATGGATTCTTATGGATCCGCCAAATGTTCATCCTGCCTGTCCAGTCATTCCTCAATATCCAGGCATTCTGTTTTCTGCGATCATTCTGGCAGACTGCCGGGCTTATTGGCCAAAGCTGGAAGCCGATCCAGGTCGAGACCGTTTTTTTCCAGCAGGATACGGATCTGGTTTTCCAGGTTTTCCAGAGTATCGTCATTATACAGAATCGCGCTCGATAATTCTGCCTTCTTTTGCGGCGAATACTGCACGGCCAGCCTGGCTTTAGCCTGTTCAGGCGGAATATGACGGCCCAGCTCCAGGCGCTCCAGGGCTTTTTCATACGGGCAGAGGACCGTCCAGACCTGGTCGAAACGATCCTGCAGGGAGCATTCAAAAAGCAGGGGAACTTCAACTGCACAAAGGCCATCCTGCCCATCCAGCCACGCTTCCATCTCTTCCAAAATCATCGGCTGCAAGATGCCCTCGATTTTTTTGCGGTGTTTTGGATCGGTAAACATCCTGTCGGCTATTGCCTTGCGGTCCAGTCCCCCCTTGTCATCCGCAATCAAAAGCCCTGCCTTTTCCAGCGCTTTCCAGCCCCGGTGGCCTGGCTGAAGCAAATCGGAGTTAATCCGGTCGCAGTCATTAAAAGGAATATAGCGGCTGATGATTTTCCCAGCTGTGCTTTTGCCTGATCCCATAGACCCGGTAATCCCAATCCGGATTTTTTGCGGATGGGCTGACGCCGCCTTTTTCCTTTGGGCCGTTGCGGAAGTGTCCTTTTGCTCTGGCTTCTTCTCTTCCATCATTTCAGCACCTCTTTCCGTTTCCGGCCGGCAATGTACCGGCTGGCTTTCTGAATAGTTTAAAGGTTTTACAAATACGCTTAAAGGTTTTGCAGGAATGCCGCATAACTCCCTGGAAGCTCTGTCAAGACTGTATTTCTTATTCTTTGATTCTTCTGTTTCCGGTCTTTGAATCTGGTTTTTAATCCGCTCTCTTTTCACAAAAGCCCGGCTGCTTACCGCCTGATGGCATTTACAGGCTGCGGATGCTGGAGCCAGGCTGGCAGGATGAATAAAAAGTCCTGAACAATTCCAGGACTCTTCATTTGGATGGATTTTGCCTGCACTGAATCATTCTGGCTTTTCTGGCTCTAGAGTACTTTCTGGCAGGATGGGCAATACCACGTACTGCGCCCGCCAATGCGGACCTGTACCAGTTTTTCCTGGCAGTGCAGGCAGGCTTCATCCTTGCCTTTGCCATGGACTTTCAGCTCATCCTGGAAGCTGCCGCCATGGTTGGTGCCATAGGAGAAGCTGCGGATGGTCGTTCCCCCTTTTCTCGCAGCCTCAGCCAGGATCCGGCGGGTATTGTCCAGGATGGCCTGCCAGTCCTGCAGGCTGAGATGGTTTGCCGGAGACTGCGGAGCAATCCGGCTGGCAAAGAGAATCTCATCGGCGTAAATGTTGCCGATGCCGGCAATAGCCTTCTGGTCCAGCAGAAAGGTTTTAACAGGAATCGAGCGGCGCTTTGCCTTTTCAAAAAGCTCAGCCGCACTCAGGTCCGGATCCATGGCATCCTTGCCGACATGGACAAAGACCGGCAGCTCTTTCCAGTTTTCTATTTTTGGATAAAGATACATCCGCCCAAACTTGCGGGTGTCCTTGTAGCAGAGCACCCGGCCATCATCCAGGGTAAACAGGGCATGAATATGCTTGAGATCCTTGACGGGATCCAGCTTTTCAACCTCTTCTATGGAGGGATACACCATGAACTTTCCTTCCATGCGCAGATGCGCAATCCAGATCCGGTCATCCAGCTCGAGCACCAGGTATTTGCCTAACCGCTCAAACCGGCGGAAGTGTTCGCCTTCCAGATCATGGCAGAACTGTTCGGGCGATTCGCTGGCCGCCAGCTTGGGATGGCTGATGACAGCTTTGACAATCCTGTGGCCATCCAGCTGCTCATTGAGGTAGGCCAGGACATTATGGACTTCCGGTGCTTCAGGCATTACTTGGCCTCATACCAGCTGCGCCCGCAGCCCATGGATGCTTTGAGCGGGACATTGAGCGTCATGGCATGCTCCATTTCATCCAGGATGAGCTTTTCCATGACTTCCTTTTCTTCATCCGGAACCAGGAAGATCAGTTCATCGTGGATCTGGAGCAGCATCTGGCTTTTGAGCTGTTTTTCCTTCATGGCTGCATCGACTTTGAGCATGGCAATCTTGATCAGATCGGCCGCTGAGCCCTGGATAGGGGCATTCATCGCGGCCCGCTTGCCAAATTCACGGGTCATGAAGTTCTTGTCGTTGATTTCCGGAATAGCCCGGCGCCGGTGCATCATCGTCTCGACATAGCCGTGTTCTTCACAAAAAGCAATCAGGCCATCCATGAAGCGGTGGATATTGGGATAGCTTGCAAAATATGCCGCAATGAACTCCCGGGCCTGGGCGCGGGTGATCTTGAGCTCCTGGGAAAGGCCAAACTCGGTCTGGCCGTAAATAATGGCAAAGTTGACCGTCTTGGCAATGCGGCGCTGATCTTCCGTGACTTCATCGGGCTGTTCATTAAAAATAATCGAAGCCGTCCGCTTGTGAATATCAATATCGTCTTCAAAAGCCTGGATCATGAACTGTTCATTGGCCATATGCGCCAGCATGCGCAGCTCAATCTGGGAATAGTCCGCGGAAACAAGCCAGTACCCCTGGGGCGCAATAAAGGCTTTGCGGATTTCGCGGCCTTCCTGGGACTTGATGGAAATATTCTGCAGGTTTGGATCCGAAGAGGACAGCCGGCCGGTGGCGGTCATCGTCTGGTTAAAGGTGGTAAAGATCTTTCCGTCATGGATATACTTGGTCAGGCCTTCAATATAGGTGCTGACAATCTTGGCGTATTTGCGGTATTCGAGGATGTCGTCCACAATCGGATGCGTTCCGCGCATTTTTTCCAGGACATCGGCTGCGGTCGACCGCTTGCGGCCGCCGCTTTTAAGCTCCATTTCGTCAAAAAGCACCTGGCCGAGCTGCTTGGGCGAGCCGATATTGAATTCATGGCCGGCATACTCATAAATCCTGGCGGCAATTTCATTCATGCGTTTGGCATAGTCCTCGCCGATTTGCTTCAATACCGCGGCATCAACCGAAATGCCGCGCGTTTCCATCTCAAAAAGCACGGTGGCCAGCGGCAGTTCAATGGAATAGTAAAGCTCATCCAGATTTTCGCTTTTGAGCTTTTCATCCAGCTTCTCCATCAGGCCATCCAGTGACTGGCACCAGCGGGCAAAAACCGGCAAAGCCCGCTCCTGGGTAAATCCGCCCTGTTTTTTCAGGCTCAGATCATGAAGCGAAACCGGCAGTTCCACCCCGATGGCTTCCAGCTGGTCTTCTGTATTGGTCGCCTGGGAATGAAGCAGAAAGACAGCCAGGTGGATATCCCTGGCAAAACGGGGCAGGTTAAAGCCATTGCGCCTGAAAAGATGAAGCGCATCTTTGACGGACCAGGTCTGCAGGGTGGTATCGGTTTTGAGCAGGTCAAGGAATTTTTCATCGCTCTTTGCCTTTTCCAGCGGCAGAAAGTGAACTTCATCGCCGGCCGGATATAAAAAGCCATACAGCGTCTGCTCTAAAAACGGCTGCCGGTCGGCTAAAGGAAGCAGCACCAGGTTTGCATTTTTTGCCCCGTCAAAGGTATCAACCGTTTTGACAATTGTCTCTTTTTTCGTTTCTGCAGGCAGGTCCAGCCGGGCCAGCAGGCTGTTCATTTCGTATTTCTGGTAAAATTCGGCCACCTGGCGGGGAGACTGGTCATAGGCCAGGTCATCCAGGTCAAATGGCAGATGCATCTGGCGGAAAATGGTCGCCATTTCCTTGGAAAGAAAGGCAGATTCCTTCCCTTCTTCGAGGTATTCTTTGCGCTTGCCTTTAATCTGGTCGAGATGCTCATAAACGCCCTCGACACTGCCATACTGGTGCAGCAAAGTCAGGGCGGTCTTTTCGCCAATGTGCTTGACGCCGGGAATATTATCGGAGGGATCCCCCATCAGCCCTTTGAGGTCAATGATCTGGACGGGCTTGAGGCCGTATTTTTCTTCAATGGCTTTTTCATCCATGACTTCCACATTCTGCAGGCCGCGCTTCATCATGATGCAGCGGGTATGATCGCCCACCAGCTGCAGCAGATCCTTGTCGCTGGTCAGAATGGTCGTTTCCAGTTCAGGATCGGAGCCGGCCATGGAGCCGATAATATCATCCGCCTCATAGCCTTCCTGCTCATAGCGGGTAATACCGGCTGCATCCAGGTATTCCCGCACAATCGGCATCTGGACGATCAGCTCGTCGTCCAGCTCCTTGCGGGTTCCTTTGTATTCCGGCATCTTTTCATGCCGGAAGGTCTTTTTGCCTGCATCCCAGGCGACCAGGATGGCATCGGGCTGGGTCAGGGAGATTGCTTTTTGCAGAAGAGTGATAAAGCCAAAAACCGCATTGGTCGGCACCCCTGTGGAGGTCGACATGGGATTGGTATAAATGGTTGAATAATAAGTTCGAAACAGGACGGAATTTCCGTCCACAAGAAGCAGTTTTTTCATAATTTGCACCTCTCATATTCCTTGATCGGTCTTGCGTCAATTTTAGCATGGTTTTTCTGGGGATTAAAAAGCCAAAAAGCCGGCATGGGCCGGCTGGTTTTTATCGTGATTCATTTTCTGACGGAGGCTATGCAAACACTGTATTCCGGAATCTTCCGGATTTTCACTCTATATATCCTGGATTTTGCTGCTGGCTTTACACTCTGGAATGCTCAGAAGCAGGTTGTGCCTTGGCGGGATGGTTGGTTGTCGGGGCCTTGCGGCGGTTAAGCCGGCTGGCCCGGCTCTGGCTTTTCTTGATGATCCTGGACTGGAACAGGTAAAACCGGTCCATGACCAGATCAATATAAATCATGGCAATAACAATCAGCCCGGAACACAGCAGGGTGATCAGCTCGACCCTGTAAAACCAGGTAAACAGCGAAACATTGGTCACGCCCTGCATCCGCTGCAGGCAAAACGGCACGAAATCGCACAGACACAGAATGCTGACATAAATCACGCAGGCGGATTCGAGCGAGCGGGCCTTGTTCTGGTAAATCCCGGCGGCTAAAGCCAGCAGGGGGTAAAAGAAAAAGCAGAACGGAAAGGTCGAGGTCACAAACAGATCGCGGACGATCCCGGCCATGGCGCCGATCAGCAGGCGGTTTTGCCAGGGCTTGTCGCGCACAAACACGAGCAGGCCGGTCAGGTAAAAATGCCAGACGACCGACATTTTCGTATACGTAAAGTCAATCGGAAAAGCAAAAGCGAAAATGCTGTCGAGAACCATCAGGCAGAAAAAGCCAAAGAGGATGCCAAACTTCTTCTTCATGGCGCTGGTGTTCCTTTGGAGAAGACATTGACATAGGAGAAGCCGCTGATATCTTCTACCGGCGAAACATACACGGTGGAAACGATCGCATCATCATTCATGACCGTTCCCGTTACCGTCCCGACCATGATGCCGGAAGCGTACACACCGCCTTTGCCGCTGGTTGCCACTTTCTGGCCGGGGAGCACGACCGCTTCGTGATCAAACAGCCGGATTTCATACCGGTTTTCCTTGGCGTCATAGCCATGGAAGACCCCTTCAACCGTTGAGCCATCATCCATCGAGATCTGGACGGCAAAATCATTGGGCAGTTCATTGCCGGTCAAAAGTGCGACGGTGGAGGTATTGGTCTGGACTTCGCTGACCATGCCGACCAGCCCCTGGCTGGAAGCGACCGCCATACCGACTTCAATGCCGGAGGCTTCACCCGCTGAGATGACCACTTCCTGGTTCCAGGACTGGCCCGGCCGGGAGATTACCTGGCAGGAAACCTGGGTGGAATCGCCGATCGCATTTTTCATTTCCAGCAGGCCCTGCAGCTCGAGGTTGCGGTTATGCTCCTGGGCATAAAGAGTCTGGTAGGAACGCTGGTTGGCCAGCTGCTCGTTGAGATAGACATTATCCTGGTAGGCATGCCAGAGATTGGAAAAATCATCAAATGCACTCGTTACCGAAATCGCAGGAGAATCGAAGAGTCCATATTTCAGGTACGTCCACGCACTGTAGCCGATATTGGAAATCGGGTTCTGGCGCAGCGAGAGCATTATGCATCCCAGGATAAAAAAGATCGTGATCAGAGTCATCAGGATTTTCTGCATTCTTGAAAAACGGTGCATCATCTCTTCCCCCTTACTGTCTCCTCATTATAATGACCCGACTGGGCGGATTCAATCCGGCAGGCCAATCGCTCTCATCCTGCCGCACTGGCCTTTGAAAGAATGTTTCTCGTACAGCCACTATGGTTTCTGTTTCCCTGCTTTTTGCTTTTGGCCCGCAGCATCGCTTCGCTGCAGACTGGCCGGTGCAAAGCTTTTCTGCCCGGCTTTTGCTCTGGCCAATATCAAAGAACCGGCAAAGCGGGCGGATGAAAAAGCAGATAATAAAAACGGCTCAGTCTGTACTGAGCCGTGAACTTTCAAATGGAGCAGATGAGGAGAATCGAACTCCCGTATCAACCATG
>Ash_p2__coassemble_1056_pt1 | contig 29380 bp, 26 predicted proteins | sample Ash_p2__metabat2_high_PE_029 | metagenome-assembled genome bin Ash_p2
CAAGGATCTATTGAAATTTCCAAAAGTCGATTTGCCTAGCATTTACTAATTATAATACAAATATGGGGTTTATCCAACAACGGTTATAAGGAGGCTGTATATGAGATATGACAAACAAAAAGGCTGGTTCTACAACCAGCACAGCTGCTTCCTGCTCCAGTATCATTTGATATTCGTGACTAAATACCGGCATCCGGTCCTTACAGGAGAGGTGAAAGAGTTCGTCTATTCGTACCTCAAAGAAAAGATGGAAGCCTATGGCCTGAATGTCATGGCGATGAACGGAGAACCGGACCATGTCCATATCCTGTTTGAAGCACCGCCAAATATTGAGCTGGCAAAGATGATCAACGCCTTGAAGACCGGATCTTCCCGGATGACCCGTAAGAACTTTCCAGAACAGCTCGCTCCTTATTATTGGAAACCTGTGTTTTGGAACATGTCTTATTTCATCTGTACAGTTAGCGACCGCAACGCCGAGGCGGTCAGGCGGTATATCCAGGATCAGGACATTCGCTGAGCCCGCACGTATCTTTCAGGGCTGGAGCGGGCGGCCATTCATCCCCGACTGAACGGGGAGCAAGGCTCATAATGAATTCTTTCAGGCTCGAGCTCTGCCCATTCAGTCGGGGTCTTCTGGCCAGAGGATAAATATGTAGCCATCACCAAAGGCGCCTTTGACCAGATGCTGCCGAAAATGACGCACGGCAATCTGGAGCAGGCAAAGAAGATCAGCCAGGAAATGTCGGAAAATGCTCTGCGGATCATCGCTGTGGCAAAGCGGGAATTTGACAGCCTGCCCAAAGATCTTTCGCCGGCAAATATCGAGCAGGATTTGAGCTTTCTGGGGATGGTTGGCATGATTGATCCGCCCCGGGCGGAAGCGGCCAAGGCCGTAGAGCAGGCTAAGCAGGCCGGCATCCGGACTGTCATGATTACCGGCGATCATGTCGTGACAGCCAGCGCGATTGCAAAAAAGCTGGGAATCCTGCGGCCTGGCGACAAGGCTGTGACGGGTGCTGACGTGGATGCGATGAGCGATGAACAGCTGAAAAAGGAAGCACCGAAAATCTCGGTATATGCCAGGGTCTCTCCGGAAAACAAGATCCGGATCGTCAAAGCCTGGCAGTCTCTTGGCCAGACGGTGGCCATGACGGGGGATGGCGTCAACGATGCCCCGGCCTTAAAAGCGGCCGATATTGGCGTAGCCATGGGCAAAACCGGAACGGATGTCGCCAAAGGCGCAGCCGATATGACCCTTTCAGATGATAATTTTGCGACCATTATTGCTGCGATCAAGGAAGGGCGCGGGATTTATGACAACATTCGCGATGTCGTTGGCTATTTGTTAGGCACGAATATTGGCGAAGTGCTGATTGTCTTTATTGTGATGCTTGTCTGGAAGCAGTCAGCCCTGCTTTCCATGCAGCTGCTCTGGATCAATATGGTCACGGACTCGCTGCCGGCGATTGCTTTAGGAACCGAAGCGGTTCCCGATGATGTGATGAACCAGGCGCCGACCCCCAAAAATGCGAGCATCTTTGCCAATGGGCTGGGTATGCGGATTGCCATTCAGGGCCTGCTTTTTGGCGCGATTTCAATCGCAGCCTTCTGGATTGGCGAACACTGGATGCACTCGGAAATGGCCGGCCAGACGATGGCGTTCATGGTACTTTCGCTTTCTGAAGTTGTCCAGGCCTACAATATGCGATCCGAAAAGAGCCTGTTTGAAATAGGTATCTTTACCAATAAGCAGCTCAATATCGCCGGAATCATTTCCATTGTCATGATGGCATTTGTCCTGTTTGTTCCCGGTGTAATGCAGGCTTTTGGCACGATGTATCTGCCCTGGCCGCTCTATCTGATCGCAGCTGCCCTGATTCTTTCCCCGGTTGTGGTGATGGAATGCTCCAAAAAGTTTGGTCTCATTCACCATGCCGAAGTGGTGGAAGAAAAGCAGCACGAAGCGGCTGAAAAGAAAGCTGAATAATCGATAAAATCCGGAAAAGTCCGGCTGTTCATGGACCAGGTCCAGCCGCCTTTTTTAGCGGCTATTGAACGGCCCTGCCTTCTGGATGCGGCAAATGGATTTTTGCTGCGGCAAACACCGGGTGCCTTTTTTGAATGTAAGCGTATGACAAAAGGTGGATCTTTACAAAAATGCGATTTTCCTGACAATGAGAATCAGAGATATGACATTAGATAGCAGCCGGCATAAGAGATGAGGCTAAGGCAAGTTGAAGCTTTGATAGCCAGGCTGCCGGGAGTATGAGAGGGTCAGAGAGGAAAGGTGAAAAGAATGTACAAACTGATTGCATGTGATCTGGATGAAACGCTGCTGGGTACCGGAGGCGTTCTGCCCGAAGCAAACGTTGACGCTATTGCCAGGGCAAGAAAGGCCGGCGTAAAATTTGTCCCGGCTTCGGGCAGGGGCTACCGGTCGATGGACAAGATGCTCAAAGATCTGGACGTATGGGACTTGCCGGAAGAATACGTGATTTCTTTTAATGGCGGAGCGGTAACCGAAAATAAAGACAGCCGGCTGCTTCATTTCCAGGGACTGCCTTATGATCTGGCCTGCAGGCTTTTTGAGCGCGGGCTTGACTATGATGTCTGCATTCATGTCTATACCCGTGACAAGGTTTATGTATTCCGGCTCAATGAAGATGAGAAAAACTATGTGGGCGGCCGCATGGAAATCATCGAATGCAGCGAGAAGAACCTTGATTTTCTCAAGGGTCAGACGATCGTCAAGGTCCTGTTTGAAAATACCGACGTCCCTTACCTGGAACAGATTGCCAGCGAGATGGAAGATCTGACCGGCCCGCTGGATGTCAGCTATTCCTCCAACCGCTATCTTGAATTCAATCAGGGCGGCGTCAATAAGGGCTCCGGGCTGAAGTTTCTGGCTGAATACCTCGGTTGTTCGCTCGATGAATGTATTGCCATTGGCGACAATTCCAACGATCTGTCCATGATCCAGGAAGCCGGCATGGGTGTCGGGGTCAAAAACTCAGCCGAGGCCATCAAGCCTTTCTGTAATTACATCACCCAGGCCGACAACAACCATGGTGCCGTTGCTGAAGTGATTGACAAGTTCATCTTTGGCAAGGATCCCCAGCCGCAAAAAGACTGAGCAATGATCGATAATTCTTCTGCCTGAAAGACGGGCTGGAAACTGCTCAGACTGTATGGCTTTCAGGACAGAATCAATACCAAGCCCAAAACGCAGGGCGGGCCATTTTGAACAGAAACACTGAAAAATCCAGAGCGGAAAGCTTAAGCCTTTGCGAATAAGGCAGCGAGCTGGCCGCTCTTTTTCATGAGCAATGATCAAGCCGGCCGGATCCTTTTCCATCAGGCTGCTTCGCCTGGTTTTTAAAACGGCGGCTCCGGCTTGAAAAAGAGGCAGAGTAATAAGGTACTTTATTTGGTGATGGACTGAATCGGCGATGGACTGAAAAGGAAACGGATGGTTGCTTGAATCCATTCAGGCGGCCGGCCATACTCATGGTAAAGAAATAAAGAAATGAGGAAATACATGAGTACAGGAAGTATTTTAAAAGCACTGCGGGAAGCTTCATTGATGACCCAGAGCAGCCTGGCTGAAAAAGTCCATGTCACCAGGCAGGCAGTTTCCCGCTGGGAAAACGACGAGACCATTCCCGGGCCGGATTTGCTGGTGAAGCTCTCTGAAATCTTCAATGTATCGGTGGATGCGCTGCTGGAATCCCCCGTGATCCGCTATTGTGAATGCTGCGGGATGCCGCTGGAACCATCGATCATGGCCAAAAACGAACAGGGCGAGACCGATCCCAGATACTGCAAGTGGTGTCTGGATAACGGCCGCTTTGTCTATACCGATCCAGACGAGCTGCTGGAGTATCTGGTAACGCATGTCCCCTGCGAGCAGATGAGTGAAGAAGAGCTGCGCAGGATGTACAGTTCCAGCATGGCAAAACTGCCATACTGGAAGGAGAAAATGGCGGAAAAAGGCGAAAAGACAGAGCGATAGTACAGGCAGATGGCCTGCCGGCCGGTATTCAGGGATCCTGCCGGTATTCAGGGATAGAGAAGTGCTGGAGCGCCTGGAAAACAAGGATCTGTATCCGAATTCTTAAATCCCCAGCAAAAAAAGGATTGAGAAGTCCTGATTTCAAAGATCCTGACCCCAAAGGCAGGCAGGGCGCGCTGGTCCTGCTTCGGACACGCGGGTTGTCTCAAAAGATACAAAGGATGGCTTTGGTATAATGAAAAAGCAGAATACGACACAATACTGAATGCTTAAAATATCATGAGTCAGAAAGAAGGTATTTCATGAGACTGAATGAACTGCAAAACGGAAGCGATATCCGGGGTGTGGCACTGGACAGTGACCCCTCCCTGCCAGTCAACCTGACAGATAAAGAAGTCCGCGCGCTGGCCAGGGCTTTTACCGCCTGGCTGCGAAAGAAAACGGGCAAGAAAGACATGACCATCGCGGTCGGCCGCGATTCCCGCCTGTCCGGACCGGATCTGGCTCAGGCTGCTATGGATGGGCTGGTTTTTGATGGGGTGGATGTGTTTGATACCGGCCTTTCCAGTACACCAGCCATGTTCATGGCCACTGTTTTTGACGAATTTGATGCCGATGGCTCGATCATGATCACCGCCAGCCACATGCCGGCCAACCGCAACGGCATGAAGTTTTTCTACAAGGGCGGAGGACTGGATGCTAAAGAAATTGCCGAGCTGATCGATATTGCCAATAAAGGCGAGTTTTCCCACCAGCCTGGCGGCTCGATCACCAAATCCGATCTGATGAGCGTTTATGCCGAGCATCTGCGCAATATCATTACTGAAAAAGTTGAAGCCTCCAATCCGGAGGTCAATCCCGATAAGCCGCTGGAAGATCTGCACGTTGTCGTGGATGCCGGAAACGGGGCCGGCGGATTCTTTGTTGACCAGGTGCTGCAGCCTTTAGGAGCCAATACCGAGGGCAGCCAGTTTCTCGAACCGGATGGAAACTTCCCCAATCACGTTCCCAACCCGGAAAACAAGGAAGCCATGGCTTCTCTTGTTGCGGCCGTGAAGAAAAACAAAGCCGATCTGGGGATCATCTTTGATACCGATGTCGACCGATCCAGTGCAGTTGACGACAAGGGCAACCCGATTGGCCGCAATGACATCGTAGCGCTCGCTTCGGTAATTGCTGCCAAGCATCATCCGGGCATGATCGTCGTCACCGATTCGGTGACCTCCGATGAGCTGGGCGAGTTTCTTGAAAAGCAGGGCATTGGCCAGCACCGTTTCAAGCGCGGCTACAAGAATGTCATCAACGAGGCCAAACGGCTGAATGAAGAGGGCAAGGATGCCCAGCTGGCAATTGAAACGAGCGGCCATGCGGCCTTTAAGGACAATTACTTTCTGGATGATGGAGCCTACCTGGCCAGCCGGATTGTTGTCGAAGCAGCCTCCAGCTCAATCTCCGATCTGATCCGGGATTTGGCCCATCCCGCCTCGGAAAAAGAAGTTCGCGTCAAAATCAACGAGAAATCCTTCCGCGAGTATGGCGAACAGGTGATTGAAGATTTGAAGAACTTTGCCAGAGAGAGCGATTATATCACGCTGGTCGAACCAAATTATGAAGGCGCCCGAATCAAGTTTGATACGGATCATGGCAGCGGCTGGGCATTGATGCGCATGTCGCTTCATGAAAACCTGTTGCCCATCAACATTGAATCTTCCAGGCCGGAAGGCGCACGGATTATGGCCAGGGAACTGTATTCCTTTCTGGAGCAGTATCCGTCCCTTGAACTGAGCCAGGTCAGAGAGTTCATCAATCAGCAGCCGGAAAACTGAAAATCCTTAAAATTCCAGGGCAATTCTGCCCTGGAATTTTTATCCCTGCACAGTTTAGTCAGGTGCTGGCAGATCTCCTGGCCTGGAAAGATCAGAAACAGGTCTTTTGCAGGTCAAAAAATATGGAATAATTAAACTGTAGATCCCAAAATGGGCAGATTTCTGGGCTTTTTCCAAACTTCCAGCCCGAAAGGAGGGCTTATGACGTTCAGCCAGCTTCGCAATTTTTGCACGATTGCTGAATACATGAGCTTTTCTAAAGCAGCTGATTCCCTGTACATTTCCCAGTCGGCGATGTCCAAATCCATCCGGGCACTGGAGGGCGAGCTGCATTGCGATTTGTTTGTGCGCAAAGGAAAAAAGCTGCTGCTTTCCAGCTATGGCGAGGTTCTTCTGCCATATGCTAGAGAGATGGTTTCTCATTTCGATACGATGTGCACGGAAGCCCGGCAGGCTTTAGGCCAGAGCAGCCAGGAACTTTTCATGTCGGTATCCCACCGAAAGCTGGCTATATCTTTTTTCATAAAGTGGTCGAGCGTTTCCGGCAAAGGCATCCGGAAATCCGCCTGGTGATTGAAGAGGGCGCTTCGAAATGCGTCATCGAAAAAGTTTTGAATATGAAAGAGGAACTGGGAATTATTATTGAACCGTGTCTCAATCCGGAACTGGTCAAGCTGCTGGTTGTGTAGTCGGAAGCAGTCTGCCTGGTCAGCCGCAGTCACCGGCTGGCCAATGAAGAATCGGTCTCTTTTGCCCAGTTCAAAGAAGAGCCGTTCTATCTGATTTCCGAAGACTTCATGTTTTACGATCTCGTGCTGGACAAGTACCGGGAAGCCGGATTCAAGCCCCGAATCATGTTCACCAACGGGCACTGGGAATGGATTTATTTCATGGTTGCCGAAAATGAAGGGATTACCATCCTGCCTTATCCTTGTTCCGCTCATGCAGGCACTGGCAGATGATTTTGATATCGTTGTTCCGGATCTGCGCGGATTTGGCCAGACCGAAGCCCTGCCCATCAGCGGTGTGACCGGCATGAAAGACTGGAGCGAAGACCTGCTGGCGCTGGCTGATACGCTTGGCTGGGACAAGTTTGCCCTGATGGGGTGGAGTCTTGGGGGTGCTGTGGCCGAGCAGTTTGCCATTGACCACTCCGACCGGCTGACGGGACTCATTCTGGAAGCTCCTTGTCCGCCGTATGGTTTTGGTGGAACGAAAGGGAAGGAAGGGACTTTGCTGGAACCGGCCAGCATCGGTTCTGGCGCCGCAACAACCTCCAAAGCGCTGTGCAAAGCCATGCAGGAGAAGGATCGCGAGCTGATCCGGACAGTCATCCAGAATGTCTATGTCCGCCCGGCAAGCCCGATTGATCCAGAATGGATGGAAGCCTTTATCGATGGCGTTCTGCAGACAAAACTGGGAGAAGACTATTATCCGGGAAATGTATTTGCCTCTGAAACATGGCCTTATGCCAAAGCCGGCGATAAAGGCATCTGCAATACAATGGCCCCTCTTTACTGCAACATGTCGGCCCTGGCAGACATGAATCCCCAGGTTCCTATACTGTGTTTCTTTGGCCAGGACGACATCATTGTCAGCGACATCTCCAGCAGTGATATCAATGTCAGCGGCAGGCGGGGCCTGGTTGAAGGCTGGCCCGGGGAAGAGGCTGCACCAGCCCAGCCCATGGTCAGCCAGACCGTTGAACTTCTTGAACAATATGCCAGAAACGGCGGCCAGACGCGCATTGTGTAGTACCGGACGCTGGCCATGGGATTCATCTGGAACAGGAGAAGACGATTGTGGATGAGCTGAAAGATTTTCTTCTTTGCTGAAGATTGAATCAAAATTTCAGCTATCCTGTATCCTCTCATTCTGCTGCCTGAACAGGACAGAGCCATTCAGCCGGTGAGATCGGATCTTCGCTTTAATCAAGTGAATAACGATAACTTGCACCGCTTTGGACCAGCTGCAGGGCGGGTGATCGGGCAGCTTTCGCCGCGCTCCTGGCAGGAAAACTGCCGTTAAGAAACAATGATAAAAAAAAACGGTGCTTGCTTGATTGAAAAGCAGGTGCCGTTTATGATTTATATATAGGATGTCCGGCCCAACCGAAAAAAAGAAAGAGATGTGTCCACTTTTTGTATACAGTTCATTAAAACAACCGACCCGTACTGGGGAAAATTGCGGGTAAAACAGCCGGCAGGAGGGAATACCATGAACAAAACGGCGCTTGATGGCAAAATTAAAAGAGTCATTCTGCTTCTTCAAATCACCAAAGTCATACTGGTAAGCTACATTTCCATCAGGATCATTGTTTCTTTTGTGATTCCTGTTGCTGTCGGATTCCAGTACATCTCCTCGTGGGGGCCCATGTGGATGAATCTGTTCCAGGAGATTGCCCTTTGGATCCTTGCCTGGACCGGACCTTCTTATGCCATTGTATTGCTTCGCCTTCTGTCTGAACTGCCTGCAAAAAATAATGGCAGCAATCCACAACAATAAACAGCTCTCTAAACAATAGATCAATCCGGATCATTTGCATAAGCTGAAAATCGGCTGGAAACACTTTGACGATGAGTGTTTCCGGCTTTTTTGTTTCTCCACGCAGCTTCTTCATTTCACCGGACGGACTGCTGCCAGACGTTCAGTTTCAGGCACGGGCAGCCGGCGAAAGTGAAGAAAAGAAACTGGTAATAACAAAGACCGTATTCAAGAATATAGCCGGCTTCAGGCCAGAATGCAGGAGGCTGTTTTGCCGATCAATTTCGTGATGAAAATCATCCCTGGCCTGCCAGAGCCATTCTGGTTTTCTCCTTTTCAGGCTTCTGTTTTTGCCGGCCTTACTTTCTTTCCATCCCGGAAAATTATGTGGTTCAGAGACAGTTCTGGCTGTTTTTTCTTTGTCAAAACAGGCGGAAATCCTTCGTGTAAAGCAAAAATTTCGTTTTTCTTAATGAAGGACAGGGCAGGGCGCCGTACTTTGAGGCAAAGGCCGGATCCGCTATGATATTGAGTGCTTTAAATAATAATCTGAATAAGATGACAGAAGAAAAAATCAGACAGGATTGAAAGATTGTCTTCTTCTTTCATAAATGCAAGAAACAGCAGTGCAGGGGGGACTGCTGTTTCGTTTTCTATAAGTTAATCTTCTGGAAATGCAGGACAGTTTCGTAAAAATTGTCCTGTATCCTGCTTTCAGGTGATACGAAATGACAGTACGAAAAGGAATCGAAATTTCAACATACATCGGGACGGCCCTTCTGATCGGACTTCTGGTCTGGTTCTGGTCCCAGGGCTATTTCAGCAATCCGCAGGCTTTGCAGATGCTGTTCAGGCAAGCCGGCTTTATCGGCCCGCTCCTGTTTATTGTTCTGCAGATTGTCCAGGTAATTATTCCCATCATTCCCGGCGGTCTGACCAGCGCGATTGGCGTCATGGCCTTTGGCCCATTCTGGGGATTTATCTATAATTACTCGGGCCTGGTGCTGGGAAGCATCCTTGCCTTCTGGCTGGTCCGCCAGTACGGACGGCCGTTTATCCAGAAAATCACAGATCCGCAGACTTATGACAAATACATTGGCTGGCTGGACAAGGGCAGCAAGTTTGATTTGTTCTTTGCGATCGCCATTTTCCTGCCCTGTGCCCCGGATGATCTGCTTTGCATGATTGCCGGGCTTACAAAGATGAGCTGGAAACGATTTGTAACTATCATCCTGCTTGGCAAGCCCATGGCCCTGATTGCCTATTCCATGGGTCTGACCAGCCTGATGCAGTTTATTGCCGGGCTGTTCTAGCTGTCCGGTCTGTACATACTCTTTACCTTGCTGCTCTTTGAAGCGGCCTGAAAAAAGCGCCTGAAGGATGATTCCTTCGGGCGCTTTACGATTTTATAGTTAAGCTTCAGTTCATGTTTGAAAAAACGGCAATCAGCAAAACGATGAAAATTACAGCGACAACCGCCGCCACAATAATGGTCAGGCGATGTTTTTCCATGTTCGCCCAGAGCTTTCTTTTCTTATGGGAATGGCTCATTTTCAAACCTCCTTGGACAGCGCAGATCCTGCCTTTTTTATGTCTTTTTCATTATAAGATGGCCAGGATCTTCCTGCCGGCCAGAGACTTTGGCTTTTCGTCTTTTCAGTCTGCCTCATTGCCAGCAGCCAAACTAAAACTCATCGATGACTTTTTAAAAACACCGGCAAAAACAGGTTCTTTGGATGCATACGGGCAGGAGAGGAAAGAGATAGAGCGAGGCGCATTCTAGAGCAGCTGGATGTTTGCTTTTTTGCAGGCTTCAACCATGTCCTGGGGCCATAAGGCTGCCTGGACTTCACCGATATGGGCTTTGTTCAGCAAAAGCATGCAAAGGCGGGACTGGCCGATTCCGCCGCCAATGGTATAGGGAAGCTCTTTGTTTAAAATCTTTTTGTGGAAAGGCAGGTTCTCCCGGTCCAGGGCATTTTCCTTTGCCAGCTGTTCATGCAGGCTGTCTTCATCGACACGGATGCCCATGCTGGAGACTTCAAATGCGCACTGCAGCGGTTCATACCAGAACAGGATGTCGCCGTTGAGCTTCCAGTCATCATAGTCCGGAGCCCGGCCATCATGCTTCTGTCCATCAGAAAGCTTTTCGCCAATCTGCATCACAAAGACAGCGCCGTATTTTTTGCAGATTTCATTTTCACGCTCGCGCGGGGAGAGGTCTGGATACAGGTCCAGAAGTTCCTGGGAAGTGATGAAGAAGATATCATCCGGCAAATGATGAACCGCCTGCGGATATTTGTACCAGACTTCATGCTCCATGTGCTTGATGACCTGGAAAATCGTCCGGACATGGTTTTCGAGCGTTTCAACCGTCCGCTCATCCTTTTCGATGACGCGTTCCCAGTCCCACTGGTCAACGTAGGAAGAATGCAGGTTGTCCAGTTCTTCATCCTTGCGGATCGCATTCATGTTGGTGTACAGGCCTTCACCCGGCTTGAAGCCGTATTCGCCAAGGGCATTGCGCTTCCACTTGGCCAGCGAGTGAACGACTTCGATCGGTTCATCGCCCATTTCCTGCATCGTAAAGCCTACCGGCTGTTCAGTTCCGTTAAGGTTGTCGTTCAAACCGGAATTGCGGGTGACATAGAGCGGAGCGGAAATTCTCTCCAGCCCCATTTTCTTGCCAAATTCATGCTGGAAGGTATCGCGGATATATTTGATAGCCTGTTCAGTTTCCCTGACGCTTAAGACGGGATCGTAGTTTTCTGGAATGACTAAATTCATGAAAAAGTTCCTTTCTGTAAATCAGTGAAAAACAAAAACTATGAAAAAGTATAGCACGCCAGATTTTCATTCTTTGCCCGCGCCAGAACATCCCGCAATGATTTCCAGCCGTTTTACCGGATTCATGGAAAAAAACGGACAGGTATTGCTTTTGCCTCCAGCAAAAGAGCAAAGACAAAGCTGCAGGCTTAGCCGGCGCAAAAGAAACCGGCCAGGAAAAGAAGATCAGGAAAAGAATGAATGACCAGTGAAGGAAGGGAAGAACGAAGGAAAACGGCCGGGCAGAAACACCGCTCAAGCCGAAAATATTCTGGCTTGGCGGGCTGGATCCAGCCCGAAGATTCCTGCAAAAACAGCCATCAGCATGCATGCGCAGGCAGCTTAGAAGCCCTGACAATGCGTCTGGAAAAAGAATGGAGCAGGCCAGACTGGATTATCCGGGCGAGATGTTGGCATTAAAATCCTGCAAAGATTATATTGTTTCTTGATACCGCTTTATCTAAAGCTTGGTTGAGGATAATTTCATAAAAATCAACAGTATGAAAAGCCTGAAAATAATCAGGATATTTCTGTAAAATTGATGAAAAAACCGGTCGCACGGCCAGAAAGGACAAAATCAGGACTATTATTTTTAAAAATGACCCGCTCGTACGGAATACACCTGTGTATCTGGATAGAGCGGGTTTCATGCGCTCTGGCTTCTATCCGGCCCCGCTTCTGGCCGGCTTTGAATCTGCGCAGCCTGCAGCATGCTAAGCCAGCGGCAAATAACAGGAAAAAAGGAAAGGGGAAGAAAACAGGATGAATCGATTACACAGAGCAGAAAGCGATACGATGCTGATGACAGAGGGCCCGATTGCCCGGCAGATGATTGCCTTTGCCATTCCGGTCTTTTTGGGACAGCTCTTTCAGCAGCTGTACAACACAGTTGATACGCTGATTGTCGGCAATATGCTTGGCGACCATGCCCTGGCAGCGGTCTCTTCATCGGGAAACCTGATCATGCTTCTGGTCGGATTTTTTAATGGCGTCTCCATGGGGGCTTCGGTTGTCATCTCGCAGTATTTTGGTGCCGGCAAAACGAAGGAGCTTGGCCGGACCGTACATACCACGATTGCAGCCGGCCTGGTGATTTCTGTCGTTCTTGCCCTTTTAGGCCGCTGGCTTTCGCCCATTATCCTGGTGTGGATGTCCACGCCTGAAGAAGTGCTGCCTTTATCCAATGCCTATTTTGAAGTCTACTTTACCGGGATTGCGGGCCTGGTTCTCTACAATATCTTTTCTGCCATCCTGCGGGCCGTGGGCGATTCAAAGCATCCGCTGTATTTCCTGATCGCTTCGTCCCTGCTCAATGTGGTGCTGGACCTTTTGTTTATCGGCGTCTTTGGCTGGGGCGTAGCGGGCGCGGCCTGGGCTACCGTCTTTTCGCAGCTGCTCTCGGCTTTGCTGGCTGTGTGGATTCTGGCCCGGACAGATGGCGACCATAAAGTCGTCTGGTCGAAAATCCGCTTTTACCGGCTGGAGATGATCCAGGTCATCCGCTATGGAGTACCGACCGGGGTGCAGAATTCCATCATTTCACTGGCCAATGTCGTCGTCCAGTCCAATATCAACCAGTTTGGGGCGCTGGCCATGGCCGGATGCGGGGCATATTCAAAGCTGGAAGGCTTTGCCTTTCTGCCCATCATGTCCTTTGGCCTGGCGCTGTCAACCTTTGTCGGGCAGAACCTGGGTGCCGGCAAAACCGGGCGGACATTACAAGGAGCCCGCTTTGGCATTCTCTGCTCGATTACGATGGCGGAAATTGTCGGAGTAGTCTTCTTCTTTTTCGCACCGTTCTTTATCAGCCTGTTTGACCAGAACCCGGATGTAATCGCCTTTGGAGCCGCCAGGGCCAGGTGCAATGCGCTGTTTTATTTCCTGCTGGCCTATTCGCACGCGATCAGTGCGGTCTGCCGGGGTGGAGGCAAACCGGCTGTGCCGATGAATGTCATGCTGGTGTGCTGGTGCCTGATCCGCGTCAGCTTCCTGTACCTGACCGCGCCGCTTCATAACATCCAGTATGTGTACTGGGTTTATCCGCTGACCTGGTCGCTTTCCTCCGTCTATTTCTTCTGGTACTACCGCAAAAGAAGCTGGCTGGCCATGCCATCTTTGCTTGAAAATGAACCGGCAGAGTCCAAAGCCAGTCCGGCTTTGGAAGCCGAAAGCCAGAAGCAGCCCGATCAGGCCGCAAAGCTGGCCCTGGAATGTTCAGGATGCTGCAAGGAGTATGCCATCAAAGAGGAAGAGGCCTGAAGACGATCAGCCCCAGACCCGAAAGCCTGAAAACTGTAAGAATATTCATGGATTTTCAACAGTTTACATTGATTTTCAGCCTTACTGCCTCAGGCCGGCCGTATGGCAATTGCACAGAAATATTGATCGGTGTAAGGTGCAGGCAAGCAAGATTTGAAATTCTGTGAAAGGAACTGTTATGGATTATCGTTTTGAACCCCGTAAAGAATTGAAGGCCAAGCCGGAAGGAGCGCTTGGCTTTGGCAAGTACTATACCGACTATATGTTTGTCTGCGACTGGGATGCCGACCAGGGCGGCTTCCATGATGCGCGCATCGTCCCCTTTGGCCCGATCGAAATGGACCCGGCCAGCATGGTTCTCCATTATGCCCAGGAAACCTTTGAAGGCCTGAAAGCCTACCGGACAAAAGACGGCAGCATTCAGCTGTTCCGCCCGGACAAGAACGCAGCCCGTTTTGCCAATTCCAACGACCGGCTGTCCATGCCCAAAGTTCCGGAAGACCTCTTTATTGACGCGATCAAGGAACTGGTCAAAGTCGAGAAAGACTGGGTACCGGATGAAGAAGGCGAATCCCTCTATATCCGTCCTTATATGTTTGCGACCGAAAATGCGGTCGGCGTTCATCCGGCAACTTCCTATAAATTCATGATCATTCTCTCGCCGGTCGGTGCCTACTATCCAGAAGGCATGGCTCCGGTCAAGATCTGGGTCGAAGATGAATATGTCCGCGCTGCTCCTGGGGGAACCGGCTTTACCAAGTGCGGCGGCAACTACGCCGGCAGCCTGAAAGCCCAGGAAAAAGCAGAAGAGCAGGGCTATACCCAGGTTCTGTGGCTCGATGGCGTCAACAAGAAATATGTTGAAGAAGTCGGCAGCATGAATGTCATGTTCCTGATCGATGGCGAAGTATGGACCGCGCCGATTGAAGGAACCGTTCTGCCCGGTGTTACCCGCGACTCCATCCTTCATATCCTTCGCGACTGGGGCTATCCCGTTCATGAAGAGCATCTGGCCATTGATGATTTAATGGCTGCCGCCAGAGACGGCCGCCTGCAGGAAGCCTGGGGCACCGGCACCGCAGCAGTTATCTCCCCGATTGGCGAGCTTTGCTATAAAGGGGAAAAAGCGGAAATCAACGGATTTAAAACCGGTGAACTGACCCAGAAACTGTACGATACCCTGACTGGTATCCAGTGGGGCAATCTGGAAGACCCGTACGGCTGGACCGTCAAGGTAGAAGACTAGCTGCTTTTGTATAACCGGCTGGCGTAACTGGCCTAAAAGATAAACCTGGCCCGCCGGCTCTCTAAAAAAGCGATTTTTCAGCAAGCTGGAAAGGAGTATTCTTTTCCGGCTTTTTTCATGCCTGCCAAAAGTCAGACCGGGCCATGAACTGGACCGGCTGCATGAATTGGCCCGGGCCTGCAAAAGAATATCCCGGCTTTTTTGCCGGCAGCTTTCTGGCTTATAATGAAAAAAGAAGCCCGATCAGCACTGATTGCCTGCAGCCCATTCCATTTACTGGACAGATACATGACTGGCTGAACAGGCGCTGCGGCAGTTTGAACCGGATGAAAGGAAGACCCCATGAACCAGGCAGAACGAAGAAAAAACGGCATGCTGTATGATCCGATCAAGACCGGGGATCCGGCCTACATGAAAGCGCGCGTTCTGCTTTTGCAGGTCAATGCCCAGCCGACCTGCGAAACGGCCCGGCCGTTTCTGGAGCAGATGCTGGGCAGCTATCCGCCAAGTGCAGCCATTGTGCCGCCCTTTTACTGCGACCTGGGCCCGCAGATTTTCCTGGATGAAGGCGCCTTCCTGAATATGGACTGCCTGATCCTGGATGAAGGCCGGGTACAGATCGGGAAGCGGACCATGATCGGCCCGCGCTGCTCGATGTATACGGCAACCCATCCCCTTGATGCCCAGATCCGCAAAACGGGAGTGGAACTGGCTTTGGGCATTACGATTGAAGAAGATGTGTGGATTGGGGGCAGCTGCGTGATTAACGGGGGCGTAACCATCCATAAAGAAAGCGTCATTGGCAGCGGCTCGGTCGTTACCCGCGACATTCCGCCCGGCGTGCTGGCCGCCGGCAATCCGTGCCGGGTCATCCGGACAATCAGCGACGAAGAAAAAGAGCACTGGAAAGCCATGTACAAAGAATATGAAGCTTTCCTGAAAGAGAGCGAAGATATCAGCATCCAGCATCGCAAAGTCTGAGACATCCGACAGCTGCCTTGCTTACAGCAGGCATTTGCGGACGGCCATAAAGGGCGAGGGGCTTTGGCCGGAAAGCATGGAAAGCGTTTTGCTTTTTCAAAAGAGCGTACGCATCCGGACCGCAAAATTGCTTAAGTGAAGTCTTTGAGATACACTTCACTCAGAGGGAAAATCATGAATCCTATTTTAAAAGAACTCACAGAAATCCAGGGAAAAAAGCATATCGTAACTTCGATCGAGTACGACACGCCGACTGATGCCAGCCAGGATGTCGTGTTTGATACTGTTCGCTCCATTCTGACGAATGATCTTGATGACTTTTCCAAGATTACTTTTGATGTGGATCCGGATGGTTCCAAAGTAAAGGTTGAAGTTACCGAGAACCGGTCCTGAAAATAAATTGCGTCCTGTCCAGGACGCTTTTTTATGTGAAAAAACGATAAAATTTAACAAAAAGCCTTTGAATGGTCTTGATCCTGTCTTAATTTATGGCATTCTTTTTTAGAGGTAGGATTTAAGGCCTGCTTTTGTTATGATCTCTGATGACACTTTACGAAAACAACACTGCCGGAATCCTGCGGCTTTTTTGCGTGCCTGCTTTTGCAAAGGAAATGACTTTACCCAAGCAGCCAGGCGGCAAAACGCTATACCAAAGACTGGATGCAGGAATTTATCGTGATTCCTGTTTCCGGCAGCTGCGTTCCCTCAGAAAGGTTAGAAAGGATTTTAGTTTATTATGTGGATTTTTCTTGGAACCCTGATTTATATCGTGTTCTGGCTGACCTGCATTGCCTCCTATACAGTGCACTACCTCTCCGACACGATTCAGATTGCCAGCTTCTCCCAGGTCCTCTATACCCTGAGCGCCGGTACCGAAGGCGCTGAGGGAACGGTGGGCAATGCGGTTGGCGGCTTTTTCAGAAGCTACTGGCTGCTGCTGCTCATTGGAACTGTGATTTTTGGCTATTATATTTACCTTTGCATCAAAAGACGCCAGGCGAAAAAGTCCGGTGTCTCCTTCTTCCCGGCAAAAAAAGCCGGCCTGGTCTTCAACTGCTCCGTTCTTGGGGCAGCGGTGGTCATGTCAACCCTGTTTGGAAGCCAGCTTTATCAGGGCTGGCAGGTGCTGGGGATTGGCGAATACATGGAAAACGCCAGCCGTTCTTCCAGCCTGTATGACGATCACTATGTTGAACCGGCCGATGCGACACTGACTTTCCCGGAAAAGAAGAAAAACCTCGTTCATATCGTCGTTGAATCGCTGGAATCTTCCTTTACCGACAAGGAGCACGGCGGCGGATACGAACACGACCTGATCCCTGGCCTGTATGAACTGGCCAAATCCGGCACTGACTTCTCGCCGGAAGGTACCGTGGCTTTAAATGGTGCCAACGTAACCAACAACTCCGGCTGGACCGTAGCCGGCCTGGTTGCGATGTCTGCTGGTGTACCGCTTAATGTGGGTAACGGCGAGTTCAACCGCAACTTTGGCGGGAGCGACAAGTTCATGCCGCATCTTGGCACTATGGGCGAACTGCTCGAAGACAACGGCTATAAAAACTACTTCATGTGCGGATCGGATGGCGCCTTTGCCGGCCGTTCCAACTACTATACCCAGCATGGCAACTACGAAATTCTCGATTATGGAGCTGCCGTGCGCGCCAAGGCCATTCCGGACAACTACCGCGTATGGTGGGGCTTCGAAGACCAGAAGCTGTTTTCCTGGGCAGAAAAGAAGCTGCCGGAAATTGCCGCTTCCGGTCAGCCGTTCAACTTCACCCTGCTGACGGCGGATACCCATTTCCCGGATGGCTACAAGTGCCCCAACTGCAAGGATGAATTTGACTCGCAGTACCAGAATGTTATTAACTGCACCGACAGGCAGCTGACGGCCTTTGTCAAGTGGCTCCAGCAGCAGCCCTTCTACAAGGACACGACTGTAGTCATTACCGGCGACCATCTGTCCATGGACGGATCGGTAGCCAAGACGGCTGGCGAAGGCTATACCCGCCATGCATTTGCCTGCGTGCTCAATGGCCCGGAATATACAATTAACAAGACCCGCGACTACTGCACGCTTGATTTGTTCCCGACCATCATGGAAGCCATGGGCATCCAGATCGACGGCCACCGCCTGGGCCTGGGAACTTCCCTGTACTCGGATCTGCCGACCCTGATCGAGCAGATGGGTCTGCTTGGCCTCAATGCTGAACTGACAGCCGATTCGGACTACTACAACCGCGTGATTATGAGCGGCGACCAGACTAAGCAGGTCAAGAAAGAAACCGCTGAAGTCAAGGATGACAAGACTTCAGAAGACAAAGCTTCAGAAGAACCGGCCAAGGAAGACCTGCACCAGGTCGAAACCCCGGATGGCCAGCGTGCGGTTCTGCCGCAATACTATGCGCCAACCGAGGAGACTCTCAACCAGCAAGGCTACCAGACTGTGTTCCCGGATACGACCTATCAGGCTCCGGCCTATACAGCTCCGGACTATGGCTATGTTGAAGAGCCGACCTATCAGGCCCCGGCTGTCCCATCCACACCAGTCACTCCGGAGCAGCCCTCGGCTCCGTCTGATCCGGCACCCGCGGATCCGGCTCCAGTCGATCCGGCTCCGTCTGACCCGGCACCTGTTGATCCAGCGCCAGTCGATCCGGCTCCGTCTGATCCCAACCCGGGTACGCCATCGGAAGTGCCGACGGTTCCAAGTGTTCCAGCCGATCCGAGTGTTCCAAGCGTACCGGCTGATCCATCAGCCGGTACCAGCTCGCAGGCCCCTGCGGTATCGGAACAGACATCGATTGAACCGGCTGCCGTATTTACTGAATAAAAACGAAATGCAATTCGCATGGCCCATGCAGTGATCCTGCCTGTGCTTTTGCTTCAAAAGCCGCCTTTCAGGGCGGCTTTTTTGTTTGCGGCCGGTAAACGGCCGATTTTTTTTGCTTTTCAATTCTGTGATCACTAGAATGAAAGAACGCATTAAAAATGCCTGAAAAACATGCTTTCTGTTCACTGAAAGTGAGTTTCAGACTGAATATGTGGACTCATGTTAAAACAGCCGGACATATTTTGGCTTTTGCGGCCAATTGTGGGAAATACATCCTGCAGGCCGCTGCTAAAAAAACAAAATTGTCCGGGCCTGCGCTTTGATGTATTCGCTTACAGAAAAGCAGACTGAAAACAGAAATGTAAGAAAATGTAATAATTCAGCAAAAACCGAAAAATATTTCATTACGCATTTGAAGAGCGCGGGCGGCTGTGTTATAAAAGTTTCAATGATTTAGGAGAAGGAAGATATACCATGAAAAAAAGCGGTGCTGAAATCATCGTTGAGACCCTGCTCGAGCAGGGTGTCGACACGGTATTTGGCTATCCGGGCGGACAGGTGCTCGACCTGTACGATGCTCTTTATGAGTACCGGGACAGGCTGAACCACATCCTGACCTCGCATGAGCAGCATGCCTGCCATGCCGCGGACGGCTATTTCCGGGCCACGGGAAAGACCGGCGTAGTGATCGCTACTTCCGGTCCTGGAGCAACGAATCTGGTGACAGGAATTGCGACTGCCTACCTCGATTCGGTTCCGCTCGTTGCCATTACCGGCAACGTATCGACCAGCCTGATCGGGCGCGATTCGTTCCAGGAAGTCGATATTACCGGCGTAACCCTGCCAGTGACCAAGCATAATTTCTTCGTCAATTCCGTCGAAGACCTGGCTTTAACGCTCCACAAGGCATTCGAAATTGCCAAATCGGGCCGGCCGGGTCCGGTACTGGTGGATATTCCCAAGGATGTCCAGCAGGCCATTACCGACTGGCAGCCTTTAGGCAAAGCCAGGAAGCTGCCGGAAAAGACAGTCAACCATTATCAGATGTCCGAAGCCGTCAAGATGGTCAATGAAGCCAGACGCCCCTTTATTTATATTGGGGGCGGATCGCTTGGGGCTGATGTCTCCAATGAAGTCATGGCCCTGGCAGAAAAAATTGATGCGCCGATCGGTTCGACGCTGATGGGCCTTTCCGCCATTCCCACTGACCATCCGCGCTTTTTAGGGATGCAGGGAATGCATGGCCATTATGCTTCGTCCATGGCGCAAAACGAATGCGACCTGATTATTTCCATCGGCTGCCGGTTTTCCGACCGGGCAACCGGAAATGTTAAAAAGTATGCCAAGCAGGCCAAGATCCTGCAGCTGGATATCGATGCGGCCGAACTGAACAAAAACGTCCAGGTCCATCTTGGACTGGCCGGCGATATTCATGATGCAGTTGTCAGGCTGCTTGAAAATGTGGATGCCCAGGATCATCCGCAATGGCATGCGCGCATTGAAGAACTCAAGCTGGAAGAACAGTATCAGCAGGACCAGATCATCGATCCATCCCGCCTGACGCCCCAGGCTCTGATCAACGAAATCTCCAAGTATACAGATGCTTCCACACCGATTGCAACCGATGTCGGCCAGCACCAGATGTGGGTCGCCCAGTCTTATCCTTTTGCCAGGCCCAGGACGTTTATCTCCTCGGGCGGCCTGGGAACGATGGGATTTGGTCTGGGTGCTGCGATTGGTGCAGCCTTCGGCTCGAAAAAACGGACAATCCTCTTTACGGGCGATGGAAGCTTTGGCATGAACCTGGGCGAGCTGGCTACCTTGAAAACAACGCAGGTGCCGGTGGTCATTGTTGTCTTTAACAATGGAGTGCTTGGCATGGTGCGCCAGTGGCAGACCCTGTTCTATGGCCAGCACTATTCCAATACGAATCTTCAGGACCGGCAGAGCGATTTTGTCGCCATCGCTGAGGCCTTTGGCATTCCGGGCTATCGTGTCACAAGCCTGGAAGACATGCCGCAGACCATTGCCCGGGCAATGGCCAAATCGGGACCGGTTTTGATCGATGTCCTGATTGACCAGGACGAATTCGTCCTGCCGATGCTGCCCCCTGGCGGAAGCATGGATGACATAATCACCCTGCGGGAGGAAATCTGATGGAACGCTTTGAAATTGCCTGCCTGGTGGACAACTCCACCGGCGTTCTGACCCGGGTGACCAGCCTGTTTACCCGCCGCGACTTCAACATCAACTCGCTGACCGTTGGCGCAACAGAAGATCCGCGCTATTCCCGCGTAACGATTTCCGTCAACGGCGATGAAAAAATCCGTTCTCAGTGCGTCAAGCAGCTGCGCAAGCTGTACAACGTCAAGTACGTCCGGGAAATGGTGCCCCAGGAGCGGGTCAGCCGCGAACTCGCGCTGATCAAGCTCAAAAACACGCCGGAGACCCGGCCGGAAATTGTCAGTGCGGTTGACATTTTCCGCTGCAAGATTATCGATTTTTCACCCAACACGCTGTGTGTAGAAATCACCGGCGAATCCAGCAAGATCGATGCCTTCCTGGCTGTTGTCGAGCCTTACGGCATCCTGGAGATGTGCCGGACCGGCGTGGTTGCCCTGCAAAGAGGCTGCCACTACCTGACTGATGCCGTTCAGGATGAATCCGCCCTGATGGAACTCAACAAGCTGGCAAGACTCATCTAGAAGACATTCTTCAAAGCCTGAAGCTCATGCTTCTGGTATAAGCTGGCCGCTCCTTTTACAGGGATGCAAAAGCGGTTAAAGCGGCCAGGAATAACTTTTTGATACCGGTGACGGCTGCCTTGAAGAAAGGCTGGCTGTCTGCAGGATAGAGGATACGGCTTGAAAAAAGCCGGCGATCCAGCCAGAAAAGAATACAGATTGTTCCAGAGCGTATGTTCTGGAACCGGAAAGGAATTGTATGGCAAACGAAAACAGAATCTTTTATGAACAGGACTGCGATGTCAATCGCCTTAAAGGCAAGAAAATCGCAATCATCGGCTATGGCTCTCAGGGCCATGCGCATGCGCTGAATCTTCGCGATTCCGGTGCAGATGTCGTGATTGGCTTATATGAAGGGTCGAAATCCGCAAAGAAAGCCAAAGAACAGGGCTTTGAAGTCCTGCCGGTAGGCGAGGCGACAAAAGCGGCTGACATTATCATGGTTCTGATTCCGGATGAAAAGCAGAAAGACGTTTACAAAAACGAAATTGCTCCCAATCTTTCCGCCGGCAAGACTCTTGCTTTTGCCCATGGCTTCAACATCCACTTCAATCAGATCCTTCCGCCGGAAGATGTCAATGTCATCATGATCGCTCCAAAAGGTCCTGGTCATACCGTTCGTTCTGAATACGAAGCCGGCAAGGGCGTTCCAAGCCTGATTGCGGTGGAACAGGATGCAACCGGCGATGCCCTGGAACTGGGCCTGGCTTATGCAGCCGGTATCGGCGCAAGCCGTGCCGGGGTTCTGGAAACAACATTCCGGACGGAAACCGAAACCGACCTGTTTGGCGAACAGGCTGTTCTTTGCGGCGGTGTTGTTGCCCTGATGCAGGCTGGATTTGAAACCCTCGTCGAAGCCGGCTATGACCCGCGAAATGCCTACTTTGAATGCATTCATGAAATGAAGCTGATCGTAGATTTGATCTATCAGTCTGGTTTTGAAGGCATGCGCTACTCCATTTCCAACACGGCGGAATACGGCGACTACATCACCGGTCCGAAGATCATCACCGATGAAACCAAGAAAGCCATGAAGAAGATTCTCTCCGACATTCAGGATGGAACATTTGCCAAAGACTTCCTGCTCGATATGTCCCAAGCCGGCGGCCAGGCTCACTTCCGTGCCATGCGCAAAAAAGCCAAAGAACATCCAAGCTCCAAAGTCGGCGAAGAAATCCGCGCTCTGTATTCATGGGCTGACGAAGACAAACTGGTTAACAACTAATCGTTCTCTAGCACGCAATCCAAAAGCCCGTTACGGGCTTTTTCTTGTATTCCGGCCAGGCTGGATCCAGAAAGACGGACTGCCTGTGCAGCTTATGGAAAGGCGGTCTGAACGATCCCTGAAAAAAGCACTCCAGCTGCCGGAACGATAAAAAGCAGGAGAGAATCCTGCAAACAGACACAAAGAAAAAAAGACAGGAGAGTTTATGAAAAGCGATGAAATGAAAAAGGGGTTTGACAAAGCTCCGCAGCGAAGCCTTCTTCATGCTTTAGGCCTGACCGAAGAAGAAATCAGCCGCCCGATTGTCGGCATCGTCTCCAGCTACAACGAAATTGTTCCCGGCCACATGAACCTGGACAAGATTACCGAAGCCGTAAAAACCGGTGTGGCCATGGCCGGCGGAACGCCCATCGTCTTTCCGGCGATTGCCGTATGCGATGGCATTGCCATGGGCCACAACGGCATGCGCTATTCGCTGGTTACCCGCGATTTGATTGCCGATTCCACCGAATCCATGGCCCTGGCCCATGCCTTTGATGCCCTGGTCATGATTCCCAACTGCGACAAGAATGTACCCGGCCTTTTGATGGCCGCAGCGAGAGTCAACCTGCCGACCATCTTCGTTTCGGGCGGCCCGATGCTGGCCGGCCGGATTGACCGGCATAAAACATCGCTTTCCAGCATGTTTGAAGCCGTCGGTGCCTATAAAGCCGGCAAGATTGATGAAGCCAAGCTTAAGGAATACGAGCTTAACACCTGTCCTTCCTGCGGTTCGTGTTCGGGCATGTATACCGCTAACTCGCACAACTGCCTTTCGGAGGTGCTGGGCATGGCACTGGAGGGCAACGGAACCATTCCGGCGGTTTACTCGCGCCGGCTGGAACTGGCCAAGCATGCCGGCATGCAGATCATGGACCTGATCGCCAAAGATATCCGGGCGCGCGATATTCTGACGGAAAAAGCGTTCCAGAACGCGATTACGGCTGACATGGCGCTTGGCTGCTCGACCAACTCCATGCTTCATCTGCCGGCAATTGCCCATGAATGCGGCATTGAGATTGACCTGGAAGATGTCAACCGCATCAGCGAGCGGACCCCGAACGTCTGCCACCTGGCCCCGGCCGGCCCGACTTACATGGAAGATCTTAACCAGGCCGGCGGCGTGTACGCGGTTTTGAAGGAGCTGGAAGAAGCCGGGCTGATCGATGGCGATGTCATGACGGTTACCGGCAGAACACTCCATGAAAATATCGCCCATGCCGTCAATCTGGATGAAGAAGTCATCCGTCCGATCGACAATCCCTATACCAAAACCGGCGGGCTGGCTGTGCTGAAAGGCAATATTGCCCCGCAGGGCTGTGTCGTCAAGCGCTCGGCAGTCGCACCGGAAATGCTGCGGCATACCGGCCCGGCTGTTGTCTTCGATTCAGAAGAAGAAGCCATTGCCGGCATCTTTGGCGGCAAGGTCAAGGCCGGCGATGTTGTTGTGATCCGCTATGAAGGACCGGCCGGCGGACCGGGCATGCGCGAAATGCTCTCCCCGACATCGGCCATTGCCGGCATGGGCCTGGACAAGGAAGTAGCCCTGATTACCGATGGCCGCTTTTCCGGGGCAACCCGCGGGGCAGCGATTGGCCACATCACACCGGAAGCCGTCAAAGGCGGCCTGATTGCCTATGTCAAAGACGGCGATCCAATCGCGATCAATATCCCGGATTATTCAATTGAACTGCTTGTAGATGAAGATGAAATTGAAAAGCGCAAGGCGGAAATGCCCATCAGGGAAAAGAAGGATGTCAAAGGCTATCTCAAGCGCTATGCCGCCATGGTTTCAGGCGCCGATAAAGGTGCTGTCCTTTCATGAAGGACTTCCTGACACTGGCGCAGAACCTGCACTTGCTGGCGGTGTTCCAGAAGCTTTATGACAACGAGCTGTTTGAAGCCTTTCTGGCGATGCTGGATGCCTTCAATGAAAACCGGCTGCACTTTCCAGTCATGGCGGCCCGGTTTTGCGGCAAGCTTTACGAACAGGACTGCGAAGACTGGGGCGAATACTTGAAGGAGCAGGTTCTGGGCCTGGATACCTGCCTTTCAAGGCTGGCTGCCAAAGAACATGAACTGCCCGAGCGGATGGTCAATACTGCCATGGAGGAGCTGTCTGCACTGGCCACGGCGGCTTCCGTTTCCTCCTTTGACCTGGGCCTGCCAGCCAGGCAGGGGTGGATCGGCGCGAATGTAGATTTGCAGGCGGAATATCTCAACTGTCTGATGGAAATCGATGTGCGCGGCACGGGCATCTTTGCCAAAGGCAGCATGTTCCGGCTTAAAGCCGGTCCGAATGTGGAGCTGGTGCCGGTTGTTCACCCGGATCCCGTCACGTTTAAGAACCTGTATGGCTACGAGGACCAGCATCGACAGATGATTGCCAACACCCGGGCGCTGCTGAAAGGCCTGCCTGCGGGTAACCTGCTGCTCTATGGCGATGCCGGTACCGGCAAGTCGGCTTCCATCAAGGCTCTGGAAAACAAGTTCAAAGACCAGGGCCTGCGCCTGATTGAAGTGTCCAAGGAGCGGCTGGAGGTTTTGCCGGAGCTGCTCGATGAGCTGGCCCGGGAGCCTTTAAAATTCATTGTCTATATTGACGATCTCTCGTTTGCGGAAAATGATGATTCCTTCTCGGCGCTCAAAGCCGTCCTGGAAGGATCGGTCAGTGCCCGCAGTGAAAATACGGTTATTTATGCCACCAGCAACCGCCGCCATCTGGTCAAGGAATCCATGGAAGCAAGAAGCGGCGATGATCTGCACCGCCGCGATACGCTGCAGGAAACCCTTTCGCTTTCGCAGCGCTTTGGCCAGTGCCTGTTTTTTGAAAAGCCCTCGGCAGCCGAGTTCCTCGAGCTGGTCCACAAAATCGGCCGCGAATACGGTCTGCAGCTGGACAGTGTGGAAATGGACAGGAAGGCCGAAGCCTATGCCCTGCGTCAGGGCGGCCGGTCGGCCCGCTGTGCAAGGCAGTTTGCGGAAAATGAAGCAGCAAAGAAAGGAATCCAGAATGATCTCTCTTGAAAAAATCTATCATGCCCGATATGTCCTGAAGGATACGGTTCGCCAGACGGACCTGATTCCGGCTCTCAAGATTAAGGATGGCGTGAATGTCTTTTTAAAAACCGAAAACCTGCAGCGGACTGGTTCCTTCAAGATCCGTGGGGCCTACTATAAGATTTCCCAGCTTTCCGAGCAGGAAAAAGCCCATGGGGTTATCGCCTGTTCAGCGGGCAACCACGCCCAGGGGGTAGCCCTGGCTGCCCAGGAAAGCGGCATTCCGGCGGTCATCTGCCTGCCCGAGGGCGCGCCGATTTCCAAAGTCGAAGCCACCCGCTCGTATGGCGCCAATGTGGTACTGGTTCCTGGCGTTTATGATGATGCCTACAACAAGGCACTTGAGCTGCGCGATGAAAAAGGCTATACCTTCATCCATCCGTTTAATGATGAAGAAGTCATTGCCGGCCAGGGAACAATTGGCTTGGAAATCCTGGACCAGCTCGACGAAGTGGATGCGGTCGTCGTCCCGATTGGCGGGGGCGGCCTGATCAGCGGTGTTGCTTATGCCATTAAGACACTGCGCCCGGATGTCAAGGTATATGGCGTACAGGCCGAAGGGGCGCCAAGCATGGCCAAGTCGCTGAGCGAAGATGAAATTGTCTGCCTGGAAGAAGTGCGCACGATTGCGGATGGCATCAAGGTCAAGGAACCTGGCGATCATACCTTTGATCTTTGCCGGCGCTATGTCGATGAAATCGTCACCGTCTCGGATGATGAGGTCGCCGGCGCAATTTTAAAGCTGATTGAAACCCAGAAAATGATCACAGAAGGAGCCGGTGCGGTCAGCGTGGCAGCCGTCATGTACGACAAGATTCCGGTGCAGGGAAAGAATGTGGTCTGCATTCTGTCGGGCGGCAACATTGATGTCACGATTCTTTCCAAAGTTATTGAGCGCGGCCTGCTCAAATCCGGCCGCACGGATACGCTGGCCATCGAGCTGGAAGACCGTCCCGGCCAGCTGGCCAAGGTTTCTGAGCTGCTGGCCAGCCTGAATGCCAACGTCGTCAGCGTTTCGTATGAAAAAGCCAGTGAAGGAGCCTCGATCACTTCCTGTGTTTTGCGCATCAACATCGAGACCCGAGATTTTGACCATATTGCTGAAATCCATGAAGCCCTCGCCCTTAACGGCCTGCGGCTTGTCGAATAGGAAATAACGCTCCAAAAGGAAAAAACAGGAAAAACAGATGGAAAAGATTCCCGGTTTTTGACCGAATCCCCGTCATGAGAACAACAGAAAGAGGCGAATTGTATGAAACAGATCAGTACCCCCAACGCTCCGGCAGCGATCGGCCCTTATTGCCAGGCGGTTTGCGCCAAAGGCTTTGTCTTTACTTCCGGCCAGATCCCGCTGGATCCGAAAACCGGTGAAATCCATGGCGCCACGATCGAAGAACAGGCCGTTCAGGTCATGGAAAACTTGAAAGCAGTCCTTGAAGAAGCCGGCAGCAGCCTGGAGCATGCCATAAAAACGACCTGCTACCTGGCCGATATCCAGGACTTTGCCGCCTTTAATGAAGTTTATGGCCGCTATTTTACCGCCAAGCCGGCCAGAAGCTGCTTTGCGGTCAAGGAACTGCCCAAAAACGCCCTGCTGGAAGTGGAAGTCATCGCCCTGCGCCATGTTCATGAAGAGGACGGGTGTCCGCACCATGGCAGCCACAAAAAGCATGCCCATGACTGATTTTTCAGCTTTCTTCAAATTCAAGGCTTAAACAGGCTGGATTCCATAATTCAGGCCTTCACCAGCACAGGTGAGGGCCTTTTAGTTTTTCGCGCTTGCACCGGCCATGAAGCAAAGGCCAGGCTCGAGCTGGGACTGCCTGCCTGAACAGAGCCGTAAAAACCAGGCCGCTCCAGAGCACGAAGATGGATTTTGCAGGCCGCCTGTCCGCAGAAAACCGACCAGGAAACAGCCGGAAGGAAAAAAGGCCAGAAAAAAGAGGCCATCCAGACGCTTTGCAAGATGAAAGAGACTGAAAAACAGTCCGATCAGTGATCAGCGCTTACATCTCAATGAAAAATCACGTCGATGGCTGGTTTTCGAAAATTTCGGAACTGTAATTTTATTTTCAGGATTTTGTTGACTATGATAAGAGCCATGAAAAGGAAAATAAGAAAAGATCTGTCTGTCTGGATTGCGACAGCAGCCTACGTTCTCTTCCTTTTAGTCTGTATTCTGCTTTACGCAATGGATTATATTACTAATGTAATCCAGGTTGAGTCATTTTCACAGTTTCTGTATACCATGCAGGTTGGGATGGGCGGTGCCGGAAATACAATCGCCCAGATACTGAAGGGGTTTTTCCTCCAGTACTTTTTCTGGATTTTTTCGGCAACTGTTTTGTACAGCCTGTTTTTGCGTCTTGCCTTAAAGGGAAGAAAATATAAAAAGGAAAACGGGAATCCCTGCTATCCCAGCTCACGGGTTATTACCCTCAATGGAACTGCTGCCCTGACGGCTGTAGCCGCTGCGGCTACCCTGGTCGTCCAGCTGGGCCAGGGATACGATGCCCTGAAGATCGACCAGTACCTGACGGAGCAGTCCATCACGTCAACACTGTATGAAGATCACTACGTCATGACAGATTCCAGCCTGGTTCATGCCCCGCAAAAAAAGAAGAACCTGATCTATATCTATATGGAATCCATGGAAGCTTCCTTCACGGATAAAGCCCATGGGGGCGGCTTTGAGGACAACCTCATCCCGAACCTGGAGCGGATTGCCAGGGAAAACACGGATTTTCGCGCGAAAGATGATCCATATCTTAACGGCGGCCAGGTGACCAACAAGACAAGCTGGACTGTCGCTGGCATGGTTGCCCAGACTTCCGGAACCGTTCTTGGGGTTTCCAACTCCAAGTACAACCATTCTTTTGACGAAAACATGCTGTTTATGCCCAATATCAAAAGCCTGGGCGACCTGCTGGAAGAGCAGGGCTATACCAACGTGCTGATGTGCGGCAGCGAAGCCAGCTATGCCGGCCGGGCCAATTATTTTCGCCAGCATGGCAATTACGATATTTATGATCTGGACCGGATGCATGCCAATGGCAAGCTTCCGAAAAACTATCATGAATGGTGGGGCTATGAGGATTCCAAGCTGGTTGATTTTGCAAAAGACAAAATCCTCGAGCTGGCCGGTTCCAGGAAACCTTTCAACTTCACCATGCTTACAGCCGATACCCATTTCAAGGACGGCTATCTGTGTCCGGACTGCCCTGACAGCCAGGATGAGCAGTATGAAAATGTCATTCTCTGCTCGGATAAACGGATTGGCGAGTTTGTCGACTGGATCCGGCAGCAGGATTTTTACAAGGATACTGTAGTGGTTCTGGCTGGCGATCATCTTTCCATGGATGGCCTGATAAGCCAGTCTGTCGGGCTGGATTATGGCCGTAAAACGTATTTCAGCCTGCTCAACGGCAAGGAATACACCTTGAACAAGACCCGGGACTACACAACCCTGGATCTTTTCCCGACCACACTGGAAGCAATGGGCTTTGAAATTGACGGGCATCGCCTGGGACTTGGCACTTCGCTTTATGCCGATATACCAACCCTTTGCGAGTCGATGGGCTTTGATGAGCTCAACCAGCAGATTTCCTATCATAACAAGCGCTATGAAGAAGAAATCATGAAAGACGACGGCCTGGAAAAAGATACAAAACAGCCTTATAAGATTCCCCATAAACTGGAACAGGGCTGATCTTTAGCCGGAGGGCAAAACAGGAAATCTTCCTGTGAAAACGGCCAGGACAGCCAGAAAGTAAAACCAGATACGAAAAAATCTGAGTTTTGCAGGAATTTATAATAGATAACCAGAGGCGGCCGCTGAATCT
>Ash_p2__coassemble_1077_pt1 | contig 28873 bp, 24 predicted proteins | sample Ash_p2__metabat2_high_PE_029 | metagenome-assembled genome bin Ash_p2
ATAAGCAACGTAGTGCGCAAGGCACTGAGTCTAGTCAACAGGGCTTTTTCAAGCCGCCACTTAGCGGCTTAGCCGCTAAGCGGCGGGTCGTTGACATGGATAAGTAATTCCCCACTGCGAGCGGACATTGGTCAAAATTTCCATGACATCGATAATGCGCTGCAGGTTTTCCCGGGAAGACCGGGGATCCTGGATATAGTTTTCCATGGCTTTGAGCTCATAAACCAGGGCGTCATCGCTCTTTCCAGCCTGGACTGCTGTCGTTACGCCATCAATTGTGACTTCAGCCTTGTCGGCTCTTGGGAAGTTGTACACTTCGATATAACCTTTCTGGCCGGCAGCCAGGCCGCGCTTGGGCTGCTTAGCCAGCATGGTCAGGGAAATGACCGCAATTTCGCCTTTCTTGTTTTTGAGCAGGATGCCGCTGCTTTCATCCACACCTGTCTGATATTTCTCAACAGTTGTCAGGATGGTATCGGGCTGTTCGCTTAAAAACCAGCGGGCAAAGCTGACGGCATAAACGCCGATATCTAACAATGCCCCTCCGGCAAGGTCTTTGGAGAAGAAACGGTTGTTCGGGTTGTCTTCCTTGAGCGATCCGAAGTTAACCTGGATCATCTTCATTTTGCCAAGCAATGGTACAATCTCTTCTTTCAGCTTGCGATAAAGCGGCATGTGAAAGAGCGTGATGCCATCCATGATGACCAGATTCCTGCCCAGGGCGATCTGTACGCATTCATCAAGCTGAGCAGAATTGACCGTGATGGCCTTTTCACAGAAGACATTCTTGCCGGCAAGCAGCGCGGCTTTCATCATCGGATAGTGGGCGGAATGCGGAGTGGCAATGTAGACGATATTGATTTCTGGATCCTTGAGCATCTCCTTATAATCTGTATACACATCCTTAATGCCGTGCTCATCGGCAAACTTGCGGGTCGCTTCATACCCGATAGAAGCAACTGCTTTGACGCAGCTTCCTTCTTTTTGCAGGGCCGCTGCCATTTCTGTACCGATCCATCCGGTCCCGATAATTCCCCATACTGGCTTGATCATTGTTTTTCTCCTCGGACTTCATTTTAAAAGTCGCTTTTGCATTTCCTGTTCAGTTTTCTGTCTTTGCCTGCACGATCCGGCTTGTCAGCGAATTACCGGGCCGTTGCTGCTTATTTGGAAAACAGTTCGCTGCGGCCGTAGCTGTTTTCCCAGTTCTGGCTGAATTCGTCGACCGCAATGCTGGTTCCCGGATGGCCGATCATTTCGCGGACAACTTCAGGCGGTACAGTAACAGCCTGGATTCCGTTTTCAATCAGTTCATTGACCTGGCCGCTGTTCTTGAAGCTGGCGGCAATGACTTTGGTGTCCATATGGTTAACTGCCAGCATCTTGATTAAGCGAATGACTTCGCCAACGCCATCGCCATAGTTGCACATGCGGTTGACATAAGGAGCCAGGTAGTCGGCACCATTGGCGGCAGCCATGAATCCTTCAGCTGCTGAATAAATAGCCGTAGCCAGGGTATGAATGCCTTCTTCTTTGCACTGCTTGATGGCTTTCAGGCCGGCTGGCGTAACCGGAATCTTGACATACATATTTTCCGGACGAAGTGTGGCAATGCGGCGGGCTTCTTCCATGATGCCGTCAAAATCGGTTTTAACGACCTGAACAAACATCTTCTGGCTTGGCTCGAGAATCGAGGCAATTTCGCCAAGAACCTGTTCCGGGTCCTTTTTCGACTTGGTAATAATGGTTGGGTTAGTTGTCACCCCGGCAATTGTCAGCAGGTCGCTCAGTTCCTGGATTGCCTTTGTATCGGCGGTATCAAGCATGAATTCCATAAATAGTCTCCCCCGGTCCGTAAAGGACCTTATCGTTATATTTCGTTCTATTTGTACTGCAGCATGCTGCACAGGCAGTTAGCTGTCTTTTTCAGTCTGGATTTTCTGGCTGCTTCTGGATCAGCCAGCTGGATCTGGCTATGGGCAGCCGGTCATGATCGGCTGCTTGGGCCTTGCATTTTTTGCATCAATATTCTTTATTTATTCCATTTCCATTATTCTTCTATTCTTCCTATTCTTCCACCAGGTTTTTGATACCGTTTTGCCTGGCAGTCTGTTTGAAGGCCTCCATTTCGGCTTTGGTAAATGGTTTGTAATCCCCCAGAGGATACGTTTTGCCGGTCATTTCATATTTGGCAGGTGCCAGCGGGTTGTAGTTGAGCAGCTCGTAGTGAACATCCGGATAAATGCCCGAAATCCATTGGGCGATGGCTCCAATATTTTCCTTTGTCCCGCTGTAGCCGGGGATCAAAGGCGTCCGGATAATGACCTTATCCCGGTGCTGGGGACTTTCCAGCAGCCAGCGGATATTGTCCAGAATCAGCCGGTTGTTTTTGCCGGTTGCTTTTTCATGAAGCTCTGGATCCAGGATCTTGATATCGCAAAAGATCCGGTCCAGATATGGAGCAATGGCTCTGACCAGTTCGGGATTTCCATACATGCTCGATTCGATCCCGGTATGAATCCCCTCTTTTTTGCAGGCTTTCAGGATTTCATACAGGAAGCGGCCCTGTAAAAGCGGTTCGCCCCCTGAAAAGGTCACGCCTCCGTCGTGCCGGAAAAACACCTCATCTTCACGGATCTTTTTGAGCAGTTTGTCGACGGTATACGTTTGGGAATCATAGCGGATCGCACAGGCTGGACAGGTTTCGACAATGGCATCAAAATTGCCGGGATGGTCATGCTGGATAATGGGATGATCGTATTTCCAGACCAGCTGGCCTTCTTTTGCTTTTTTCATGCACCGCTTGCAATGAATACACTGTTTGGCCAGATAAACCGGCTGCCGGACGGGTTCCAGTCCTTCCGGATTCTGGCACCATTTGCAGCGCAGGGGACAGCCCTTGAAAAAGACGGTTGTCCGCAGGCCGTCGCCATCGTGAACGGCAAAACGCTTGATATCAAAGACGAGTGCTTCAGATGTCGGCATAGCTTGTACGCTCGATGATTTCATCCTGCAGCTTGCCGGCCAGCTCTACAAAGTAGGCCGTATATCCTGCTACACGCACGGTGAGCGACTGGTGGCGTTCCGGATGAGCTTTGGCATCGAGCAGATCCTCTCTTCGCACGACATTGAACTGGATATGCGGAATCTTCAAATCAACAAAGGCGCGCAGGAAGTTTTCAAACTTGTCGCGGCCGGTCTGGGTTTTGAAGAACTCCGGCAGAAACTTCATATTGAGCAGGCCGCCGTTGGTCGTGCAGTCGTTATGCAGGCGGCTGACCGATTTCAAAACAGCAGTCGGTCCTTCCAGATCCCGGCCGTACACCGGCGACATGCCGCCATCAGCCAGGGGTTCCCTGGCCTTGCGTCCATCTGCGCCGGCTCCCAGGTTTTCGCCCATCGGCACATGAGCGCTGACGGTATACATGCCGGTATGATATGGGCCGCCGCGATAGTTGGTGTAGTCTTTCATGCGGCTGCGGAAATATTCGGCCCATTTCGATCCGAGATCATCGGTCCATTCGACATCATTGCCATACTTAGGAGCTTTCTTGAGCAGCATTGTCTGGATGATGCGGCCTTCTTTTCCTTCAAAGTTGTTTTGCAAAGCTTCCATCAGCTCTTTTTTGCCGATCAGCTTTTTGTCATAGACCAGTTCCTTGATCGCCGCAAACGAATCGGCAAGGTTGGCTGCCTGGATCATCTGGATACCCGACAGATTGTATCTGGCTCCCCCGGCAGTAACATCCAGTCCCTTGTCCAGGCAGTCATCAATGACGCTGGACAGGAAGGCAGTCGGCAGGCATTTCTGGTGGGCTTTTTCCACAACGACTTCTGCTTTCATCATTTCATCGATGAAATAGTCAACCGTTTTCCGGAACGCTTCTTCCAGGTCTTCAAATGTTTCATACTCTTCCAGCCCGCCGTAATCCGGGCCGATCTGCTCGCCGCTCAGAAGGCACTTGCCATGGTTGAGGGCCAGTTCCAGGGCCTTGTTCAGGTTGAACATGGCTGCATCGCTCCAGCCCAGGTTGTTGCCCTGGGTCGTGAGTTCCACACAGCCGACGATGGCATAGTTACGGGCATCTTTTTCTTCAATCCCGATGGCTTCCAAGGGCTTGATGATGGCTTCATCATTGAAGAACTGCGGCATGCCGCTGCCTCTGGCCACAACTTCAATTGCACTTTGCATCAGCTCGCGGCTGGAATTCCTGTTGAGCCGGACGGAAAGGTTTGGCTGGGGCAGGCCCAGGTCATATTGCGCATCGAGAAACAGCAGCGAAAGATCGTTGTAGGTATCATTGCCGTTTTCATCCTCGCCGCCAACGGCGATATTGAAGCCGATTGGAAAGCCGGCGAAATACTTGGCGGAATGGGCATTGCGCAAATAGACGATCTGGTTGAACTTGAGCCACAGTGCTTCAATGAGCTCTAAAGCCTGCTGCCTGGTCAGGCGGCCTTCATCGATATCTTTTTTGTAGTATGGCCATAAGTACTGGTCCATGCGGCCGGGCGAGAAAGAAGAGGCATTGGATTCCATATGCAGGATCGTAAACAGAAACCACAGGCTTTGCAAAGCTTCATGGAAAGTCCGGGCCGGACGCAAAGCCAGGTCATCACAGATGCGGGCCAGCTCTTTTAAGTCTGCTTCATATTCCGGGTTTTCCCGGGCAGTTTTTTCCAGAAGTCTGGCATAGCGGTGCATGAATGTCTGCGCACCCTGCAAAACCAGGATAACGGCCTGATAGAAATCCGGGTTTTCCGGATGCCTGGCGGCACTTTCCTTTGCTTTTTCAATCAGCCCGGAAGGTCCTTCTTCCAGCCATAGCTTGACATCCGGGCAGATATGGCCCTGGGCGTGGTCTTTCTGGTTGATCTTGACCACTTTGCTCATGGCAGCGATTTCCGGACCGTATTCGCCAGAAATTACATCTTCCATTGACCGGCCATGCCAATAGGGATAAATCTCTTTGCGAAATTCCTCAATATCTTCCGGGTGGACCTGGAACTTGTCCTGTTCCCTGGTCGGGAGGGTTTCAAATTCCTCGTTGACCCAGCGCAGGCCCGATTCCGGAAAAACAATGCCGGCGCGCACACCTTTGGAGCGGTTGCCTACGATCAGCTCTTCTGGCTTTACCCCGATTTCCAGCTCTTCCAGGCATGTCTTTAAAGCCAGCGCCCGCTTGAGGGGGATCGAAAGTCCTTCGTTTTCCTTGTAGACCCTGGTAATAATGCGGGCCTGTTCAATCGATGCAAACCGCGGTTCTTCGAGCATTTCTGCTTTCAGCTTTTCAATACGTCCTGAATCTTTCAGCTTCTCCATACTTTCACCTTCATTTCCAAATCTGTCTGTATCTTCAAAACCTTTCCCCAGGATTTCTGGGGATCGGCTGGTGTATCTTTTTTGTATTTCTTTTGACAGTTATATTGTGGAACATCCCGTTTTGGGGAGCAATTCAAAAAGTTCAAAAGCATTAAATGCTGTTTTTTAGGTTGGAAGCAAAAATATTCTTTTTGTTTTTCTCTGGAAACAAAAGGTTTATCTTTTTCATGATACAATGACTAAAAATTAAACTACAAACAGCCTGCCGGCTTTCCTCTATTGCTCCGGTATTGCTCCGGCAATCCGGCCATGCAAAACTGATCATCCAGCCGCAAAAAGCATTTATAAAAAGCATTTACAAAAGGAGAATGTCCATGCGAAAATCGAAGGAAACAAGACTCGGGCAGATCCGGGCGCTTTTAAACGAAACAAACAAGCTTTCAGTCAGGGATCTGGCCAGCCAGCTGCATGTCACACCGGAAACGATCCGTACCGATCTGGATCTGCTGGAAGAAAAGGGACTGGTCATCCGCCAGCATGGCTATGCCAGAGCAATCCGCACCACTGCCGAACTGCCCTTTGAAATCCGGAAAACCGATAATCTGGAATTAAAAAAGGCGATCGCCTACGAAGGGATTCGCCAGATTGAAGATGGAATGACGGTATTCCTGGATTCAGGCACAACGGTTTACTCCGGTCTCGAGCTGCTGAAATCCAAGAAAGACCTGACCATCGTTACCAATGCCCTGCCGATTGCCGATGCCTGCCTGGAAATGGGCTTTGATGTCATCTTTGTCGGCGGAAAAATGACCCGCCAGGGCAAGCGGGCTGATGGCTATTTTGCCGAACAGATCCTGGAGCAGCTGCACATGGATCTGGCCATCCTGGCCAGCGACGGCATTTACAACCTGGGCGGCATCAGCGTGTACTCCCCGGAGGAATACGGCACCAAGCGCAGGATCAAGGAACGCTCGGACCGCCTGGTGGCCCTTATTGACCGGACAAAATTTGACAAGCGGGGATCTTTCAAAGTCCTGGATTTCACGGACCTGGATCTGGTCATTACCAACCCGCTCAATGAAAGCCAGCGGGCCCAGATTCCCAGTCAGGTTCCCGTGCTCGAAATTGCTGGCTGACTGTATATGCTCGGGCAGCCATCCAGGCAAAAAAACATCTTTGCCCGACAGAACTGGCCCCGCAGGCTCCCGCGCAGATGTTCTGTCAGCGGCCAGAGTGAACTTCACTTTTCACAACGCGGAGGTTTCATGCGATGAACAGATCCAGCCAGCTTCCCTGCTTCATTTTTACCAGTCCATACCGGCGTTATTGCCTGCTGCTGAGTGTCTTCCTGTTTTGCGGCTGCCATACCGCACCTGCAAATGGAGATTTGCGCTCTTCAGGTTCCAGTTTTTCCTCTGCCTCCAGTGCGGCAGATTTTTCAATGACAGCAAGCCGCAGCCAATCCGATCATTCCCAAAAAGACGCCAGCCATTCGGCCATCGAAAGTACAGAATCTTTATCTTCTGAGCTGCCCCAGGCAAAGGACAGCCGGTCGCAGGATTTGAATGCGACTAAAAATTCATCCGCTCATTCTGGCCAGAAAGGAGACATCCCGGCGGCTGTCCAGGAGGAAAGTTTTTATTGCGCTCCAGCCGTCATGCAAAGTCTGCTGGCTTGCCACGGCATTCATGTGGAACAGTCCTTGCTGGCTGTCCAGATGCATACCGATCCCGTTACCGGTACCGAATATGAGGATCTGGCCCGCGTCGCTTCTGAGTATATTTTTGGCAAAGAGCCGGCTTGTGACCTGGATGCGGGATACCGTGCGGCTGTCTTCAAGGATACCGGCTTTAACAGATCCGATATGGATCTTTTCCTGAAACGGGCCGGCGCCGACCTGCAAAATGGCGACCCGGTTATTGCGGGAGTCGATAATACCGTTTTGCATCCGGAACTTGGTATCCAAGGTGTCCATGTCATTTTGCTGACCGGAATGAACAAAGCAGCCAGCAGCAATGAAATTGTCTCGTTTACCGCTATGGATCCCAGCTATGTCTGGCAGAAGTCCAATCCCGCTTTCTTTACGATTTCCACCCAGCAGCTGTATGAAGCTTTTGCTGCGTGCAAAGAACCAGGATATGTCTGGTAAAGAAAATCCGATGGCCTGAGTGCCTTACTGCACAATATTTTCAGGCGGATAATCAGCCGGTCTCAATATCCTGAAGCAGCTCAGGGATCTTGAAGGCCGGCTTTTTGCCAGACTGCACTGAAACCTCTGCAGCCATTTCCCAGGATCAGGATACCCGGCAGCTCCAGAGCGTATAAATCGGTACAGATCCAGATCTGGTCCTGGATGCAATGATCCTGCAGGTCTTCCTGAAGCAAAAAAAGATCGGTGAAAGATCGGTGAAAGTATGGCAGGGCAATTTCTTACGGCTCAATTCTCTTTTTTCAGTTTTGCGGTTTTTCGCTGTCGGGAGCCGGGAATTCCGGCTTCCTTGCGATACTTGGCAACCGTTCTTCTGGATGCATACAATTCGAGATCTTCCAGCAAAACGCTGATCTCTTCATCCAGCAGAGGCTGCGCGGGATCTTCCTTTTCAATCAGCATGAAAATGCCTTTGACTACTGCAGATTTGGAAGAGCCTTTTTTGGTGGAAGAATCAAGAAGGCTGTAGAACGGGTAAATCTGCCCGTCCAGCTCATAATACTTACCCTTCAGCGTCCGCGAGAGCGTTGAAATAGCAAGTCCTGTCATTTGGGAAAGATCCCGGAGCGTACAGGGATTTTTTTCTGTGCCATAGACAAGGTATGGTTCCTGAAAGGTCATAAGCGCATTCGCTGCGATCATCACCGTCTGGTTGCGGCGGTGAATCGCATCAATAAAAAAACGGGCTTGCTGAAAATATCGTTTTAAATCGCCTGTCAGCTTCTGATCCATCTCGGATATCCCGATTGCAGGAAGAGCTGCCGGTTCAATATGAATGCGTTTTTCTTCTACCGTGACTCTGACTTCAGGCAGCCGGGAAAGAACGGGACCGGTATCATAGTTTGCACAGGGAAAAGGAGTGCACCGGCGAATCTGATCCATATACTGGCTGATGGCCTGCTGCGGACAATTCATTCGCCTGCTTATGGCTGCCAGATCCTGTTCAAGCAGCAAATCCTGGCAGTTTTCAACGATCCAGGCGGCCTGAAACTGGTTTTTTCTTTTGAGCTGCAATGCAATCGCATCCATGGACGAGCGCGCGGCTACACCGGCCGGATCAAGACTTTGAAGTACTGACAGTCCTTTTTTAAAAAGATCCAGGCTCATTCCCGCCAGGCGGGCTTCTTCTTCAATCGAGCGGGTGTAAAAGCCATGTTCATCGAGACAGTCGGCCAGATAACGGGCAGCCGGCAGAGCCGGCTCATCCCGGATCATGGAAAGCTGACGGACCAGTTCCTCATTCAGACTGATGGCAGAGGACTGCTGCTGCCAGAACTGATCGTCAAAATCTTTTGAGACCTCTACAAATGGGTTGTTCAGGCTCATCGCTTTGATCTGCTCGAGCAGTTCACTATGAGACAGAGCCAGGATATGAAGACGATGGTCAGTATTCGAATTAAAGCTGTAAAGCTGCTTAATTGCAGGTTTTTGGATCAGAGTAGTTTTCATAATTATCACAGTAATATTTTTATAGATATTTTAAATCGTACCATATTCATGCATAGTAGTAGAAGAAATATTTCACATCAACCCGCAGATTACTGGCATCTGATTTTGAAGCAGCAAGGCGGCAGGAAGTATGTCTGGCACTCTGAGAGTCTGATGCCCGTATGGAGCGTCATGCAAAGAAAGGATGGAAGACATGAAAGAAAACCTGGAGCAAAACGTGATGGACTATCTGGTTTCGTGTATGGAAAAAGGAGAATATGCGCAATTAGGTGCGGTACGCTGTGCAAGAGCTCTTGGACTGTCAAGAGTGGACGTTTCCGCCTGTATGAATCAGATGAATGAGAAAAAAAAGCTGCTTCGGATTCTGAGCCGGCCGTATCTGTACCTGCCGGTTTTCTGGCTTGAAGAACATGGATTAAATCCTGAAAAAAAAGACTACGCATCGTTTCGGCAGCTGGAAGCAGAATGGAACGCCAGAAAAAGCACAGGATCAGCCGGCGATCCCTTTGACCGGCTGGTCGGCAGCCACCACTCCCTCAAGCTGATGATCACCCAGATCAAAGCGGCTATCTCCTATCCGCCCTCCGGTCTTCCCCTCCTGCTTAAAGGAGCAACAGGGACAGGAAAATCCTATATGGCAAAGCTGGCCTTTGAATGGGCGAAAGCACAGGGTCTTCTTGCAGAAGATGCACAGTTTGTCCAGCTGAACTGTTCTGAATATGCCAACAATCCGGAGCTTTTAAATGCCAGTCTGTTTGGCTATGTCAAAGGTGCTTTTACCGGCGCAGAAAAAGATACTTCCGGGCTGGCTGCACTGGCCGATGGAAGTATCCTCTTTCTGGATGAAGTCCATAATCTCTCTCCCCAGTCTCAGGAAAAGCTGTTTCATCTAATGGATCAGGGCATTTATCACATGATGGGTGATAATGAGAATTTTTATCACTCCAAATGCCGCATGATTTTTGCTACTACGGAAGATCCGGACCAGGTCCTGCTAAGAACACTGCTCCGGCGAATTCCCATCCTGATCGAAGTTCCCTCTTTAAAAGAACGCGGCAAACGGGAGCGGATTGCGCTGATTGCCCGGCTGATTGAGCAGGAGCAAAAGCGGCTTAAGCGGCCTATTTATCTTTCAGGATCGGTCTATGATCTTTTGCTTCAGGCGGAAATTCCCGGCAATATCGGACAGCTGAAATCCATCATTCAGTTTTGCTGCGTCAATGCCCTTTTTGAAGCAGATGAGCAAATCCGGATCAATCTCCATCATATTCCGTACCATCTGGTTGCTTCACGCAATCTTTCCGGCTCGTTCAGTCCAAATGTTCTGGAATTTTATACCGTTGACCAGCTTTTGCAGCTTTATGATCGGGATCAGCAAAGTATCCGGATCAGCAGCCAGATTCTTGAGGCATGGACGACCCGCCAGCCATCAGTCCCCAATGCCAGTATAATTATGCAAATGCAGACTCTTTTGAGGAAGCATCTGGATGAACGGGCGGATCAAAGCGGACAGGCTGACCAGTCTTATTACTGGACTGCGCTGCACCAGGCTTTTTCACTTCTTCAAAGCAGCCGCCCGGACCGGTATGAATCCAGTAACCGACTGCTGGCCTTAGCCAGTCTGCTCCAGGAAATCAGCCTGAATGAAGTGGAGTACCGAAACTGGTCTCTTGCCCATGAAGAAGAGTGTCTGGCGCTACTGGATTTTCTGGAAAAATGCTATTTTAAGCCTTTTCGGATGACACAGGAAATCTGCCTGTTTTTGCAGTCGGCCCTTGAACTCAATATTTACACTATGGTCATGATTCTTCTGTTTCTTTATCTGCTGGATCCTATTGAACAGGATGTTTATAAAGGACGGGCCGTATTGATTGCGGCGCATGGTTTTTCAACAGCCAGTTCGATTGCTGATGCTGCCAATCAGCTGCTGGGCAATACCATTTTTGATGCCATCGATATGCCGGTAACCAGCTCCATTAAAGAAGTCATCGATAAAGTTCAGTGCTATGTCAACCGTTTTCCGCATCTGGAAGAGCTGATTTTGCTGGTCGACATGGGCAGCCTGGAGACAATTCTGGATGGCCTTCAGGATCTGGGCTGTTCCATCGGCTTAATCGATCGTGTTTCCACATCTATTGCCCTGGAAGTGGGCGGATATCTTGCCCGCGGGGAAGAACTCGAAAAAATGCTTGCGCAAACCTGCAGTCTTTCCGGATCCAGCTATCGCATGAAAGTTTTTGAAAAAAAGATGCCGGCTATCATCTGCAGCTGTGCCAGCGGAATCGGGACCGCCAAACGGCTGGCATCCCTTCTTGAATCTTCGCTGCCGGAACATTGCGATCTGCGGATTTTGACCGTCAGCTATCCCGCTCTGCTTGAAAAGCAGGAGACCAGTCCGCTTTTTCAGGAATGGGATATTCGCTGTCTGATTGGGACTCTTGATCCGGGACTGAAAAAAACTGAATTTATCAGCGTGGAAGATCTCGTGATCAAAGATCGTTTTTTTAAACTGGAAGCCTGCCTGAAAGATATTCTTGAACCAGCCCAGTCGATTCAGTTTCAGGAAAATCTGCTCAAAAACTTTTCGCTTTATAATCTGATGTCGGAACTGACCGTCCTTAACCCGCAAAAACTTCTCGAACAGATTACTCCCTGTGTAGAAAAGCTGCAGGAGGCGCTCCACAGAACGTTAAGCTCAATGACCTGCATTGGTCTGTATATCCATATTTCCTGCATGATTGAACGCATTGCTTTCAGCCATCTGCATGAATCTTATGAGTCTTTGCAAGAGGAAACCCTCAGCTCTCCAGACCGCACCGAATTCCTGCAACTCTGTCGGGATGCTTTGCATCCGCTTGAAAAGCAATACGGAGTAAAGATACCAGATAGAGAAATCAATTATATTTATGAATATATTATTCATGACAATCAGCACGATAATACGGAAACCGCAGAATTCTGATCTGCGGTTTTTTCTGGATTGAGAGATTTTTTTGAAGAATTTTTCGAAAATATTGGCAAAAAAGCTTCTGTGGCATGAATTTTGCTTAATAAAGGGTGTAAGGCAGAAAGGAATACAAAGCCAAAGGGGGGGGACCGAATTCAAAACGGGAAGCAAAGCTGAAAAAGAGAAAAAAGAAAAAGAGAATTTGCCAATTCAAACGGAAAAGGAGAAAAAAGAGAAAAAAAGGAAAAACGCTGCCAATACAAAGGATTGGTGAAATACAAAGAGGTGAACGACAAATCGCCTGCAGCTTACGGGATCAGGATCAAAACAGGCAGCAGAAAACAATCCGCCCAGCAGGCAGAGCAATTATTCGCAAAATGACCATAAACAGAAAGGAAAGTACACAAACTGAATTTATGACAGAAGTAATTCTTGCTTCTCATGGATTGCTCTCCAAAGGACTGCTTGACACGCTGTCCATGATTATCGGTAATCCAGGAGAACATGTCCGGGCTTATTCGCTGCAGCCTGGAGAAAATCCGCGCGATTTTTTAAACGAACTCGAAGCTGAAATTGAAAACAGCCAGGATCGGTACATCATCCTGGCAGATATTCAAGGAGGCAGCGTGCACACCGCTCTTTCGGAACTGGTTCACTATCCTCAAGTCGTCCTGCTTTCAGGAATGAACCTGCCCATGGCTCTGGAAGTCGTTACCCGCTGCAAAGACGGTCTGGATGAATCCGATTACACCAGCCTCGTTGATTCCTCACGCCTGGGCATCAATTTGCTGCACCATACTCTGGCTGTATCAGCCGACGAAGAATTTTAAAGGAGAAAACAATGATTAAACTGACACGCGTCGATCATCGCCTGCTTCATGGACAAATCGCTTTTTCCTGGACCGCAGACCAGAATGCCGACTGCATCCTGATCGCCAACGACGGCGTCATGAAAGATGATCTGAGAAAAACAACACTCAAACTGGCTAAACCAGCCGGCTGCAAACTGGTTATTAAAAACCTGGATGATGCCATTAAAGCTCTCAACAGTGGTGTTACCGATAAGTACCGGCTCCTTATCGTTGTTGAGTCCATCAAAGATGCCAAAAAACTGATTGATCGCTGCCCGGCCATTCACTCGCTGAATCTTGGCGGAACCAAATCCTCTGCAAATACCCGGCAGATTTCTAAAGCGATGTTTATCACAGACCAGGATGCCAAAGACATTCAGGAACTGATCAGCAGAGGTATTGAAGTAGAAATCCGCATGCTGCCGCAGGACAAGAAGATTCCAGCCAAGGATGTGATTTAAAAAAGTTAAACCAGAAAGATAAACTCAGGGCACTTCAGGAATTCCAAATGAACTTCTATACAGCTGCCCAGCCATAACACAGACAGAAGAAAACAAGAAAGGAAACACTATGACACTTATACATGCGCTGCTGCTTGGCGCTCTGGCCTTTATTGGCAAACTGGATCTTGCCACAGGAACTTCAATGATTTCCCGGCCAATTGTCCTTGGACCTATTGTCGGTCTGATTCTTGGCGACTTTGAAGCCGGAGTCAAAATTGGAGCAACTCTGGAACTGGCTTTTCTCGGCCAGTATTCCGTCGGAGCTTATATCCCGCCAAATGTTATTGTTGGGGGAATTCTTGGAACTGCTTTTGCCATAACCACCGGCAAAGGAGCAGATATCGCTTTTACCATGGCCTTTCCAATTGCCATGCTGATGCAGATCATTGACAATCTGCTGTTCTCCATTGTACGCCCGATGCTTGCCAAAGTCGCCGACCGCTATGCTGCCCAGGGCAATCCAGGCGTCATTGACCGAATTCACTTTGCCTGCGGACTGATCACCTGTACCGCCCTGTTTATTGTGACAGCCGCCGGATATGCATTAGGTTCTGCTTATATCCAGGCTTTTGTGGATGCAATCCCTGAAGTCATCACCAAAGGTCTGAGCATTGCCTGCGGAATACTGCCGGCTCTTGGATTTGCCATGCTGGCCCGAATGGTCATGAGCGGCAAAATCCTCCCCTTCTTTTTCCTGGGCTTTGCAGTGGCAGCCTATTTCGGACTCCCAATCGTAGCAATCGCAGTACTTGGCTTGCTGCTGGTAGTCATAATGATGAACAATACTGGACTCAATCAGGTTGCTGCAGCGACCGCAGCGGAGGTGGATGAAGATGACGACTTCTGAAAATAACAAGATTATCACACGCAAAGATCTGAAAAAGATGTTCTGGCGCTCGATGTCGATGGAATACTCCTGGCATTATGAACGGCAAATGCACATGGGTTTCTGTCATATGATCAATGATGGTCTGAAAAAGATTTATAAAGGAAAGCCAGAGGAACTCGCCAAAGCGCTTCAAAGACATATGGAATTCTTCAATATCACTGCCGCTTTAGCTCCTTTTGTGGGCGGAATTACCCTGGCTATGGAGGAAATGAATGCCAGCGATCCGGATTTCGACACCTCAAGCATTAACTCGGTCAAAGCAGCTCTTATGGGTCCGCTTTCCGGAATTGGTGATTCCCTGCTTTTAGGAACACTGCGGATTCTGTCCGTCGGGGTAGGCGCTTCTTTATCCATGCAGGGCAATCCGCTGGGTCCAATCGTATTCCTGCTGCTGTTTAACATCCCCTGCTTTGTTCTGCGCTGGTTCAGTGCAACCAAAGCTTATGAACTGGGGGCCACCTATCTTAATAAACTGCAGTCTTCAGGACTGATGGACAAGTTCATGCTTGCTGCTGCGATTCTTGGGGCGATTGTAATCGGCGGCATGACAAAAGAGCTTGTCAGTGTAACGACTCCGCTGACTCTGGGATCTGGTGATTCGGCGACGACCCTCCAGTCTATTCTGGACTCCCTGCTGCCCGGCATGCTTGGACTGGCTGCGTGCGGCATTTATTACAAACTGCTGGAAAAGAAAGTCAATGTAATCTGGATTCTGCTTGGTACAGCGCTGATCGGGATTCTCGGTGCATGGACCGGGATTCTTGGCTGATCTCTTTACTGTCCATCCCAGGAAAAGTGCATCATATCTACACTGCAATTTGATGCTGTCACCTGATCAAAATATTAAAAAAACTGCTTAACAAACTGCCGATTTTGAAAGATCGAAAAGCGGCTGCTCCAGTCTGTATAAGAACTGGCAAATCATATATCCGGTAAAACCGGTCGAGATTGAAGAGGAGAAAAAATTATGACTGCTGTAAACACTGAAAAAACAATGCTGAACTTTGATGAAAACAAGGTTAGATCCGACCATCAAAACGGTGTAGATCTGATTCCGGCTGCTGAGGCCATTGTCGATGAAATCTGTGAGCAGGGCTATTCCAACATCTTCCTGGTAGGAATCGGAGGGACCATCTTTTATGCAGGCCAGATCAAGCATACCATTCGTCAGCTTGGCTGCACCTTGCCCATCTATGTAGAAAATGCAGCGGACCTGCTCTATGAAGGAAACGAGAATCTGAATAAAGACTCAGTCATTGTCATTGCTTCCCTGTCTGGCAATACAATTGAAGTTGAACAGTTTATTGATCAGGCACACAAAATTGGCTGTCGAGTGCTTGGCTATGTAGAAAAACTGGGAACGCCGCTGGCTGAGAAGTCCGACTTTCTTGTCAATACTGTAGGAGGCGAATATTACTGGTGGTATACTGTTGCGCTGCGCTTTATGAAAAATGCAGGACAGTTTGACGATTATGATGAACTCATGGATCAGATGAAGGCTTTGCCGGAAAATGTCGTGCAGATTTACAAAGATGCCGATGCACAAATGGAAGCCTATGCGAAAAAGTACTGTGATGAGCCCATCACCTATCTGATTGCGTCAGGCAACCTGGAAGACTGGGCGATGTGCTATGGAACCTGCATTATGGAAGAAATGCAGTGGATGAAAACCCGCCCTGTATCTGGTGCCAACTTCTTCCACGGTACTCTCGAGGTTGTTGACCGGGATATTCCTGTGATGGTAATCAAAGGAGAAGATAAAACCCGGCCGCAGATGGACCGCGTAGAGAAATTTGTTCATCGTATTTCCCGCAAGGTTACGGTATTTGATACAAAAGATTTCGACCTGATTGGAATTGATGATAAATTCAGAGGAATTCTTTCCCCCATTGTGATGCGCTCGGCTTTTATGCGCCTGAATGTCCATCTGGAAGAAGCCAGAAAACATCCAATTGATATTCGTCGATACTATAAGGCGCTTGACTACTAATTGCGCTTCAGCTCAAGTTCTTCACTTCGAGTTCATTTATACATTATTCTGATGCAAAGGAAAAGAATCAGTATTTTCTGCTCGATTTTGAACTCCCGGAACAGACAGGCTTGCCTGTTCCGGGAGTTTTTCTTTTCCTTATGTCATGAGAACAGATCAGCCCGAGAATCTGGGCACAAATAAAAGAAGCAGCCTGATCTGCAGATTCAGACAGACTAAATCAGGCATCCCTTTATCCTGACACTGTTGGCCATTTCCCTATATGTCGCTATATATGTCGCTGTGCTGCAGGCAATTTACCAGCGGTCGATCCAGCCTGTGACTAGTGAGTCCCGTCAGTTTTACGGTTTGGAATCCTGAGAGTAAAAAGTTTGTAAGAATTGGCTTCTTACCATGTCAGATCACAGTGGCCTTACTAATACATCCATCGTCAATAGTCCGCAGAATTCTGATGGTTAAAGATATACGAATCCAGCTTGCCGGAACGATTTTCCAGACCAAATCCATCTTTTTCGGGACGTCTTGTTCGGGATCTGCCCATTGCCTTTTTACCGGATATTTTCAGACGGCTATGAGCAGCAAGTTCTCTTACAGCATGCGCAGACCATCGTTGAGCAAGGCAATCTGCCTGAGCGGTTCTTCAGAATTACTAAGCATCAGATGCATTTATTCTGGCGAATACTCTGATTTGCTGATCTGCAGGGGCCTTTTCCCTGAACTTAGTTATGTTCCAGGATGGGAGGCGGAGGGATTGAGCAATAGGGTAGAGGGGAGAATTGGCTCTCCGCCCCTCCCATTGCACCGTACGTACGGTTCTCGTATACGGCGCTACATTGTATAAATGGTATCTCAAGCTTTTGTTTTCGATAAGTAGTACTTCAGGGGATTGACCAGTCCGGGCCGCTCCCCTTTTCCTGTTTCCAGGACTTTTGGAGATAAGAGAAAATTCATTGCAGACATGCCAGCCGTTCTATAGAGTCCCAGCCTGGAATTGGCTGTCTGACGGATCAGTTCCGGATCGAAGCCGCCTGGAATCAGCTTGCAAAGCTTCATCAGGTTTTTGTAGATGATCCGCGGCCTTTTCCATTGTTTCAGGATGATAACCCGAATCTTATGCCGGAGCCATTGGCCAAATTTCGTCATGAATCCTTTCATCGATCCTATAAAGAAGTAGTTGATCCAGCCCTGCGCAGCCTGGTTGACCTTCTTGAAGATTGCTGACAGGGGACGAGCCCCCGCCTTCTTGCGGCAGAGGATCTTTCGGATCTTGTCATACAGTCGCATCTTTCGGGAGTTATCCGGCCTGGCTTTCCATTCTCCTTTGGAGTTCCAGAAGCCAAAGCCAGGAAACTGACTTTGCGATGGCCTGCATACATGAGTCTTGGCTGGGCTGGTTTTGAGGAAGAGCTTCCTCTCCAGCCAGCTGGAAATTGATTTCATGACCCGGTTGGCCGCTCGCTCACTTTTGGTAAAGATGATGACATCATCAGCGGAGCGGCAAAATTTCAAGCCTCTGCTTTCGAGTTCTTTATCGAACTTGTCCAGATAGATATTGGCAAGCAGTGGTGATATACAGCCACCCTGCGGGGTTCCGATAACCGTTCGGCTGACATTGCCTTCTTCCATTACTCCAGCTTTAAGAAAAGATCGCAGAAGATGCAGGGTCGTTTTATCGCTGACCTGCTCACGGATAATCGAGATCAGCTTATCATGGCTGACCATGTCAAAGAATTTCTCGATATCAAGATCCACAACCCATGTATAACCCTGATTGAGATAATCCAGAGCCTGAAAGACAGCGTCATGGGCTGATCTTCCCGGGCGGAATCCAAAACTGCTCTCGCTGAAAAGCGGGTCAAAGATGCTGCCAAGAACCTGAGCAGCTGCCTGCTGGATCATACGATCCCTGACTGTTGGGATTCCTGATGGTCTTTTCTTGCCGTTGGGTTTGGGAATATAAACTCTTCACACGGGAAGCGGCTTATATTTCATTACCCGAATCTGGTTTTCAGTCTCCTGTCCGTGTTCAGTCCGCCACATTGGCAGTTCACAGGCATCCATGTCATCGACACCGGCTGAGTCGTTGTTTTTGACGACGGAGTCCATGGTCATGCCGATGTTTTCGCTGGACAGAATTTCATCGATTAAAAGCATGATGTGTTTCCTTCTTTCTTACAGATGAGACCTGATCACCTTCGCCCTCTTTTCCATCGACGGTTACGCTTTGCCGTTGCAGGATATCCTGGCATCCGGGCTTGTGGAATCATTACAATAAAAGCGATTCGCTTTATACAACATCAGGCCCTTCAGCTTTCGCCTGCTATACCCTCAGCTGACTTCCCGCAGTAAACCTTATTTGTGAGCGCAGGCATCATATGCCCCACCGATTGCTGATTTTAAAGCGTTTCGGACTAGCGACTGCGAGATCTCCCGGAGTAAGACACACATCTTTCTGTGCACAGCCTCCTGATTTACCGTCTTGGCTTTACGTTTGTCTTCAGGGCTTTGGTTTGTTTTGCAGCCTTACCCGCCATTTGGCCTTGTATCAGGTTTCTGTTCGCAGGCTCGTCAGATTTGCTGCACCGCTTCCTTCACCCCAGCCTCACGGCTTTCGGCTTGCGGTTCGCTACACTTGGCGACAAATGTAAGCGTCAAATTGATACCATATGTTTTGCTGAATCACAGTCTTCCATAATCATCAGTGCAGGAGTCTGTCTGTTTTCCCACAGAAAAGCCGGGCTGGCCAGTCTGCTGTCAAGCAGATCTGGCCGGCCCGGCCTGCTTTCTCTCAATGGCAAGTAAAATTTCTTGCAAGCTTCTTCATTCTGGCCTTAATCCAGGGCTTTGAAGTATCTTCTTTGCTTCCTGGAGTCTTCTTTTGTCCCTCATTCCTCTTGTGCGGAGAATACCTGCTCCTTCAAGGCACGACAAAAGCCCCCAGATTCTGGGGATTTCTGTCTGTTTGAGATCATTTTTGATCCGTATCCGCCTTCTGCGACTGTTTCGTTACGTAAAGTTCCTTTGGAAACAGTCCTGAATAAGGGGCCAGCCTGCGAACGTTCTCGTCTGTCTGTTCCATAGAGCGCATCTGCTCCAGTACATAGGTCAGGTAGCGCTCTGGATCCAGGCCATTGAGAGCAGCGGACTGCAGCAGAGTGAAGTAGACCATCATCGCCCGGGCTCCCCGGTCTGTATTGGAAAACAGGAAGTTTTTCCTGGCCATGACAAACGTCTTCACCATCTGTTCGCATCCATTATTATCCAGCGGCAGCAGCGGATCTTCCAGAAACCGGGACAGTTCCCTGCGATGATTCATAAAGTAGCAGGAAGCCTCATAAAAATCATGGTTTTTAAAGGCTCCACTCTCCAGATCCTGAATTTCACAGACCAGCGCTTGGAATACGGGTAAAGACTGCTGCTGTCTTCGGACCAGAATCTGTTCCGGGCTTTCCCCAAGCTTCTTGCTTACGGAATCGATGCGGTAAAGTCTGGCAAAAAGATCAATTATGATCATCGCTTTTCGCAAAGCCGGGGATTTGAGGCTGTCAAGATAGCGTTCCCTTTCTTCTGGCGTTTTGAGCTTCTGCCAGGCCTGGCAGTCTTTGCGGGGCTTGAGATCATCGGTGAACTTTCTTCTGGCATGCGCCAGGCAGCAGGAAATCTGTGCCTGGCTATAGGCCAGGTGCTGGTTCAGGGCATCGCAGATGATGGTTCCGGAATAGTTCTGGGGAAGCAGAGTGAAAAAAGACTCCTGCTTCTTGTTGGGCTCATAGCCATAACAAGCCATCTGGTGCTCTTCATAGGATCCGCTCCGGCCTATGCAGCGGGGTTTCATCGATATGAACGCGCTCCTGCTGCTGAAATTCCCTGAACATTTCTTCGGCAACGGGACTCAGATAACGCTCTGCCATCAGGATCAGCCAGTCGCTGATCGTCTGTCTTGAGACCTCATACCCTTTTCTTTTGAAATCCAGTTCGAGACGGTAGAGGTGGACACCAGGCATCACTTTTGAATAGGCAAAGTGGGAAAGCAAAGACGGAGAAACATAGCTGCCGGGAATCAGCCTGGGCTGTAGATTTGTGCCGCAGGCCTAATGAGTTTCGCCATGGGTATCTGTCCGGATGAAAGCGTGCCGGACAGTCTTGATTTTTCGAAGCACAGCTGGCTGGTATTCAATCTCAATTTCAATCTGGGGCTTCACTTCGACGTATTCATCCCGGTGCTCCAGAAAGTCCGGATCATCCGGATAAATATCGATCACCTCTTCAGGAAGTCCTTCGAGGAGGGTGTCCCGTTTTTTACGTTTCTTCCGGGTATGGGCTTTAACCTCTTCGACTTCTTCCTGCCTGGATTCTTCCACAATTCTTTGGCGTTTTTCTTCCGGCAGGTCATAGTCCAGCGAAAAAAGGCGTTCTGAGGAGGGGCCATACAGTTCCAGGCTCAGCTTTTTGCCTTTGTTTATGGCTTTATGGAACAGGTCGGCAAGCTCTGCAGCACTCCAGACTGCTCGTTGAGATCCTGTTTCAACACAGCAGACAACCGTTTCAAAGATTTTCTGTACGATTGCATCCAGGGAGATGCATTCCGGATTCGCAAGAAAATCCTGGGAGAAGGAAGAAAGCTCATCCTTCAGTTTTTCCTTTAATTCTTTTTGGGCACACTCGATAAAAATGAGCTGCTTAAAAAGGTCTGAGAACTTGTCTTTATCAAAGTCATCCTGTGCCAGAGGCATCACTAATGTTCCATCCATGCTTTAAGTATAGTAAAAAACGATTATTTAAGAGAATATAATTCCAAAATATTTAAATATATATTTTATTATTTTTCAGACTTTCTGTTCCAACAATATGACTACACGTAAAGCGGGTAGAATTCTTTAAAGACCTGGCCCGTATCGATGTTCAGTCCTCCCGGCAGCCATTCCAGCTGCTCCTGGCTCAGACGGATCAGACCCTCGCCATTCATGTTCCAGTCAAAACGGCCGGAGTGCAGAGATTTGTAGAACATCCAGTATCCGGTGCCGTCGTAGAAAAGGCACTTAATCCTGTTCTTCTGCCGGTTGGTGAAGATATAGAGAGACTTGTCACAGGGATTGATTCCAAGCTGGTCGGCGGCAAACGCAGCCAGCCTGTTGATTCCTTTTCGAAAGTCAGTAGGCTCTTTGGCGACATAGATATTTTTCAGGTTAAAATTCAGTTTCATGATTCAGGCTCCTTTCGCAGTTCGGACTGCAGTATCGATGCACAGGGGAAATGTTGGGAACAGAAAGCAATCAGGCAAAGGGCCGCCGCTTCGTTGAAAAGCGGGAGTTCGAGGATCAGTTAAAAAGCAGGAAAGGCCCCTCCCTTTAAATGATTTTCGCAGGGAGGGGCCTTAATTGTTAGATGGCTTCAATTTGACGCTTACCGACAAATACCCGTGACCGGACTTTCACCGGTAAGAGGCGTGCCATGCCCGACACACTAAAAAAGCTGCACAGAGAATCTCTGTGCAGCAGTTTAGTCATTGAAATTATTCAACGATTTCAGTAACGTTACCAGCACCTACAGTGTGTCCACCTTCACGGATGGAGAATGTAGTACCGTTTTCGATTGCGATAGGAGCAATCAGTTCAACATTCATTTCAACGTTATCGCCAGGCATAACCATTTCAACGCCATCAGGCAGAGTGATTACACCAGTTACGTCAGTTGTACGGAAGTAGAACTGAGGACGGTAGTTGGAAACGAATGGAGTGTGACGTCCACCTTCATCTTTGCTCAGTACATAAACGTGAGCTTTGAATTTTGTGTGAGGATGTACGGATCCCGGTTTAACGAGAACCTGTCCACGCTGAACCTGGTCACGGGAAACACCACGGAGCAGAGCACCGATGTTGTCGCCGGCACGAGCTTCGTCCAGCTGTTTGTGGAACATTTCAAGACCAGTCAGAACTGTAGTACGAGTTGGCTTGATACCAACGATTTCTACGTTGTCGGACAGGTGAGCAGTACCACGTTCAACACGACCAGTAGCAACAGTACCACGGCCGGAAATAGTCATAACGTCTTCGACAGCCATCAGGAATGGTTTATCAACGTCACGAACTGGATCATCGATCCAGGTATCTACAGCTTCCATCAGTTCATCGATAGCCGGAGTCCATTTTGGATCGCCTTCGAGAGCTTTCAGAGCGGAACCGCGGATGATTGGAGTGTTGTCGCCGTCGAATTCATATTCGTCGAGCAGTTCACGGATTTCCATTTCAACCAGGTCGATCAGCTCTTCGTCATCTACCATGTCGCATTTGTTCAGGAATACAACCATTTTTGGTACGCCTACCTGACGAGCCAGCAGGATGTGTTCACGAGTCTGAGGCATTGGACCATCAGTAGCTGCAACAACGAGAATTGCACCGTCCATCTGAGCGGCACCAGTGATCATGTTCTTGATGTAGTCAGCATGACCCGGGCAGTCTACGTGAGCGTAGTGACGTTTGTCAGTTGAGTATTCAACGTGAGCAGTGTTAATGGTGATACCACGAGCTTTTTCTTCTGGAGCACCATCGATCTGATCGTAATCAGTTTTCTGAGCCATACCTTTTTTCGAGAGTACGTTGGTAATAGCAGCAGTCAGAGTGGTTTTACCGTGGTCAACGTGGCCGATTGTACCAATGTTGACATGGGTTTTACTTCTGTCAAATTTTTCCTTAGCCATTCTATCCTCCTAGAGTTTTTTTCAGACTGTTTCCATTCTATGGCATCTACAGTCTAAAATCAATGTTTTGCCGGCAGTAAATCAATCAGAAAGGCATCTTCCGGCACGTGCTGCCTTTCTTTTATTCTTTAACGGATTGCCTGCACCATCCTGGATTATGTTAACAGGTTCTGACAGGAAAACCCTGTTTAAAGTATCTTCTACTTTCCGGATTCCGCAATAATCTTTTCAGAAATATTTTTCGGTACTTCGGAATAGTGGTCGAATTTCATGGAATAGTTGCCGCGGCCCTGGGTAAAGGAACGCAGGTCGGTAACATATCCAAACATTTCAGACAGCGGAATCATAGCCCGGACGATCGTTGCATTTCCACGCTCTTCCTGGTCAGTGATCTGGCCGCGGCGGCTGGAAGCGTCGCCCATTACGGCACCAAGGTATTCCGACGGAGCAGTAATTTCAACGAGCATGATTGGCTCAAGCAGAACTGGTTTGCACTTCTTGGCTGCTTCACGCAGAGCCATGGAAGCAGCAATCTTGTAAGCCTGTTCCGAGGAGTCGACATCATGGTAGCTTCCGTCAAACAGAGTAGCCTTGACATCGATCATCGGGTAGCCGGCAAGAACACCTTTTTCCAGCGCATCCTGCAGACCTTCGTTGGTTGGCTTGATGTATTCTCTTGGAACACTTCCGCCGACAACGGCATCCACGAATTCGTAGCCCTTGCCTTCTTCGTTTGGCTCAAACTTGATCCATACGTGGCCATACTGACCTTTACCACCGGACTGGCGGATGTATTTTCCTTCACATTCAGCAGCCTGGCGGATTGTTTCACGGTAAGCAACCTGCGGCTTGCCGATCTTGGCATCGACGTTGAATTCACGGCGCAGACGCTCTACCAGGACGTCGAGCTGGAGCTCGCCGACACCGGCAATAATGGTCTGTCCAGTTTCCTTGTTGGTATAAGTTCTGAAAGTCGGGTCTTCTTCGGCAAGTTTTGCCAGGGCAAGGCCCATCTTATCCTGGTCAGCTTTTGTCTTTGGTTCGAGGGACAGTTCAATAACCGGTTCCGGGAACTGCATCTTTTCCAGGATGATCGGGTGATCTGCATCGCACAGGGTATCACCGGTTGTGGTGTTTTTCAGGCCGACAGCAGCAGCGATGTCACCGGAGTAAACCTTCGGGATTTCGCGGCGGTTGTTGGCATGCATCTGCATGATACGGCCGAAACGTTCTTTCTGGTCCTTGGAAGAGTTGAGAACGTAGCTTCCGGAATCAGCAGTACCGGAATATACGCGGAAGAAGGTCAGTTTTCCGACGTATTTATCGGTCATAACCTTGAAGGCAAGAGCGGAGAACGGTTCTTCATCGCTTGCGTGGCGTTCATCCGGTTCGCCATCCAGGGTTGTTCCTTTAATGGACGGTACATCCAGCGGGCTTGGCAGGTAAGCTACAACGGCATCCAGCATCGGCTGTACGCCTTTGTCCTTATAAGCCGATCCGCACAGTACCGGGAAGAAGTCACCATTGCATACCGCAATACGCAGTACGCGCTTGATGTCTTCAATAGAAGGTTCTTCGCCTTCCAGGACCTGCATCATGAAGTCTTCATCATAGTCAGCCAGGTATTCGAGCAGTTCCTGACGGTACTCTTCCATCTGGTCAACCAGGTCTTCAGGCACTGGTCCTTCAACGATTTCGATACCTTTATCGCCCTTGTTGTAAAGAGCTTTGCGTTCGATGATGTCAACAACACCTTCGAAGTTGGTTTCAGCGCCGATTGGCAGCTGGATTGGGCAGGATTTAGCACCAAGACGTTCCTTGATGGTATTGCAGCTCATGATGAAGTCTGCACCCGTGGAGTCCATCTTGTTGACAAATACGATTCTTGGAACACCGTATTCAGAGGCCTGACGCCATACGGTTTCTGTCTGTGGTTCAACACCGGCTTTGGCATCCAGTACAGTGACAGCACCATCCAGTACGCGCAGGGAACGTTCAACTTCTACTGTGAAGTCAACGTGACCCGGAGTATCGATGATGTTGATGCGGTTGCCTTTCCAGTGAACGGTCGTAGCAGCAGATGTGATGGTAATTCCGCGTTCAGCTTCCTGATCCATCCAGTCCATGGTGGAAGTACCATCATGGGTTTCACCAATCTTATGGTTTACACCTGTGTAGTACAGGATTCGTTCAGTGGTAGTAGTTTTGCCGGCGTCGATGTGCGCCATGATTCCGATGTTGCGGGTATCATGAAGTGAATATTCTCTTGGCATTTACGACGTCCTTTCTTCAATAGTTATCGAGTTTTTCTGTATTGAAAGCAGTATTGAGCGGTAAGCCAAAGCTTTTGGATCTTACCAGCGGTAGTGAGCGAATGCCTTGTTGGCTTCAGCCATGCGGTGAACGTTGTCACGCTGTTTTACAGAAGCACCGGTACCGTTGGCGGCATCGATGATTTCAGCAGCCAGACGCTGTTCCATCGTTTTTTCGTTGCGCAGTCTTGCGTAGTTGACTAACCAGCGCAGACCTAAAGTCAGTCTTCTTTCTTCGCTGACTTCAACTGGAACCTGGTAGTTGGCACCGCCGACACGGCGAACCTTCAGCTCCAGCTGCGGCATGATGTTTTCAAGAGCCTGTTCGAAAACTTCCATCGGCTGTTTTCCAGTCTTGACTTCGACGATATCGAAGGCGTTGTAAAGAATCTTCTGTGCAGTTCCCCGTTTGCCATCAATCATGATTTTGTTGATTAAACGAGTGACGAGTTTGGAATTGTAAATCGGGTCGGCAAGTACGTCCCTTTTCGCAATATGTCCTTTTCTTGGCATGTTCTATTCTCCTTTCACGATTGACAAGCTTTTTATTTCTTCGGTTTCTTTGTTCCGTATAAAGAACGGCTCTGTCTGCGTTCGTTGACACCGGCGCAGTCAAGAGTTCCGCGGATGATGTGGTAACGAACACCTGGCAGGTCTCTAACACGGCCGCCGCGGATCAGGACAACAGAGTGCTCCTGAAGGTTGTGTCCGATTCCTGGAATATATGCAGTCACTTCCATGCCGTTGCTCAGACGAACACGGGCATATTTACGAAGTGCAGAGTTTGGTTTCTTAGGTGTCATAGTCCCTACACGAGTGCAGACTCCGCGTTTCTGTGGGCTGGACTGGTTAGTAGCTCTGGACTTTAAAGAGTTGTAACCGCGGTTAAGCGCAGGAGATTTGGAAACATTCTCGCTGGTTTCGCGGCCTTTACGAATCAACTGGTTAATTGTAGGCATTGCTTCTCCTTATCTATCCTTATTTCCTTCAATTTCATGCAAACGAATCCGGGTGGTTCGCGGACCGTCCTTTTAAAAATGGGCCAGTTGCCCATCGCATGCTTTTCGAATATATAAAAGATGTTTTTGAATGTCAACCACCTGAATTAATGAAAATTATGAAATATTAATGTAACCGGATTTTCAGAGGCTTCACGCCTGGCTTACAGCCTGTATGCCCTGCTCTTAACGGGAAAGAGGCCTGCAGCCGGCAGCTGCCAAAGGCCAGGGCAGGATTTGTGAAAGTATCCAAAGTACAGTCTGGCCGCAAGAGTTGTCCTTATCGTTCAAAGCTTGAGCCAGAATTCGCTACAATTAGATACAGAAGCAGACACAGCACTCTTTCAGAAATGGCCCGGCCCGCTTTTTCTTTCAAAAAGCCAGAGCCGGCCTTTGAAAATGTATTTGCAGGAAAGGAATTCTGTTCATGAAAAAAGAAATTGTATTTATCGATATGGATGGCACATTGTACCAGACGGCCAATGATGTCATCCAGCCCTCCAGCATTGATGCCATTCATGAGATGGAAGGAAAAGGCATGCAGGTTTTTGCCGCGACCGGCCGGCCTTTGAATTTCATGAAGCCGATTCTTGAGCGCGTCCAGTTTGACGGGTACGTTTTGCTCAACGGCGGCTATGTCCTCAACGGCAGTTTTGAGCTGATCGATTCTAACCCGATCAAGACAGAGACCCTGGATGACCTCGTCAAGCTCAGCAAGGAAAAGCAGGTCGGCCTGATGATTCACTTCGGGGATGAAACCTACATCTACACCAATTTCTACCCGATCTTCGAATTTGCCAAGTACACCAACTCGCTTGACCGCCTTTATTATGATCCGACCCTCTCCTACCACAAGCGCCATCCGGCTTTCAGCTGTACAGCCGTGACCAATGATCCCCACATCATGCAGGAGTTCGTGGAAGCCCATCCGGATCTGCGCATTGATCTGGTCAACGTCAAGACCAACGGCTTTGCCTATGACATCTTCCCTGCCGATACCGACAAATCCAGAGGCATCCAGGCAGTTTTAGACCGGCAGAACCTGGACTGGGACCAGGCCGTAACTATTGGCGATTCAACCAATGATTTGCATATGCTGGAAAAAGCAGGCCTGGGCATTGCGATGGGAACTGCGATTGACCAGGTCAAGGACAAGGCCGATTACGTCACCACAACCGTCTTTGACGATGGAATTGCCAATGCCCTTGAGCAGATCTATAAATCCTAGAAAGCACCGGCAAAGAAAGCCGCCCGTAAAAAACAGACCTCCAGGAAAACCTGGAGGTTTATTCATTTCCGCCGGTTTCAGCAAAATCACTCCTGAAAGCGGAAGACTGAGGCAGGCTGCATTGCCCGGGCATCAAGCCGGCATGAATCCATTTTGATGAATGCATTTCTCAGATGGACTTGAAGTCATTGGGCCGCATCATCAGCACCTGGGCATCCAGCTGTCTGGCCTCGTCGATATGATGGGTGGCAAACACCAGCGCAAAATGGTGAATTTTCTGCAGTTCCAGAATCCGGGACTGCAGGTGTTTGCGCAGGCTTGGATCGAGAGCGTGGAATGTTTCGTCCAGCAGCAGGATCTGCGGATCCTTGATCATGGCCCTGGCCAGGGCGGCGCGCTTGCGCTGGCCGGCTGAAAGCGTCCGGGCTTTCTGGTTCAGAAACTCCGTACATTCAAAGACGTCCGCCCAGTATTTCACGAGCTCCTGCCGCTCTTTTTTATGCACCTTTGACCAGTTCACACCCAGTTCGATATTTTCAAAGCAGCTGAGCATCGGATAAAGAGCATCCGAATCGAAAACCATGGCGACTGGCGCCTGGCCGCTGACCTTCCCGGATGAGGGTTTAATCAGGCCGGCAATCAGCTTGAGCAGAGTACTTTTTCCGCTGCCGCTGGGCCCCATCAGCGCAATCCGGTCATCGCCATAAAGCGTTAAGGAAAGATTGGAAAAGACCAGCCGCTCCTTGTAGCAGGCCGAGGCATTTTCAATGACCAGCAGCCGGGGCTGGAGATGTTCAGGCCTCTGTTTTAAGTGAAGATAATCAGCCCAGAGATCGGGTATGGATGGCTTGGAAGGATTCGTGTTGGACATAGGCCAATTATCGCGCACCACAAAGACTTGCGCAAAGATCTTTGCCGGCGCAAAGGTAGCGCGCTGCTGCGCTGGGTCCTGAGCTGTTTCTGGACCCTATGGAAAAAGCCTTTATGATCCGGGCCAGCCGCAAAGCTGGATCTTTTCAATCTTGAATAACTAAAAAGGGAACCCCAAAAGAGACGGAAGGAAAGCGGATGGGCAAATGATGCAGGCGTTTTTTCGAAAATGAGGAGCCAGACTGACAGCTCAGATTTCATTTGCTATAATGAGGTCGCTCAAGGAATTACATTTTTCCTACACTTGAGATATGGGATTTCGGATGTTCTTACCGGTGTTGAAAACCTTTCGAATCTGCTTGCGGATGTTATAGGTATCCTAAACGTAAGAACAGAAAACCCACCTGGAATAACAACAGGCAAAAATCTCATTTCTTGGGTTGGCCGGGAAACCGGTCATTTTTTTATGCCTTCCAGACAGTCCTGGATGGCCGGAAATTTTTCCGCTTCTTTTGGCCCGTAAAAAGGGGCTGTAAAATTTTTCCAGGCCCTAAAAAAGGACATCCCAAAACCATAAGGTGAAGGGATGTCCTTTTTGGTATAATGT
>Ash_p2__coassemble_1118_pt1 | contig 27474 bp, 26 predicted proteins | sample Ash_p2__metabat2_high_PE_029 | metagenome-assembled genome bin Ash_p2
CTGCAAGGATCTATTGAAATTTCCAAAAGTCGATTTGCCTAGCATTTACTACATAAAAGCAGTAATCAAAGCCAGGTATTTCGAGGTTCGGTACAAAAGCGACGAAAAGTGCCTGGTCAGTGAAATAATAAGCGGCTGAGAGAATCGAAATGTTTCTCTCAGCCGCTTTCTTTATCTGGACGCGCACTTTTTGTCTTGTATTTTAATGGCTGGTTTTAAACGGAAGAGCCCGCCCTCGTACAAGGTCTTAGCAGATCGGGTATAAAAGTCAAGAGACCATGCAGCTTAATAAATGGCGGCCTAAACCTTAAGAAAAAGCGAAAGAAATATACAGGAATTCGAGCGTGCTAAATTAAATAATAGCAGATGTAATTCAGGAATTCGATTCTGGGAAACGGTTTTCATTTTCACCGGTTCAGATTTCCCAATGATCCACATACATTCACACAAAATCACGCAGGATCGTAAAAAAAACGAAAGGTAAAGGAAATTTTCTTTTTTATTTTTCCAGTTTCCTGCCCTTTTTTCTTTCGTAAAGCCAGCTGGTTCTTGCCAAGAAAAGGACTCTAGGGAAAAATAGTTACAGATGGATATTGGGATTCCTGTTTTAAGTGATCTCAAAAAGATAAAATTTGAAACTAAAAAGATAATTAGTTTCGGAGTTTTAGATTAAGAAATAATGAATTTCAGGAATATTATTGACTTGGAGTCTGGCTTTGCGGGCAACTGGAAAAGTGAACAGATTCTGAAGAATCGATTCAATCGATGAAGAATCCATCCTTGAACAGAAAGAAATAAAGAAAATTTGGTTTCAAATTTTGATTTACACTCAGGAAGAGGAGGATTTAGATGAGAAAGACACTGATGAGACTGACCGCCGGAATTCTAGCAGCGGCTGCTTTAGGCTCCGTGCCTGTTCTGGCAGTTGAAGAGGATAACCAGATCTCTCAAAGCGAAGAGACCTCAGCCAAAGTTCCAGCATTATATATTGAAGAAGGAGACGGACAGAGCGTCCTGGAAACAGGCGATGCAAGAGCGAGCCACCTTGACGGGGCGACAATTGCTGCTCTGATTGCTCCTTACCAGAATATGGACTATGCCAGCACAGCTTCCATTGGCTTTTTCCTGGCCAATGGCGAAAATGAAGCAGCCGCAATCGTTGCCAAGGGTGTCAATGAAGGCTATGTAAACCTCAACGACCCCAATGACTGCGCCTCTGTGCAGCACATGAAAGATTCAATGTTCTATATCCGCACCTGCAACGAGATCCGTGCCATGTATGGCTTGCCGGCTTTAAGCGTGGATCCGGTGCTGATGGCGATTTCTATTGTACAGACCGATGCCTCCAAAGGCTTCATGGGTCATACCCGTCTGTACCCGGTTTCTGAAAACCTTGCCTGGGGCGGCCAGATCGGCCTGCCCATGGGCGTCAATATGTATGGCAACCCGTTTGATTCGTGGTATATCCTGGAAAGCCAGCGCGACTACGACCGCGGCCACCTGGAAAATATCCTGCGCAATACCTTTGTGACAACCGGCTTTGCCTGCGGTACCAACAGTACTATCTTCCCGTACACCAATACAGTCTTTGGCCAGACCTTTGGCTACAGCCCGACGGTCGCCGGCCAGGCCTACAGCGTAGATGAATACGAAAGCCGCATTAACGCGTTTATTGCCAACCCGTCCGGTCCCGGCTCCGTTACCGACTCGGCACCGGTTGAAGAGTACTTCCCGCAAGTGGATGGCGCGACACCGATGTTCCGCCTGTACAACCCGAATACCGGCGAGCATTTCTACACTGCGGACCGTCAGGAACGGCAGGCCTTGATCGGCTATGGCTGGAAGCCTGAAGGTGCCGGCTGGTATGCCCCGACTGAAGGGGGCGAGCCGGTTTACCGCCTGTATAACGTAAACGATGGCGATCACCATTACACCATGGATGCCAACGAGCGCAATGTCCTGGTCTCCCAGGGATGGCAGGATGAAGGCATTGGCTGGTATTCCGACCCGGTACAGCGCAAGCAGCTGTTCCGGCAGTACAACCCAAATGCCAAGACCGGCACGCACAACTATACCTCCGACCCCAACGAAAAAGACTTTTTGATTCAGAATGGCTGGATCGATGAAGGCCCGGCCTGGTACGGCGTGCAATAGCCTGCAGCGAAGCTGGCAGGAAAACGGATGGAAGATCCGCAAACTCCGGCAGATCCAGAATCCAGCAGGGAGCCTTGGGCTCCCTTTTTGCTTGCCATAAAAACGGGGGGCAGCTGCCGTGAAAACAGGCTTTTTTGCCCGGCCTGCAGGCGGGCAGATTGGGTCTGCATAAAATGGGGAGATGCCAGGCGTGGTATAATTTCTTGCAAAGCGAGATAAAGGAGGGGATCGTATGGCCCAGACTAATGTAAGTTTTGAAATGAACGAAAAACTGCGTGACCAGTTTGAAGAAATCTGTGATGAGCTTGGCATGGATATGGAAGATGCCTTCAAGCTCTTTGCCAAGAAGATGGTAAACGAACAGGAAATTCCGTTTGAAGTAAACATCAACGACATTCCCAATGATGATGAAGACGCGAAGATTGTCCGCTTCCTCAAGATTACCGCAGTAATCGCTGCCGTCGCAGCTGCAGCGGCCGTCATTGTGAACCTGATTCGCCGGCTGGCTCATCATTAAGCCATTTAAACCAGCCATTTCGTTTTAAAAATCAAGTGGCTTTTGTTTTGAACAGGCGGAATTCGAAAATGACTTTCGCCTTTTTCTGTGCCCGAAGCAGGAAATGGCCAGATCAGGACGCGCTTCGCAAGCCAAATCTTCCTGTATCAGCCGCCAAAAAATGGCAGAAAATGAGAAAGCGGCTGTCAATTGCGGTCCAAATTATCCGGCGTGGCAATTGGGCCGGCAAAATCTGCTATTCTAAAGCCCAAAGAAAGAGGAGAGCGAAAATCATGCGAGATCTTGAAATGTTTGAAATCATCTCCCGCGAAGAAAAGCGGCAGAAAGACAATGTCGAACTGATTGCTTCAGAGAACTATGTTTCCCCGGAAGTGAGGGAAGCGCAGGGTTCTGTCCTGACCAATAAATATGCGGAAGGCTATCCCGGCAAGCGCTATTATGGCGGCTGCGTGTACGTCGACCAGGCGGAAGACCTGGCCCGTGAACGGGCTAAAAAGCTGTTTGGGGCCGAGCATGCCAACGTCCAGGCTCATTCAGGAAGCCAGGCCAACATGTCGGTGTATACGACCGTCCTGGAACCGGGGGATACGGTGCTGGGCATGGATCTGACCAGCGGCGGCCATTTGACTCATGGCCATCCCCTGAACTTTTCCGGCCGCAATTACAACTTCATTCCCTATAATGTCGATCCCGAAACGGAGCGCATCGACTATGACAAGCTGGAAGCCCTGGCTATGGAGCACCATCCCAAACTGATTGTTGCCGGCGCTTCAGCGTATCCGCGCATCATTGATTTTGAACGGCTGGGCGAAATCGCCAAAAAATCCGGTGCGCTGCTGATGGTGGACATGGCCCATATTGCCGGACTGGTTGCGGCCGGTGTTCATCCATCCCCCGTTCCTTATGCTGATTTTGTCACCACGACGACCCACAAAACCCTGCGCGGTCCGCGCGGCGGCATTGTGCTTTGCAAGGAAGAGTATGCCAGGAAGCTGGATTCGAGAACCTTCCCGGGCATGCAGGGCGGCCCGCTGGAACACGTCATCGCCGCCAAAGGCGTTGCTCTTTATGAAGCGATGCAGCCGGAATTCAAGGCTTATGCCCAACGCATCCTGGACAATGTGCAGGCGATGGCGCGGGTCTTTGACGAAGAAGGCATCCGGATGGTTTCCGGGGGCAGCGACAACCACCTGCTGCTGCTCGATACCCTTTCCTCACTGGACATGACCGGCAAGGAAGCCGAACGGCTGCTCGATGTGGCCGGTATTACCGTCAACAAGAACACGATTCCGTTTGATACGCAAAAGCCCTTTATCACTTCCGGTATCCGTTTAGGCTCGGCAGCCATGACCAGCCGGGGACTTGGCGAGGCGGAATTTGAACAGATCGCCCGCTGGATCGTGCAGGTACTCAAAGCCGGCGATGATGAAACCGCAAAAAAAGTCAGGGAAGAAGTTGTGGCCCTGACAGCTAAATATCCGGCTGAGGCAGTTTTTGATTAAGCTGTTCTGCATCGGCAAAAACAAGGAAGCCAGCCTGCGCAAGCTCGAAGAGGAGTACAAAAAGCGCCTGTCGGCTTTTGATCGCCTGGAGGTTGTCGAATTCAAGGATGAACCGGATGTCCATTCCGAACGGGAAAAGGAAGCCGGGCGCATAAAGAAGGCGGAAGGGGACCGCGTGCTGGCCAAAATCCGGCCGGATGATTTCGTGATTCTGCTGGATCTGCATGGCAAAATGGTCTCTTCTGAAGAATTTGCCCGCCTGCGCTCGAGCTGGAGTGCTTCTTCTGCGCCCCTGGTGTTTGTCATTGCCGGCTCGCTGGGCCCTTCAAAAGAGCTGGCCGCCAGGGCCAACTGGCGCTGGAAACTGTCCGATCTGACATTTACTCACATCATGTGCCGCATCCTGGTTCTGGAGCAGATTTACCGCTCCTTTATGATTGAAAAAGGCCGGCATTATCACAAATAGGTTTTGCCAAAGCCTAAAAGAACCAGAACTGCCGGCTTCTGGCAAGAAGCAGGACTGGTGAAAAAAGAAGCAGTACGAACCAGAAAAGGACGCCGGACGGCGTCCTTTTCTGTGCGCTTTTGAATGGAGCCGGTCAAAGCCGGCGGTTATTGCTATAATTGAAAAGATCCAGCTGCTCCCGGCTGGGGAGCGGCAAAAGCCAGAGCAGGCTTTACGGCCTTGGGAAACTGCAATTGTTCCAGCTGCCCGGACCGGTTTGCAAAGCCAGCTTCCCGAAAAAAAGCAAGCATTACCCATAATCCATAATCCTTAAAACAGGTTCTTTTCATTAGTACAGGACCTTCGAAATCGGAGGAATAAGCATGAAACGAAGCAGTAAAAACTATATCAGCCTGATGGCCGCCATCGTGTCGGGCTATTTTCTGGTGACGGGCATTCTTTCCGCCAGCGAAGAGCACAATATGGCCCGGCTGATGAATCCGGATACCCCTGCGCCGGTTAATGCCTGGTGGTATGTCCTGATCGTACTCAGCGGCCTGGTCTTTGCCGGGGCGATTGCCTGGAGCTTTCTTTCCAGGAAAAACCGCATCGCCTTCAAAGATCTCTGGTCAAAGACAAAAGAACGCGCCATCCTGCTTGCTGCCCCGGCTGCCGGAGCAGTGCTTGCCGGATGCCTCGGATATGTGCTGATCGGGACGCTGCCGGCTATTTCCCTGCGCTTTCCTTCTTTTGCCGGAAGCGGTTCTGCAAATGCAGCCAAAGAATCCGTCGCCAGACCGGAAAGTGAAAGTGTGGCCAGCGACCAGAGCGTCTACACTTCGCCAATCCCGGATCTGCCGCCCTTGAAGTCTTCAGACAACCTGATTACGCAGGCTTCCGGCATCCAGACCTATTCCGATCAGCAGACCGTTAACGGAACCATTGTCAGCGATCAGCCGGATGTCAGCTGCATCCTGGCGCTGGATAAAGCGCAGCTGACGGTTGACCATGCCGTGCTGGAAAAAAGCGGCGATCCTTCCGTCTTTGAAAATGCCCTGAAATATGGTGTCAATGCCGCACTGGCTGCGGCTCCCGGCTCGACAGTCAATGTCCTTGGCTCGACCGTTGAAACCGCTGCTCTAGGTGCCACGGGCATTGCCGTCAACGGCCTGAATGCTTCGGCTTCTGTGACCGATACGAACATCAACACGACGGCTCCCAACTCGCCGGCCTATTTTGCCGGCTTCCAGGGCCAGATGAAAGTCAACGGCGGAACCGATGCGACAACGGGCGATGGCTCAACAATTTTTGTTGTCCGGGCGACCTCTTCCATCCAGGCCGATTCGGTCACAGCCCAGACCAGCGGCAACCAGGCCCCAATTGTCCGGGCATCCGGAGCGTTTACCGGCTCGGCGCTCAATGCCAACACGACCCAGTCCATTTTTGCCCAGATCGAACCGGGCGGATCCATCACGATGGGCAGCTCCCGTCTTTCGGCCGGAGCCATTCAAAGCGATACCGGCTATCAGTCTGTCTTTATTTTTGACAACATGGACCGGACGGAAAAACAGGAACCCGGGCATTTGTCCCTGTCCAATAACCAGTGGATGATCAATCCCACCAGCCCGGCGCTTGCTTCCGGCTGCAGCTTCCTGATTGACGGGGTTTCTGCCCAGATCGACCTGGAAGCCAACCAGATTTCCTCTGTGCCCCAGGTCGCCAGAGTCCAGAACGGCAAAATGATGCTCAACTGTACAAACCAGGCGTTAAGCGGCCCGATTACTGCGGATGAGTCGTCCGCCATGGAAATTACGCTCAGCCAGGGCAGCTCGCTAAACGGCGCCATCAATCCGGACAACGCCTGCCCGGATGTCATCCTGTCCCTTGACCAGTCCAGCTCGCTGGTTTTAAGCGGGGATGTCTACGTAAGCGAATTTGAAAATGCCGATGCGCAAAATGGCAACATCACGACCAACGGCTTCCATATTTATGTCCAGGGGCGCCAGGTCCTCTAGCCCCATGGCTGTTTGCCGCCCCTGCAGCAGGAAATGCCCAAAGTCCTGCTGGCAGGAATCCAGGAATCGTCTTTCCAGCTGCACTTTCTTTTAAAGTGCGGCTTTTTTCATCCTGCTTAGCCTCCGGCTTATACAAGACTGTCTGCATCCTGGAATATGGCCGCGGCCATTGTGCATTCTGCAGGCAGGGAGCAGCAGGCCAGGGAAGAGAAAACGGCACGGCATGAGTAAAGCGTTTTCAGTTTGCCTGCCGGTAAAAGGAATCCGCATTGAAAGTACAAAGTGAATCTTTTCACATGATCATAACCAGAGTCATTTTCACAATGAACTCTGCCGGTGATATACTGAATGCATAAAGTGCAATCGCACGTATCAAGGAGGAAATTGAATTCATGGCAAAGAAAACTGTCAAGGATCTGGACGTTAACGGAAAAAAAGTCATCGTCCGCGCTGACCTGAACGTCCCGCATAAAGGCAGCGAGATTACCAATGACAATCGTGTCAAAGCCGCAGTTCCAACACTGAAATACCTCACAGACCATGGGGCTAAAGTTATCCTGATGTCCCACCTTGGAAAAGTGAAAACTGAAGAAGACAAGAAGAAAAACGACCTTTCGATCGTTGCTCCAAGACTGCAGGACCTGCTCCCGGATGCAAAAGTAAAATTCTGCCCGGTAACCCGCGGTGAAGAACTCGAAGAAATGGTTGATGCCCTCCAGCCAGGCGAAATCCTGCTGATGCAGAACACCCGCTATGAACCGGGCGAAAGCAAGAACGATCCGGAACTGGGCAAATACTGGGCCGGACTGGCTGATATGTTTGTTGAAGATGCCTTTGGTTCTGTTCACAGAGCCCATGCTTCCACCGTTGGCATTCCAAGCAACCTGCCAGACAACGCTTTAGGCTTCCTGGTAGAAAAAGAAGTTAACATGCTGGGCAAGGCTGTTGATGATCCTGTTCATCCATTTGTTGCCATTCTTGGCGGTGCAAAAGTTTCCGACAAGATCGGTGTTATTGAAAACATGCTGGACAAGGCCGACAAGGTTATCGTTGGCGGCGGCATGGCTTATACCTTTGACAAGGCTTTAGGCAAGAACGTCGGCAACTCCCTGCTGGAAGAAGACAAGATCGAGCTCGCCAAGCAGATCATGGAAAAAGGCAAGGGCAAGCTCGTGCTGCCGGTTGATGCCGTAATCGCTGACAAATTCGACAATGATGCCAACACCCAGGTTGTTGAAGGTGATATTCCTGATGGCTGGATGGGCCTGGATATCGGACCTAAGACGATCGAGCTGTTCAAGGACACTTTAAAAGGTGCCAAGACAGTTGTCTGGAACGGCCCGATGGGCGTATTTGAAATGCCTAAATTTGCCAAGGGAACTCTGGAAATCTGCGAAGCAATTTCCGAACTGCCAGGGGCAACAACTGTAATCGGCGGCGGCGACTCCGCAGCAGCAGCAATCCAGCTTGGATTTGAAGACAAGTTCTCCCACATCTCTACGGGCGGCGGCGCCAGCCTTGAATACATGGAAGGCAAGACTCTGCCAGGTATTGCTGTTATCGCTGAAGCTGACAAGTAATCCCCCAGAGCATTCCCTGCAGGCCGAACCGCTTTCGGCTCCTGCAAAACTGAACCGGTCCGGCTGCTGATCAAAAGCCCATACCGGCCATAGAGTGTACAGTCATTTTCCTGCAGGCCCGGTCTTCCGCTTACAAGCCGGGCCATGCGGGATCTGTTTGAAAATAATCATAACGGCAGGCTGCAAGCCTGGAATAAGAGGAAATTAAATATGAGAGACCAGATTATTGTTGGAAACTGGAAAATGAACAAGAACAATGCTGAAACCAAGGCATTCTTTGAAGAAGTTGATCCAGTCGCAGTAAGCGATAAGGGTCTGTATGGTGTCGGCGTTCCGTTCACAGATTTAAAAACCGCTCTTGACGAAGCCAAGAACCTGATTGTTGCTGCTGAAAACGTGCATTTCGAAGACAGCGGTGCATTCACAGGCGAAGTTTCTGTTCCAATGCTCGAAGAACTCGGCGTAAAGTACTGCATTATCGGCCATTCTGAAAGAAGACAGATGTTTGGCGATACAAACGAAACTGTCAACAAGAAAGCCAAGAAACTGCTTGCAGCAGGCATTACTCCGATTCTGTGCATCGGTGAAACCGAAGAAGAATACGACAACGGCAAGACAAAAGAAGTCATCACTGAAGAACTGCAGGGTTCCTTAAAGGATATTGCTCCAGAAGAATACGAAAATATCGTTCTGGCTTACGAGCCAATCTGGGCTATTGGAACCGGCAAATCCGCGTCTGTTGAAATCGCTGAAGACTGCTGCAAACTCGTTCGCGATGTTGTCAAGGACATTGCCGGCGAAGAAGCTGCTGAAAAAGTCCGCATCCAGTATGGCGGATCGGTTAAGCCAAACAACATCGTTGAATACATGGCTCAGCCTGATATCGACGGCGCGCTGATCGGTGGAGCTTCCCTCAAGCCGGAATCCTTCATCGAAATCATCGACAAGACAAAATAAGCATAATCCGAAATCCTTATGAAAAGAGAAAAACCGGAAAGCTCTCTGAAACGAAGCTTCCGGTTTTTTGTCTTTTTCTGAAGAAATTTCTGGAAATTCCTGGCTAAAACGCAGCAGGAAGGGCAATGGAACTTTAATATGCATGAGCTTAAGTGTAAAATTATCTTAATCTTAAAGGGCACATTTCAAGCCGTATGACTTGAAATTTCTTTCTGAACTCTCAAACTCTTTAAAAAGCCATCAAATCGAAGAAGCCCGGTTTTCGGGTGGCTTTTTTACCTGTATTTTCTTTATGCCATCTTTCTGCAAATCATTCACCAGCTGCCTGGCTTTTTCTAACACCAGACCTTTTCTGGAGAGAGGCTGGGCTGAAGTTTCTGGCAGAGGGAAAAACGAAGCAGGATGGACGGCGTTCCATCCGAATGACCAAAACCCTGCTTTCAGGGCAGGGAAGATCTGGACTGGAGGCAGATCGTATGATGAATATCACCAAGGGAGATCTGATCGACCTGATTGCTTCAGCACAATCACTCCTTAATCCCAACAGCAGCACTCTTTCCCTTTATGAACAGGCCAGAACGGTTTATACCGGACTGGTTCCGCAGCGGCAGGGCCAAACCGACCGGCTGGTACTCGGGGGATATATTGTGCTGCTGGAAGGATCGCTCAGCTATGACGAAATCGCCAATCCCGACAAATGCCAGAAGGCCAACCTGCTGCTGCCTAAAAAAGGCCTGGAGCTGTTTTTGCAGGATCTGCTGGCTGAGGGCGGGATGGATCCCGCCCAGACGAAAAAGGAAACAAGCCGCCTGCTCCGGCGCTTTTCAAAACCCGCTAAAATTCACCGGAAGCTCATGTGCTGAGCTCCCGGTTATTCTTTTATCTGGTCTTTTTTTCCTGGTTTTCATAGCGGCCGCCCTGTTGCTGATCTTCTTTGGCAGACAGATTCGCTCAGGCAGCCAATGTCTTTGCAGCGTGGCCTTTGTTCATTTCATCTGCAAAGCGCTATTCACTGGCTGTCGATGACTGGCTGCATCAGTGTGCCTGCTCCGGCTTTTCCTGCCTGTTTTTCTTTCCAGTTTCCGGCTCAAAACAGAACGATTCGCAAATACTGGCCTCTTTTGCAAAAAACGGCTTTGGACATTGAAAAAGTTCAGTCCGGATTGTCCGGGTGCCAGTAATCCCTGTTCTTTTTAGCTGGATACGCACTATTGCCGTACTCCTGCAGGCTGTGAGCGTAAAATATGATTTTTTGGCCAAAAATTGTACCTGAAAACATTTCGGAAAAAAAGAAGAAAATGAACAAAACGAAGAAAGACGTTAAAAATGTCAATGAAATCATTAAAAATTTATTGTCAGATCCCAAGGTCAAAGAGTAATGTATTACTAGAAAAAATTCCAGCTTCCCGATTGGAAGAAAAATGTACAATCGGACTGGTAAAGAGTCAATCCAGATGATTGGCAATGCCTCTCGTTGGAGTTCGATTTAAGAATTTGTTAATGTTTTTGTTGTCATCCGAAAAGATAAAAAAGAGGTGTAAAAATATGGGAATTTTAGAAAAAGAAGGTAATAAAATTGCTGCAATCCTGTCAGCGGCATCTGCTCTTGCTGCAGGCTTTTCTGTAGTAACCATGGCCCAGTCCCTCAACGCCCGCGATAAAACGGCTTCCCTGGTGAAGTCCACAGATCACACCAGCGCATCGGCTGAACTGACTGGTGAGGTCTTTATTGATGAAAGCAAGCCGCAGACCGGCAATGAAACCCAGATTCCAGAACAGTCAGCTTCGGAAGCCGATCCGGAATTGAATGTTGTTGAATCTGAAGAGGAACAGCCAGAAACTGTTCCTGCCATTGAAATGATGTATGACCAGGACGAAGAAGTCGTCCTGTACGATGGAACCCTTCCGCAGGAAGCATTTGCCCCTGAAGAAGCGGCACCAGCTCCAGAAGCTGCTTTGCAGGAAGAGGCAGCTTACAGCGAAGTGGAGGCGGATCCAGCTCTTTATTATGACCCGGCTGCTCTGGAAGCCGCTCCGGTTTATGAGGAACCGGCCGCTGCCGTTTACCAGGAAGCACCGGCTGTATTGGCGGCTGAAGAAGTTCCAGCTGCTCCAGCCGTTTTAGAAACAGCTGCACCGATTGAACAGGTACCGGCAGAAGCTCCGGCTGTGGAAGAAGTTCCGGCTGCCCCGGCTGTTGAAGAAGCCGCCGCGCCATACGAAGAAATTCCGGCAGCTCCGGTCGTGGAAGAAGCTGCTGTTCCCGTAGAAGAAGCTCCAGTTATCGAGGAAGCGCCGGCTGTGGAAGAAGCTCCGGTTTACGAAGAAGTTCCGACCGAATATATGGCGGATGAAATGTATGTTTCCGATGGACCAATCGCTGAAGTGCCCATCGACCAGGAAATTCCGGTGGTTGAAGTCGCCGAAGAACAGCCCGCTCCAGTGGATCCAGGTTATGTCGATCCGGGCTATGTGGAAGCTCCGGCAGAGGATCCGGTTTACGATCCTTCCGTATCGGTCGATGTCCAGGCTCCAGCCCAGTCTTCCGATTTGAATGCCCGTATCGCCGAAGAAGCCCTCAAGCTTGTTGATGTAACCAACGGCATGCAGTGCACCGATGTTGTCGCTTTGGCCATGTCCAATGCTGGTGTTACGGATGCATTAAGTGTATGGCCAAACGAATATGAAGCGATGTATGGCTATGCCACCGATGATCCTCAGCCAGGCAACCTGATTTACTACAACCAGGGCGGAAACGGCCTCGATCATATCGCCATTTATGTGGGCGATGGCCAGGCGGTTCACGGCAACTATTCGGATGACACCGGCAGCTCGATGACGGTCGTTGGCAATGTTGCTCTGCCAGGCTATGATGATTACACCTTTATTCAGGTTGACCGCTAGAGAGCCTGCCTTGCAGATCTTCTCTGGTGCCGGGATAAATCCTGATGGCATGATAAAATAAGAAACGGGCCGCAAACCGAATCAGGCAGCCATGCTGCATTCGGCAGCAGGTCAGTACAGGGATCTGTTCCCTGAGACAAAAGACAGTAAAAAGGCGCCTGAAGCAGGCGCCTTTTTTGCAGAAGGGAGTTTTACCATGTTTCGAATAGGACAGTCAATCGATATCCATCCGCTCCAGGATGGCCGCCGGCTGGTGCTGGGCGGGGTTGAGATCGATTCACCCAAAGGCCTGGCCGGCCATTCCGATGCGGATGTGCTGATCCATGCCGTTGCCGAAAGCATTCTCGGGGCGCTCGCCCTGGGCGATCTGGGCGCGCATTTTCCGGATACCGATCCAAAATACAAAGACATCAGCTCCATGATCCTGCTTGAGCATGTCTATATCCTGATGAAAGACAACGGATACCGCCTCGGCAATATCGATGCCACAGTGCTTGCTGAAAAGCCAAAACTGGCGGCGTATATTGAGCAGATGCGAGCCAACCTGGCCCGGTGCCTGCACTGCGAGATCAGCCAGGTTTCCATCAAGGCCACCCGGGGCGAGAAGCTGGGTTTTGTCGGCCGGCAGGAAGGCATGGCTGCCCTTTGCGTGTGCCTGCTGGAAAGCCAGGAAAATGCGGAAACCAGAGACCGGGAAGAAGCAGGACTGGAAAGCAAGGCCCAAAACAGCCCGGAAAAAGCCGCTGAAAGCCTGCCGGCTAAGGAGCAGGCATGAGAGTCGTGATTCAGCGAGTCAGCCGTGCGTCCTGCATGGTGGAGGGAAAGATCACCGGCCAGATCGGCCAGGGGCTTTGCCTGTTTGTCGGGTTCTGCCAGGAGGATGATGAATCTATTCTCCCCAAAGTCATCCGGAAAATCGTGAATCTTCGCATCTTTTCGGATGAAGAAGGCAAGATGAATTTATCCGTACTGTCTGTGGGCGGTAAAATTCTTTCGATCTCGCAGTTTACGCTGTATGCTTCCCTGGCAAAAGGCATGCGGCCAGGCTTTTCGCTGGCTGCTAAGGCCGATAAGGCCAGAGGGCTTTATGAAAAGTTCAATGAACTGCTGGCTGACCAGATTGAAGTCCAGACGGGTATTTTCCAGGCCGATATGAAGATCGACCTGCTCAATGACGGCCCGGTGACGATCCTGCTGGATTCAGCCGAGCTTTAACTGGACTTTAAAATACAGCCAGGCCAGATCAGTCAATGAAGAAAAGAACGAAAGAGGAATGCAATGATTTTATATGGAAGCGAACTTGCTGCCAAACTCCAGCAGCAGATGAAAGAGCAGATTGACCAGCTTAAGGAGCAGTCAAGACGGCTGCCCTGCCTGTCGGTCATCCTGGTAGGGGACAATCCGGCCAGCCAGTCGTATGTCAAATCCAAGGCAAATGCCTGCCATAAAATCGGCATTGAAAACCGGACCCTGCATCTGCCGGCACAAATCAGCCAGCAGGAGCTGGAAGATCTGATTGCCGCGGAAAATGCCAACCCGGATGTGGATGGTATTCTTGTCCAGCTGCCCCTGCCCCAGGGGCTGGATGAAAAGGCCGCCCTGCTGGCCATCAGCCCGGACAAGGATGTTGACGGCCTCCATCCGCTTAATGCCGGGGCGCTGGTGCTGGACCGGGAAGGCTTTGTTCCGTGTACGCCCAAGGGGGTCATGGCCATTTTGAAAGAAGCCGGCCTGGATGATCTTTCGGGCAAGCGGGCCGTTGTCATGGGCCGCTCGAGTCTGGTGGGCAAGCCGGTAGCCCTGCTGCTCCAGCAGAAAAATGCCACTGTCACCACGGTTCATTCGCGCACAGCCAATGCCGACCAGATCTGCCGCGAAGCGGATATCCTGATTGCCGCGATTGGCCGGCCGGAATTTGTCACCGCCGAGTATGTCAAAGATGGCGCTGTCGTTATTGATGTAGGCATTAACCGGGTAGAGGGCAAGCTTAAGGGTGATGTCAGGTTTGATGAAGTCGAACCTAAGGCCTCTGTCATCACCCCGGTGCCTAAAGGGGTCGGGCCGATGACGGTCTGCATGCTGCTGGACAATACGATTGAAGCCTACAGGCGCCACGAAGGCCTGTAAACAAGTTCTGCCGTTTCTTCGGATGAATCTCGATGAAAAACGCAGACGATGGATTTGAACTGTTGAATTTGAACGGTGAAGGACAGAAATGATCCGGCCGGAGCGATCAAAAGCCGGCGGATCAGAAACCGCCCTGTCGGATGGAGGAAAAAGGGATGAACGATCTGAATTATGATCTTGGCGATATTGTCGAAATGAAAAAAGAGCATCCATGCCATAAGTCAAAGGAATGGAAAATCATCCGCATGGGTGCCGATATCCGTATTAAGTGCATGGGCTGCCAGAGCAGCGTTTTAATGCCGCGCTCCAAGTTTGAAAGCAAGCTCAAGAAAATTGTCCGCAAAGCCCAGCCGGATGAGCAGAAATAATCCCTGCAGCCGGCGGCCTGGATGGGAATCTGGAAAGCCAGTACAGTGCGGCAGGATTTCAGCTTTTGAACAGGCAGCGAAAATCCAGGGCCGCGAACCGATTTGCCGGCTGACCCGTATCTGCCGGCAGATCCGGTATAATGGATGCTGATCTGGATAAAATAAAGAACAACAAAATAAAACCGAACAGGAAATCTGCTTCTGCTTTTGGAAAAAGGGAAGCAGAGTCATGAAAGGAAGCATAAGGAATGCCATTAACCGCTGGAATTGTCGGTTTGCCCAATGTCGGCAAGTCGACGCTCTTTAACGCCATCACCAATTCCCAGGCTGAGGCAGCAAACTACCCGTTTGCGACGATCGCACCGAACGTTGGTGTCGTTGAAGTTCCGGATGCGAGAGTCAGGCGCTTGAGCGAACTGTTCTCTCCGAAAAAAACGATTTACACCACTTTTGAATTTACAGATATTGCCGGACTGGTCAAAGGCGCCTCCAAAGGCGAAGGTCTGGGCAACCAGTTTCTGGCCAATATCCGCAATACCGATGCGATCTGCCATGTCGTCCGCTGTTTTGACGACCCCAATATCACCCATGTGGAAAACTCGATTGACCCGGTACGGGATGCCGAAACCATCAACCTGGAGCTGATCCTGGCGGATCTGCAGACGATTGAAAACCGGATTGCCAAAGTTGAGCGCAAGGCGTCCAGCGGCGATAAAGCAGCCAAGGCCGAAATGGCCCTGCTCTCCCGCCTCAAGCCGCATCTGGAAGCTGGACAGCCGGCCCGCTCGCTGGAACTCAGCGATGATGAAGCTGCCATTGTGAAGCAGTATGCGCTGCTGACGGAAAAACCTGTCATTTATGTAGCCAACATGGATGATGAGGGGATTTCTGATCCGGCAGCCAATGCCTATTTCCACAAGCTGTCCGATCTGGCTGCTAAGGAAGGGGCAGCAATTGTCCCGATCTGTGCCAGACTGGAAGAAGAGCTCTCGGCCCTGGAACCGGAAGAAAAAGATGCTTTCCTGGAAGATCTGGGACTGCCGCAGTCCGGACTGGACAATCTGATCCAGCAGGCGTATTCCCTGCTTAAGCTGCGCACGTTCCTGACAGCGGGCAGCGATGAATGCCGGGCGTGGACTTTCCGCGAAGGCATGAAGGCTCCGGATTGCGCAGGCGTAATCCACTCGGATTTCAAGCGCGGATTTATCCGGGCGGAAGTTTATGCGTTTGATGCGATTGACGAGCTGGGCAGCGAACAGGCGGTCAAGGAAGCCGGCAAGCTGCGCCTGGAGGGCAAGGATTATGTCGTCCAGGATGGCGATGTCATGCACTTCCGCTTTAATGTCTAGAATGATCGTCTGGAATCTCTGGATTATCCGGAAGACCAGGCTGGATTCGTCTGGGGAAATACCGGCAGCTCCGGCCATGAAAAACTGAAAACAGCTTAACCCGAAGAAGAGCCGCAGGCAGACCAGCTTTGCGGCAAGTCTTCGGGTTTGATGCAAGTTGCCCGCTGCCTGCAGGCATATACAGAAAGGGATGATTGAATGCTGAGAATGTTTCGTTCCATGAATATTGAAATGATTGTCGTCCAGGTCATTGCCGTTGTACTGGCGATGTCGATTCATGAAATGGCGCACGCATTTGTCGCCTATGAAATGGGCGACGCGACCGCCAGGGCCAGAGGGAGGATGTCCCTCAATCCGTTTGCTCATATCGACTGGGCCGGCCTTTTGTGTCTGCTGCTTTTTGGATTTGGCTGGGCCAAGCCGGTGCCCATTGATCCCTCGCGCTACAAGGATCCCAAAGCCGGAATGGTCTGGACGGCATTTGCCGGACCGGTGGCCAACTTTATCCTTTCATTTATCTGCGTACTGCTGTTCGAGATCCTGGTCCTCTTTACCGGAAGCTTTACCCAGAGCGCGATTGGATCGTTCCTGATCAGCCTGTGCTCGACCACGGCGATCATTTCTGCCGGCTTTGGCATTTTTAACCTGATTCCGGTACCGCCTTTGGATGGGGCCAAGGTGCTCTGGGCGTTTTTGCCGGACCGGGAGTATTTCAAGATCAACAACCCGCCGGCCTGGGTGTCGCTGGTCTTTGTTGTGCTGATTGTTTCGGGAGTCCTGAACCGTCCTTTGACCATCATGCGCTCCACCATGATTGGATGGATGGAAACCGGGGCGCTGTGGATTTTGCGGTTTTTTATGTAACCAATTGCTTTCTGTAAGAAAATTTTCATTTTTTTCTGAAAACAACACGAATTTGCAGTGAATTTGTGAGTAGGAATTGAGATTGTCGACAATTGTGTTTAGACTTTGGACTATCTTTTAGAAAGAGGATACTGAATGAACAAACACATCTGGAAATCAGCTGCAGCAATGGCTTTGGTTTCAGCCATGGCAGCTGGATGCTCAAACGGATCAGCTTCAAGCACTGCATCTTCAACGGCAGGATCTGAAGCTGCATCATCTGCTGCCGGCTCATCCGCTGCAGCTGCATCATCTGCTGCCGGCTCATCCGCTGCAGCTGCTTCTACTTCCGGCGCTTCCGGCTCGAAGCTTGGCGATACCGTCAAAATCGGTTTTAACTTCGAACTTTCCGGAAACGTTGCCGATTATGGAACCAAGGAACGCAACGGTGCCACGATTGCTGTGGATCAGTGGAATGCAAGAGAAGACAAGCCTTTCACTGTCGAAGCCGTTGAAATCGACGACAAGGGGGAACCGGCTGAATCGGTATCAGCCATCACCAAGCTTGTTGAACAGGATGGAGTTGTCGGCGTAGTCGGACCTGCTACTTCCGCAAGCTCTATTGCCACTTATGATTTTGCAACCTCCAAGAGCGTACCAGTCATTTCGCCATCAGCCACCCAGGTTGATGCGGTCATGAAACAGGACGGCACGCCTTATGAATATGCATGGCGCATCTGCTTTGAAGACAGCTACCAGGGCAAAGGCATGGCTGAATATGCCTACAACGAACTGGGCATGAAGAAAGTTGCGGTTATCAACGAAGTTTCTGACTACGGCAACGGCCTGGCTAAAGCCTTCACCGAAGAATTCAAATCTCTGGGTGGCGAAATCGTCGACGAAAGCCAGTACCAGTCCGGTGACAAGGACTTTGCAAGCTTTATTACCAAAATCAAGGATAAAGATTTTGACGGAATCTATGTAGCCGGCTATTACAACGAAGCGGCTCAGATTGTCAAGGCTGCTCAGGCAGACGGCATTGACAAGCCGATCATCGGTGCAGACGGCCTGGATTCCCAAGACTTCATTGACCAGATCGGCAACGATGCGGCCAATAATATCTACTACACCACCGCCTACACAGCCATTGATCCTTCCGATGAACTGAAAACATTTATCGAAGACTACAAGGCAAAATACGGGGATGAGCCAAGCATGTTCGCTGCACTGGCCTATGATGCAACCAACCTGCTGCTTTCCTCTCTTGAAGCTTCCGGCGAAACCGGCGCAGCTCTCAACGAAGAAATCAAGAAAGCCAACTTCTCCGGTATTACAGGTTCTTTCACCTTTGATGAAGCGACGCACACTCCAGTCAAGTCTGTTCTTGTTGTAGAACTGGTTGACGGCAAGCAGTCCAACGTGAAAGAAGTCAAAGCTGACTAATTCAGTCAAACCAGACAGGGGAATTTATTGTTCCCCTGTTTTTTTTAGAAAGGAGACATTCCAATGGGTCAGTTTCTTCAGCAGATTGTAAACGGGCTTTCACTGGGCTCAATCTATGCCCTGGTTGCCCTTGGCTACACGATGGTGTACGGCATCATCAAGCTGATCAACTTCGCACACGGCGATATTTACATGATCGGCGCCTATACTGCTTTTTTTGTTACGACATACCTGGGCTTTGGCTTTTTGCCGGCTTTGCTGGTGTGCATGATTGTATGCGGCATTCTGGGCGTTCTTATTGAACGCATTGCCTATAAGCCGCTGCGCAAGGCTCCGCGCATTACCGCGCTGATTACGGCCATCGGTGTCAGCTATGTCATCGAGTACACGACACAGTTTTTCATGGGAACTTCGGTCCGCACGTTCCCCAAGCTCCTGCCGGATACATCATGGCAGCTAGGACCTATCAAGATTTCCTATATCCAGATGGTCATTTTTACAGTCACAATTGTCCTGATGGTCCTGCTGACATTCATTATCCAGAAAACAAAAATCGGCCGTGCCATGCGGGCGGTTTCTGCCGATGAAAATGCGGCCAAGCTGATGGGAATCTCGGTCGACAACACCATTTCCTTTACCTTCCTGATCGGTTCGGCTTTAGCCGGTGCAGCCGGCATGCTGGTCGGCCTGTACTACAACTCAGCCAGCCCGCTGATGGGCATGGTTCCAGGCCTCAAGGCCTTTGTTGCCGCTGTCTTCGGCGGCATCGGATCGATTCCAGGAGCGCTGGTTGGCGGCCTGTTTATCGGTATTGCCGAAACAATGGTTGTTGCCTATGGCTCTTCGCTGTATCGCGATGCAATTGTCTATGCCATCCTGATTCTCGTGCTGATCATCAAGCCGACCGGTCTGTTTGGCAAGAATGAAAGAGAGAAGGTGTAGATCGTGGCAAAACAGATGTTTACAAAAACCAACCTGATCTGGACGGTCTTAATCCTGGTGATTTTTGCGGTGGTTTCCGTCCTGATGCAGACGGGCGTGATTAATACCTATTACGAGTCCACTATTTTCACGATCTGCATCAATATTATTCTGGCGGTTTCCCTCAACCTGATTGTCGGAATCTGCGGCCAGTTCTCCCTGGGCCATGCCGGCTTCATGGCGATCGGTGCCTATTGCGCCGGTATTGTTACCCGCATGATCCCAAACTATGGCGGCATGGTGTTAGGCATCCTGGTCGGCTTTGCGATCTCGACCATTGCGGCTTTGATTGTCTCGATCCCGACGCTGCGGCTGCGCGGTGACTACCTGGCCATTGCAACTCTTGGCTTTTCCGAAATTATCCGGATCTGCATCCAGAACATGAAGATTACCAACGGAGCGGCCGGCCTGACCGGTATTCCCAAGCTGACGACCTGGCCGATCCTGTATTTCTGCATGGTGCTTTCGATTATTGTGTGCACCAACTTTGTCCGTTCGGCTCCCGGCCGGGCAGCGATTGCGATCAACGATGATGAAATTGCTGCAGAAGCCATGGGCATCAATACGACCAAGTACAAAGTTGTCGCTTTTGTGATCGGTGCCATTCTGGCCTCACTGGCCGGCAGCTTGTTTGCCAACTATTTCTATGTCCTCAACCCGAACCAGTTTACCTTCAATAAGTCCATCGACATCCTGGTTATCGTGGTCTTTGGCGGCATGGGCAGCATGTCGGCTTCGGTTATTGCTGCCATCGCGATCGGTATCCTCAACATGTACCTGCAGCAGTTCACCGACCTGCGCATGATTATTTATGGTGCAGCCCTTGTGCTGATGATGATCTTCCGACCGCAGGGCATCCTGGGATCCTGGGAAGTATCTATTGAGCGCTGGCTGAAAAAGCGCAGAATGAAAAAGGAGGCGGCATAATGGAACATATTCTTGAAGTCAGCAATCTGTCCAAGAACTTTGGCGGCCTGGCTGCCGTTTCCGGTATCAACATGGCCGTTGACCAGGGCGAGCTGATCGGCCTGATCGGCCCCAACGGGGCCGGCAAGACGACGTTCTTCAACCTGCTGACCGGTGTGTATGAACCATCGGAAGGCCTGATTGAGCTGGCTGTTGACGGCAAAAAGAAGCAGATCGGCGGCATGAAGCCGTACAAAATTACCCAGCTGGGCCTGGCCCGGACATTCCAGAATATCCGGCTGTTCAAGAGCATGACCGTTCTGGAAAATGTCAAGCTGGCCATGCATAAAAATGCCGGCTATGGCGTTCCATCCGCTTTAATGCGCACTTCCCGCTTTTACAATGCGGAGCGCTGGATTGAAGAAAAGGCCAACGAGTATCTCAAGGAAGTCGGCCTGTATGCCAAGCGGCACGAAAAAGCCGACAACCTGCCTTATGGCGAGCAGCGCCGCCTGGAAATTGCCAGGGCGCTGGCTACTGAACCCTCGATCCTGTTTCTCGATGAGCCGGCCGCCGGCATGAACCCGCAGGAAACGGCGGACCTGACCAAGCTGATTTACCATCTGCGGGACAAGTACAAGCTGACAATCATCCTGATCGAGCATGACATGTCGCTGGTCATGAATCTTTGCGAACGGATCTTTGTTCTCAACTATGGCCAGCTGATCGCTTCGGGCACTCCGGATGAAATCAAGAACAACGAGTTTGTCATCAAAGCATATCTGGGAGAGGAGATTTAGTATGAGCCTTCTTGAAGTCAATGATCTCCATGTCCACTATGGTGTGATCGAAGCCCTGAAGGGCGTATCCATCAAAGTTGAGCCGGGCCAGATCGTTTCGCTGATTGGCGCCAATGGCGCGGGCAAGACCAGCCTGATGCAGGCCATAAGCGGAATCATTAAAAAAAGCGGCGGCGAAATTACATTCAAGGGAAATTCTATCTACAAAGCCAGTCCCCGTCATATCGTCTCCTCGGGCCTGGTGCAGGTTCCGGAAGGCCGGCATGTCTTTCCTGGGCTGAGCGTCTATGAAAACCTGATGATGGGTGCCTACCTGCGCAAGGACAAGAAGAACCTGCCGGAAGATCTGAAGACCGTTTATGAGCGGTTCCCGATCCTGGAAAAGCGCAAGAACCAGGATGCTTCCACGCTTTCTGGCGGCGAGCAGCAGATGCTGGCTATGGGCCGGGCGTTAATGGCCAGACCTGAGCTGCTGCTGCTGGATGAGCCGTCCATGGGTCTGGCCCCGATTCTGGTCAAGGAAATCTTTTCCATTATTTCTGACATCCAGAAAACCGGAACCACGATCCTGCTGGTTGAGCAGAATGCCCGCATGGCTCTTTCGATAGCCGATTACGCCTACGTCATGGAAACCGGCAAAGTCGTCCTGGAAGGACCGGCGGCACAGCTGGCCCGCTCAGAAGAGGTGCAGAATGCCTACCTGGGCGGCTCAGCCAAAAAGTAAACCCAGAAAAAACAGGCCCGCAAACCAAAAAATGGACCTGCAAGCTGCAAAGCAGACCTGCAAGCCAAAACCTGAAACCAGGAACAATCAAAAAGAAAATTCAGTGCCGGGCTTTGCCGGATCCAGCTTAGCTGCAAGATCGGACCGGCCTGGCTGAATCCTGAAAACTGAAACACAATCCTGCCTGAAGGTGAGACAATAGCCTTGGCAAAACGCGGCGCAGGCTGAAAAGCTGCCGCAAGGAGAACATCATGTTTCGAGTAAATGATTTTATGACTAAAAATCCGATCACGGTGCTGCCGGATGAAAAGATTTCATCAGCCATTGACCTGATGAAGTTCAACCACATTCACCGCATTCCGGTTGTGGACAAGGACGACCGCCTGATCGGGCTGATTACAGAAGGAATGATTGCTGCCGACAATACAGCAACCAGCCTGAGCATTTATGAACTGAACTACCTGCTTTCGAAAACCGATGTACGCACCGTCATGGTCAAGCACCCGATTTCCATCAGCGAGAATGCGCTGCTGGAAGAAGCGGCCGACAAGCTTCTGGCCAACGATATCGGCTGCCTGCCGGTTGTGGATGACCAGGACAAGGTCACGGGAATCCTGACCCAGAACGATATTTTCAAGGCTTTCCTTGATATGCTGGCCTGGAATAAATCCGGTACCCGAATTGTTGTGGAAGTTCCGGAAGGCGTGGGCATTCTCGAAAAGCTTGGCAAGCTGTTTGCCGCTCAGGGCATTTCCATCAATACAATCAATGTCTATGAACTTAACGACAACAATGCCCAGATCCTGATCAAGACCAAAGGCACAGTCGACGAAAAGAAAGCCAGGGACATCCTGGAAGAAGCCGGCTTTGCTGTTCTTGGCCTGGAACAGCTTTAATCAGAGCTTCATTTCAGCTCATTGACCCATTTCGAGTAAAAAAAGAACGAACCTGCCCCATTCAGTCAGGTTCGTTCTTTTCATTTTCCGGCAGCCAGGACCTTTTTGTCCCGGTTTTGTCCATTGATAACGCACAGTCAAAAGGCAGGAGAAGGTTTTTTAAGTCTCTGGCTGTCCGTCTTTGCCAAAGCCCATGAAACGGAAGAACGCTTCCAGGGATTGTGCAGCTTCGATGTGGTGGCATGGACGGTCAATTTCGACCAGGTACACCGGCCCGTTTTCCGAGTCCAGGAAATAGTCATCGCCCGAGTCGGAAACGGCAAGCGGAATCCAGCCAGCCGGAATGCGGTTGGCATTGCGGTAAATATCAAGAATATGATCGACGGAGACGGAACCGACAAGCAGCGGGATAAACCCGTCAACCTGGAAGTCCTGGCCTTTATACTGGAAAGATACGGGATGTATCCTTCGTCCATTGTATTTCCGGTAAAATTCCTTAAGCAGTTCAGGCAGCTGGAGGCCGTATTCTTTTTCGAAATCCGCAATCTGCTCATCATCAAGGGGCAGGGCAAAGGAGTTTCGAGCCATATGGTTCAGTTGCATAGCAGGCCTTCTTTCATTACCCAAAGTATAAAGGAGCTTCAGGCGCAATTATGGTCTTTTCCCATGGTTTGTCGAAACTTTAACGGGAATCTGTTCCGCCCGAAAAGACCGAATAAAGATCCAGGGTGCAAAATTATGAAAGCGATTGAATGTAAGAATTTTCATTTGGATAGACAAATCGAAAAACTCTGCTCTTCAGGAATAAAGCTTCCAGCGTCAGGAATTTTCGGGCCTGAAGGCAGAGCCACAGACAAAGACTGATACAAAAACAAAGAATAAGCCGCAGGAGCCAGTGTCAAAACGACATGGCAGCCTACGGCTGAGGACTGGGAATGAAAACCGGCCTGCCAGAAACCATCCGGCCAGGGAGCTGGCCTTTTATCCTCTGTTTCGGGCTTGCTGTGAGGATCCAGTCTGTTACCTTTTTCAATCCATTGTCTGTTTCTGTTTAACATTTTTTTTGGCTTTATCTTCTGTTTTCGGTTTGCGGCTGGTTCTTTTCGTTTTCCATGACCACAACCGCCAGGCCGTCCAGCGAGGTTTCCTTGAGCTCCATCGGCAGTTTCTTGCCGGTCAGGTTCATGGTCTTGACGACCATATCAAAGGAAACCCGGTTGCGGCGGACGTTGCGCAGATACTTGGCCAGTCTGGCGGCATCAATAGCCCGCGTCGCGGCAACGGCATTGCGTTCAATACACGGGATCATGACATAGCCCATGACCGGGTCGCAGGTCAGGCCTAAATGGTGTTCCAGCCCAATCTCGGCGGCACATTCGATCTGTTCATTGCTCATCCGGTCGCAGCTGGCACAAAAGGCAGCCCCCATGGCGCAGGCAGCACCGACTTCAGCCTGGCAGCCCGCTTTAGCCCCGGAGATGGTCGCATTTTCCTGGATCAGGTTGCCGATCAGTGCAGCGACTTTCAAGCCGTTGAGAATCGTCTTTTTCGGCATTTCCAGGTCAATGGCATAGTGGTAAACAAGGGCCGGCAGGACGCCGCAGCTGCCCATGGTCGGGGCGGTTACCACCGTTCCGCCGGACGCGTTCTGTTCGCTGGCCGCATAGGCATAGCTTTGCACGAGCAGTGCATCCCGGTCGGCTTCTCTGTCGCAGGTCTGGGCGGATTCAAAGAGTGCATAGGCGACCCGGTCCAGGTTGAGGCGGCCGGGCAGCCTGCCGGTTTTGGACAGCCCTTTTTTGACTGAGCTGATCATTGCTTTGTAGATCTTTGCCAGGTAGGCATCGATCTCCTTGCCTTCGATTTGGGTGACGTATTCATCCAGGCGCAGGTAATTCTTTTTGCAGTAAGCCTGGATTTCGTCCAGATGGGTATGGGGGTAGATCTCTTTGGCCGCAGCCGGAGCCTTGCCATCGATCATCAGCTTGCCCCCGCCAATGGAGACATACGTCTTGGTCAGGCTGGTGCCGTCCGGATTGATGGCCTTGATCGTCATGGTATTGGGATGCTCCTGGGGAGTTTTCCAGTCAAACTGGATATCAACATCCTTGCCTTTGAGCGTTTTTTTCAGGATGGCATCGGTCAGGTGTCCTTTGCCGGTTAAGGCCAGGGAGCCATAAAGCACGATTTCGAAGCGCCGGGCCTGCGGGGCCGATTCGAGAATGTCCATCGCTGCTTTCATCGGGCCAAAGGTGTGGGAGCTCGAAGGACCCGGGCCGATCTTGAGAAGTTCGCGGATGGTCTGCATATCTATCGGGCCTCCGTTTGCCAGGTATCCAGATCCGCCGGGAATTCAATGTCGACCGGCTTGTCGACAGAAAGAATTTCCGCCGTCGCTTCCAGGGAAACGTCGGTAGCACTGGAGCCGACAGCCAGGGCGCCATCCAGCTGGAAATAGATATTCTTGATCTGGTCATCATCAATTACGGCCTTAATCACGCATTTTTTAACATCTGCAGCACCAAAGTCATCCAGGACCTCTTCTGCGGTCGAGTTTTTAACTGTGAAAGTATACGTATCATCCTTGACTTCGACGGATTCAAACAGGTCCGCCCGCTCCTTGCGGCTAAGTTCCAGAAACGGGTTAGACAGGTGGAAGCCGTCTTCCGGCTTGATCCCGATATTTTCCGCCACTGAAGATGACTTGGTTCCCATATAGTTCAGGTATGTCTTGCCGTCTTTAATATAGAAGGAAACGGGCTTGCCATCACCCTGTCCCAAAGTCGCGTTGATGGCCAGCTGCTGCGGATCGGAGGTATAGGCCGCCGTATAGGTTGCAAAAATGCCCTGCGCATCGATGCTGCCTTTGGCCGAAAGCGAATCGGCTTCGCAAAGATGATTGTAGGCGGAGAACAGCTTGTCGACAGCCGCCTCCAGATCCTGCCCGTTCTGGGAGCAGCCTCCCAGCAGGAAAAGACAAAGCCCGGCGCACAAAGCCGGCCTGATTTTTAAAGTATTCATAAAATTGCCCTGCCTGCAAAACCAGATCAGGCAGTTTTGCTCCTTCCTTCTAATATTATAAAGAGGAGTGGAAAGCGGACCAACGATCAGATGCCCAATCCTGCCTCCTTCAGCCCTACTGCAAGATAAAGACAGGAATAAAGCCGTGACACCAGAAAGAAACAAAAGCTGCAATAAAACAGAAATACAGAAAAACAGAAGACAGTATCGAAATACAGAAACAGGAGGAATGAATATGATTCTGGTTTATCCGGGAACAGAAAGCAAAAATATCCAGAAAATCAAAGAAATACTGAAAGACTACCCCATCGGCTGGATGGGCGACGAGCACAAAGAGCAGCAAATGGCTGTTCTTGTGGACCAGGCTGAAAAGGGAAGCCTGGAAAATGAACATGTACAAGGTATGGACGTCCCGTTTATTTATTTTGCCAAGGTGCCGGTAAAGGAAGTAGGACGAATTCAGAAAGAGATGGAAGAAGCCGGCCTGCCCATCCATTCCATGGCCATCGAGACCGAAAACAACAGGAGTTTCCAGCTTGGGACGCTGATGGAAGAAGTAGACAGGGAAGCAAAGTATTTCCAGAAGCGGGATGAGCTGGCCGATCTGATCATGCAGGCCGATCCGGCGCGCATGGAAAAGGATGAGGACTATTTCAAATGCCACCTGATGGCTGCCGGCCTGCTCAAAGAAGCTGAGCTTTCGGAAAAAATGCTGGATACTGCCATTGGGGTTTTAAAATCCTTGCAGGACGCGAGATAAGTCCCTCTCTTAAGCAAATGCGTTTTTTGGTTTGCGAAAAGTCGCTGTCAAAGCTTTAAGACCTATTTTAAATAGAAAGGCGTTTCCTTTGCCTCAAGGAACTGCCTTTTCTGATTTGAATATTTCTAGCCAGAAATTCTTTAATCCAGCTCTTTGGAAGGATCACATCCATCTCGGTGATTCACAAGCCGGCAGAAGAGTATCCAAGTATAGATACCCCTCGTAACAACGCTGGCAGTACTCACGATGGCTGTGGTAATCACAGACTGATATTCTTTGCAGCAGATCTCCATGGCCTGCAGCTATGCCATGAGGATTGAGCCTGGACTGTTGAACAACGTCAGTAACTTAGCTAAACTTGAAGATGGATTAGAACTTTCCCAATCAGCTGTACTATACGGGGTGCTTTCGAGGGCGACCCCGTTTTTTCTTAACCACTTCTGGCATCGGCAGAACCCCTGTCTTTTGCAGCGCCTCAATTTCACCTGGATTCATTTTGACGAGTTCCCATTCGTCTTTTATCTTGACTTTCTTGCCTCTTTGGAGAATGCGCATGATTTTCTTATATGTCATGTTCTCCAGGAGGCCCTTTTTGTTAAACAGATCCAGAAGCCTGAAGGTAATGACAGTCGCTATAAAATCGACAAACTCGCTGCCAATCACAGAATAGTCGTCCTGAACTCTGGTTTCATCAAACTCCAGAGCGCTTTTGTAATAACGCATAACGATTTCGATCTGCCACCTGCAGCTGTACGTCTTCCATGCTTCCTTCACACTCATGTCCACATCCGACTCAAAAACGACCGTTCCAAATCGTTCCTTTTTACTTTCATATTCTTCGGCACTGTAAAGTTCGCCCTGATGACGGTTTAGCCAGTCGGCTTCTTCTTTAGCTGCCCGGATGGAATCACGAAAGCTGTACAGCCATTTGTTCTTGCGGTCAAGCTTTACCTTTTTATACTGAACCGGTTCAGGATGACCCAGAAACCCGTCACAGCCTTCCAGAACTCCCTCAAAATGATACATATCATAGTCTATAGCTATCTTTGAACTTCTTCTTAATGGGTTGAAGTAATGGAGATCTGGATTATCTTTCAATACATTCTCGATTGACTTTGATGGAAAAACCTTATCTCCGACCAGGACTCCGTTCCTGATTCCGTTCTGGCGGACAAAGTCCTC
>Ash_p2__coassemble_1129_pt1 | contig 27142 bp, 23 predicted proteins | sample Ash_p2__metabat2_high_PE_029 | metagenome-assembled genome bin Ash_p2
CTGCAACATCTTTGAATCTATCTCTTTTTTGTCCTTGACATGGGGTACACTTCACCGATTTATCTGATCTTCCGTTTTCCTTCGTACAGCTTTGCATCTCTTCTGGATCCAGTCATGATCAACCGCTTATTATCTCCAGCAGCTTTGGATTCTGTTCGTCCGCTTACTGCAGATAGAGCATCGTACTTCTTGGAAACTCTCGGCCAAAGGCTTCTTTCAGCTGCTTTTTGGCCGTTTTGGGATCAAGAGTGATGACCTGATGGAGAAAGCCGGATTCGGTCAGAACGAAGACATCCCCTTTTCTGGTTACCTCGATAAAACGGTCTTTTTTGTAGGTGTAAAGCCGCATCGACTCAAAGTTTTTCTGGCGCAGGCAGTTCATCCATTTCTGACTTGCTTCCCGTATGGATATGGGTTTCATCGGATCTCTCCTTTCTTCCATTTTAGATTTTTAATACCGAAAAACGGATGCTGGTCTTCTTCACCATCTTAAACATGAGCTCTCGAATCTTTCGCCTGTACTGCCCGCATGTACCCAGATCCCGGCATCAGCCAGATCGCAGGCCAGTCCCGCTGTGGACCAGTTTTCAGGTTTCTCCTTTTTAGCCCAGAACAAGGCACCAGCCATCCTTTGTCTGGTCATTGCAGTTATCGCTTAGACGTCTGCTTCCGGGATTAAACTTATACAGTCCCAATGCAGGCAATCCGGTCGACAGGCAAAAGGCCGCTGAGGATTTCAGCGGCCTTTCATTAACTTATTTTAATTTATTTGTCAATGATTTACCTATTCATTTATCGGGTGCTTTATTCTTTGCCCAGAAGCTTGAACATGTTTTTCTTATAAATCTCGACACCAGGCTGGTTGAAAGGATTGGATCCATTGAGCAGTGTTGTCATGGCAATCGCTTTGAAGAAGAAGGCGCACATGTTTCCAAAATCGTAAGAAGTCATGCCAGGCATGGTTAATACGATGTTTGGTACATTGCCGGTTACTTCATGAGCTTCAAGCGTACCTTTGGCAGCCATTTTGTTTACCCAGTCAATGCTCTTGCCAGCCAGGTAATTCATGTTGTCCAGGTTTTCCTTGTCTTCCGGGAACGGGATGTCTACAGGGGGCTGGTCAACATACAGGTTGGTTTCAAACAGAACCTTCTTGCCATCCTGGATGAACTGGCCAAGGGAATGCAGGTCGGTAGAGAAGACAGCAGAATCCGGCAGGATACCCAGGCCGTCTTTGCCTTCTGATTCGCCAAACAGCTGTTTCCACCATTCAGCGACTTTCTGCATCTGCGGTTCGTATTCAACAAACATTTCCACATCGTAGCCCATGTTCTGCAGGATTCTTCTGGCTACGGCATACTGGTAAGCCGGGTTCTTATCCACATCGGCATCACCGTATTCTTTCATGCCATCAGCCAGGCCCTTCATCATATCTTCGATGGAAATGCCGGCTGCAGCGATGGGCAGAAGACCGACTGGAGTGATGACGGAGAAGCGTCCGCCGATATTGTCAGGGATAACGAAAGTTTCGTAGCCTTCCTTGTCGGCTAAGGCCTTAAGAGTGCCTCTGGCTTTGTCGGTCGTGGCGATAATACGGTCTTTGGCTTCATCGCCATACTTGTCTTCCATAAACTGCTTCAGGATACGGAAAGCGATAGCTGTTTCGGTTGTTGTTCCGGATTTAGAGATAACATTGACGGTTACTCTCTTATCCTTAATGTATTCCATAACCTGGTTAATATAGGTCGAGGAGAAGGTATTACCGGTGTAGATGACTTCTACTTTCTGGTTTGCCGGATAGAGGCCGTTGACCATTTCGATAGCTGCACGCGGACCAAGATAGCTTCCGCCAATACCGCAGACTACGAGAACATCGCTGGTTTCCTGGATTTTTTTAGCGGCAGCGAGGATTCTGGCAAATTCGTCTTTGTCATAATCTTCGTACCAGGTCATCCAGCCGATGAAATCGTTGCCTTTGCAGGTTCCGTTTACCAGTTCGGCATCGATTGCGGCCACTTTGTCTTTCCAGACGCTGGGGGATTCGTTCAGCTTGGCATGCGATAAATCGAGCGTAATCATATAGAATCTTATTTCCTCCTGTTTATGCGGTTCCATTATATCATTTGTGTTCTGTCCAACGGGATAAACTCGATTTTTCGCGTTGTATTGCAGAGTTCGTTTTCCTTTCCTTGTTTTAAACTTATAGAAGATGAACAGTGCCTGGGGGAGGTGATTCCATGTTTCCATCTTCGCTGTTTCCGCTCCTGAATGCCTTGTTTGCGGATATTCTGGCCCAGGTTCTCAAGATTCCGGTGTTCTATTTCAAGACAGGCAAATGGGATCCGCGCTGGGCAATCGCTTCCGGAGGATTTCCTTCTTCCCACTCTTCGACCGTTACTGCCCTTTCCCTTTCGATCGGGATGCAGGAAGGCTTTGACTCTGCTTTGTTTGCGGTGACCGCTGTCTTCTCCTGTATTGTGATGTACGATGCCTGTCACGTTCGCTATTACACCGGCAAAAGCATTGAGCTGACCCAGGAGCTGATCAAGGATATCCGGACTTCCGGCAAGATCCGGCTGGACTCTCCCCTGTATTCCCAGAAGCTCAAGACGGTGCTGGGCCACAAAAACGTTGAGGTGCTTGGCGGTTTTATTGTCGGCCTGATTGTCCCGTTTCTGCTGGCACCCGTTTTCCAGCTGCAGGCTTTCTAGCCGACCAGGCTTCTGGTCAAAGGCCAGACTGAAATGCCGGACTGGACTCTGCCTTTTAAGGATGGAGCCTTATTTTTGAAGCAAAAGCGTCTGCTGCAGGCTTACTTGTGCACGCTCCAGACCTTTACAGATGCGTTAGAATGAGAAAAGATCTTACTTCGAAACAGAAAGGATGAATAGTATGTCTGAAAATACTCCCGATAAAGAACCAGCCGTTCAGGCGGATAAAACAAAATCTTCTGCTGAAACCGAAACCACTGCCGATGAAAAGGAAAACAAGGAAAACAGCGAGCAGGTAATCGAAAATCCAGAAGATGTCAAAGAGGAAGAATATAAGATTCACCCGCTTGCCGAGGGCGAAAAACTGACCCGTGCCCAGCGCAATGTCTGGGAAGAAAGAGCCAATGAAATTATTGAGAAGATCCGTCCCTATATCCAGCATGATGGCGGCGATGTTGAGCTGCTTGGCATTGATGAAGATGGAATTGCCTATGTCACTTTCCTTGGTGCCTGTGCCGGATGCATGATGGCCGGTGAAGATTTCTCGACGGGAATCCGCCTGCTTTTGCTGGATGAATTCCCTGAGCTCAAGGAAGTCGTTCTGGTCGGCGCTTAAACTCTCAGATCTGACTGCGATCAGACGATCCAGTCGTTTGCGGGCGATACCCTGCCTGACAAAGACTGGTTTTCAAGCCGTGAAAACAAGAAAAGCTTTTGTCCCAAACCAGATCCAGTTCTGGAGGACAAAAGCCTTTTTCTATTCTGCCTGTAATCTATTCAGCCAGTATTCTGCATGATTGCAAAAGCTTCAAACGGGCGTTAATCGGGCGGCTTATTGTGAGGGGCTCAGGCTTTTTTCTTTTTCTTCTTGCCCGCTGCTTTTTTCGAGCCATTCTGATTCGGCCTGCCCGGTTTTTCGCTGCAAATATACGCCTCGTTTTTCCGATGAACCTGGCCAAGCCGCTTAAACAGAATCAGATCGGCATTTTCATTCAGGCCGGACAGAGACTGAACAAGAGCCTCCCGGCTGGTCCGGGGATTTCTGGCTTTGCTTTTTTCAAGCAGCCATTGGGCCAGCCCCTCTGGCATTTCATAAAAAGCCCGCCATTGCCAGGGCAGATTGTTCCAGGGATAGATCCGGGCCAGATGCTCCAGCCAGGTCAGGTTCATATTCCCCTTGAGATTGGCTTCAAGCCAGACAATGGACATTCCCTCCCTGGCCATTTCATCCAGCCGCCTGATTTTGGAAAGCGAAAGGGCCGGTCGCATGAGAAGCATTCGAATGGCAGGAGAGTGAACGGTGTCAAGGAAATTCTGTTCCCTGGTCGAAAAGACATAGGATCGAACCAGCGAATACAGCGATCCTTTCGAATACACGATACATCTGCGGGCTTTTCCGGTATCCAGTCCGTTAAAGAAAGCCAGAGCCAGCAGGCGGGTAGCCGCTGGATCGAGCAGGTTTGAAGCCAGGAAGGCAATCTGGTCGGGATGGAGCCCGGCCATCAGTCTTGGATCTGTCCATCTCACAGGAGCAAAATGGGCAAGGCAGTGTTCCTCAAGCCACAAAGACAGGTCATTGCCGGCCCCTGGATAGTTTCGGACCAGGTCTTTCTGTTTCTTATCCAGTTCAAGGAGCATCAAAAAACGGTTGTTTTCAATGGACCACCTCCGAATCCAGCGGGCAACATTTCCGGACGCATAAATTCTGGGAAGCGGATGCTGCCAGGAGAGAACATCCAGGAAGTTTTCCAGATCCGTCAGCAGGCCCTGGTATTTTCTGGCCAGTATTACCGGGTTAAACAGCGAATCGCTCTGGCTGGATTCAAGAAGGACGTTCATGACCGGTGTCTCCAGGATTTCCAGTTTTTCATCGATGCCGGCCAGATAATAGCTGTTTTTGCAGGTTGCTGTGATTTTTGGCTTTTCAATCCATTCCTCCAGGATCCCTTTTTGTACATCCACAATCGCTTGATGGGTCAGTCCCGTCTGCTTAATGGGAGCAATCTGCAGAAAGTGCTGGCTGTAAGCAGATACCCATGCTTCAAAGTCATCCTGTGGAAAAGGTTTCTGATCAGCTTCAAGCTCACTTTTCAGCTTTTCAAACTGGTTTTCAATCCGGCTGGCGGAAAGAGCAGGCAAAAGCTCTTTGCTCTGGGGGCTTTGGGCGAGTATCCAGGCTTTTTCAAAAAAGCCGGGTGCCGGTTTGCTTTTCATCCATTTATCCACAATCCCCTGTTCAATCAGCTGAGGCTGGGCTGCCAGCAGCTTTTTCAGGTTCTTTTTTTCCTTGCCTGGCACCATAGCCAGGTAAACATCTTCCGGATTCACGATCTGCCATTTCGGCGCCATCGAAACCTGCAGGCAAAGCTTGTCGCAGAGCTGACGGATGGCATCTGTTTTTTCGCTGCCTGATTCTGATCTTCCTGCCTGCTCAAGAAGTGCCCCTAAAAAACGGCTGCTTCTGGCGGGAAGAGTTTCCATGGAATCAGCATCCAGAATGGCTGGAAGCTGGTTTTTCCGGATCCAGGTATTGAGTGTGGCTGACCGGAACTGCTTTGGTTCATAGCGGATGACAAACTGGCAGCCGGTAAACTGTATTTTCAAAAAGCCGGCAGCCTGTTCGAGAACTTTTGTTTCCAGTATTGGGCTTTTGGCAAACCATCGGCTGCCAAACCCGGCAAGATCCGCAATCCGAAAGAAACCTTGAAGATAGCTTTCGGCAAACGGAAGTGTTTTTTCATCCAGGAGTTCAGGATCCAGATCATCCAGCCGGTTCCCCTTGACCTTATGCTGGTAAGCATTCTGGAGCCTTTGATCCAGGTCCTTGACTCTGGAATATGGAATCGCCAGAAGAAAAAACAGGTTCTGGTTTTCATTTCTTGACAAGCTCATCCAGACAATTACCTGGTCTTTCGTCAATGCCATACAGATCCCCCTTTCAATCTGATTCATCTGTTCGGAAAAGCTGTTTCTCTGCCTTCTGACTGTCTGCTTTCACTGGCAGCTTCTGGTATCCGCAAAAAAGGCTGTCCGGCCAGATGGAGTAAAAATGCATTTTGATGTTTTTTGCCTGTGCAGCTTTCACGAGACCAAAGCTGGCATAATCCTTTTTGATTTTGCAAAGGCAAGGTTTCTGTTCAGTATTTAATTATAGCAAATGCCCAGTTCAAAAAAGCAGCCTGCCGGCAATCAGCAGCCCTGCCGGCCCTGTCGATAATCTTTGCTTTCCGTCTGTGTTTCTCCTGGCTGCTTGTCTGGACTGCAATCCGGGCGGATTCTTGTAAAGCCAGCGTCCGCGCTTTTTGACCGCAAAAAAAATGGCTGTATGAAGTGTGAAAAATTCGGACTTTTTGGTTCTACCAATCGTCACATATTGTCGTGATAATCCGACTGAGATAACAATCTTTTAGGAAGGGATAAGGAATTCCTGTCGTTTTTTATGCAACTTTTTGATTAGTGTATATTATTTCTTTGTCTGCAACCGGAAACATATTATAATTTCTTTGCCCGGGTAACCGGACAAACCTCCTTTCTATTTTTTATGCTGAACCGCCGCTGATCATAACAGGCGGAGAGAAATCATGAGATTTCTCAAAAAAAGACACTGTGACGTCCAGTGTCTTTTTTCTTTTGGCTCCAGCAGAGGCCTTCTCTTTTTTCTTTTCATTTTGAGCTTGAATCCGGCAGTCTTTCCAGAATCAAAAACCTGCCTTTTCGGGCAGGGATCAGGGTGCAGATTGCGGGATCAGAAGCGATAAAAATTTCCTGGATAATCAAACCATTTCCGGCAGATACGTGCGAATCTGTTTTTCCCAGCTTGGCCAGTCATGGGGAGTATCCTCAGACCAGAAATATGTGGGAATGTGAATTCCCTTCTGGTACATGACATCGGCCAGGCGGCGCAGATCGTTGGCGGTCTCATTTTCCCATGCGCCCATACCGACGACAAAGCGGGCATCGTTTTCATTGTATTTCTGGATATAGCTGTGGCCGGGGTCCATATTGGGCAGATAGGCCAGCGGGCTGTTCTGGTAAAAATTGCCGTCGAAATTATTATCATAAATATAGGGTGACATATCATAGATGCCGGATAAGGCCAGAAGCTTTGTAAAACGGTACGGAAAGCGGAAGAAGAAATTGGCTGCATGGGTTGCTCCCATGCTGGCCCCCATGATCATCATCGGTTCGTCTTCACTCTTGCCGGCTTTATATAATGCCGAAGGAACCAGTTCAATCATAACGTAATTGACCCAGTTTTCCTGCTGAGCCATCCGCCATGATGAAGCTCCATGCGAAGACCATGTTTCCGTATCAATCGTGTCCACCACGACAAACTGGATCCGGCCCTGGTCAATCAGATCCGACATGAGATCAAACATATGACGGTCTTCCCATTCATAAAAACGGCCATCCTGACAGGGGACAATCAGGCAGAGGATTCCTGAATCACCATACATTTTAAATTCCATATCCCGATTGAGATAAGATGAGTATTCTTTAAAATAACGAACGTTCATAATTAATCCTTCCTTTCTTCTGTCAAGTCAGAAAGCTGCAGATAGTATCGCACATTTTAGGCAGCAAAAAAATAAATAAAGACAGCTTTGAAAAGGGATTGACAAACTTGCAGATAAAATGTCAGTAATGCCAATTTGAAATTCACCCGGTGCAAGACTATAATTCCATTGATTTACAGAAATGAGGAGCCAATGTCTGATAAAGAAAAGATTATCAATATCGCTGTCATCGCACATGTCGATGCCGGTAAAAGTACCCTGGTCGATGCCTTTTTAAGGCAGAGCGATGTCTTCAGGGACAATGAAGAAGTTGTAGACTGCATTATGGATTCCAACGACCTGGAAAGAGAGCGCGGTATTACGATTTATTCCAAGAACTGCTCGGTCATTCATGATGGAGTCAAGATCAATATTGTAGACACTCCGGGTCACGCCGACTTCTCCAGTGAAGTTGAGCGCATCATGGGAACGGTGGATACGGTCATCCTGCTCGTTGATGCCAGTGAAGGTCCAATGCCTCAGACCCGCTTTGTCCTGTCCAAGGCTCTGGAAATCGGCCTGAAACCTATTCTTCTGATCAATAAAATCGATAAGAAGGACCAGAGAGCCCAGGAAGTTGTCGATGAAGTCTATGATCTGTTCCTCGATCTGAATGCCACCGATGAACAGCTCGACTTCCCGATTCTTTACGGAATTGCCCGCGAAGGAATTGTGCAGTACGATCTCGATACGCCCTCTGACAATATTGAGCCGCTGTTCCAGACCATTCTGGAAAGAACGAGTCCATATCCGGATCTCGATGATGAACCGGCCCAGATGCAGGTTTCTGCCCTGGCTTACGATGACTATATCGGCCGTCTGGGAATTGGCCGCATCAAGCGCGGAACACTGCGCAAAGGCGATTCCTATATCCGCACCAACAGCGAAGGCCTGGAAAAGAAAGAAACCATCTCCAACCTGTTTGTCTATAAAGGTCTCTCCCGTACTCCGGTTAACGAAGCTCATTCAGGCGATATCGTAGTCATTTCGGGCATGCCGGATGTTTCGATTGGCGATACCATCTGCGATCCCGAACACATCGAAGCTCTGCCGCATATTCCTATTGAAGAACCGACTTTGTCGATGAACTTCCATGTCAACAAATCCCCGTTTGCCGGCCAGTCGGGCAAATATGTGACCAGCCGCAACATCAAGGAACGGCTGGAAAAAGAGCTGGAAGTCAATGTCGGCCTGAAAGTGGAACCCACCGACAGTGCGGACTGCTTCAAGGTTTCCGGCCGCGGTGAACTGCATATTTCCATTCTGATTGAAAATATGCGCCGTGAAGGTTATGAGCTGGCTGTCTCCAAGCCGGAAGTTATTCTGCACCGTGATGAAAACGGCCAGAAAGTTGAACCGGTCGAAGAAGTTGTCTGCATTGCCCCGGAACAGTATTCCGGAACAATTATCAACAAGCTGACGCTGCGCAAGGGAACCATGATCAACATGGAAGAAGAAAACGGCTATGTAAAGCTGACCTATACGGCCCCGACCCGCGGCCTGCTTGGTTTTCGCACAGAATTCATCAACGATACCCATGGTGAAGGTACCCTGCTGCGCCGGGTATCCGGTTATACGCCATATACGGGTGAAATTCCGCAGCGTATGCTGGGCGCGATGATCTCCACCGATACCGGTACCGCCATGACCTATGCCCTGTGGAATCTGCAGGAACGCGGTTCCCTGTTCATTTCCCCGCAAACGGAAGTATACGAAGGCATGATCATTGGCGAATCAGCCCGTAACATTGATATGGATGTCAATCCGCTCAAAAACAAGAAGCTGACCGCGATCCGGTCTTCCGGACGGGATGAAGCCATGCTTCTGACCCCGCCAAGAGTCTTCTCCCTGGAAGAAGCTCTGGAATGGATCAATGATGACGAACTGGTCGAAGTAACTCCGGATGCCATCCGGCTGCGCAAGAAAGGCCTGACTGCCCAGGATCGCCGCGCTCTCTACCGTCAGAAAATGTCGGCCGAAGCAAAAGGCGAATAATACGGCCCGCAGTCTCCCTTTGATTCAAACTGCAAATATCCTTTAAAGCCCGGCCTGTGCCGGGCTTTTGCTTTGCTGCAAACTCTTGACTGCACTTTGCCAATGCCGGAATTGATGCTGTTCTCTGCTCTTTTTCCGGCATAAGAAAAGCCATCCAGCCTGGCAAGGACAGATGGCCTGAATATTATCATTGCAATTGAAGCCGTATGCTTAAGCTGCGGCTTTTTCTTTTTTCTGGCCGGAGTCTGATTTCTTTGGGACCTTTTTCGATTTTTCTTCTTCCAGCAGCTTTTGGTCATAGGCAATCGCATCGGTTGTTTCCGGACCCCATATGACATAAAACGATGGTGAATGCTGCTGAATCAGCTCCAGCGTACTGGCAATTTCCTTCCAGTTTTCCTGGGTGGCCGGCCAGTTGAACACCTCAGTAACCCGGATTACCGGATCCGTATACAGTTCATTGCGCATTCTGGTCAGCGGCTGCAAAGGGAGCGAATAAAAATCGCTGAAAAACTGGGCGGCATCTTTTTGCGGATCGATTTTTGAAGCATCAAGGATAAACGTCTGCATACAGTCAGTATAAAGCCGATTCCGATTTTTTTCCTTCCCATGCCCGGCCGCTTTGCAGGCCGGACAGACTCCTGCTGCTTTTGTACGCTCATTTTTTAAGCAATCATTTTTTGCCTTGATCCAGCCTTGAAATGACTTCCCGCAAAGAAAGGTCATTTGCATCGGCTATCTGTCGCAGATCATCAAATTCCGGTTTGGCTTGCCTGACTCCATATCCGCAGCTGGACTTAAAACGGACCGGGCCGAATTCAGTCTCCCGGATTTCACTGCTTCTTTCCAGGACGAAACGATCGCAGACTGTCTGGCGAATTCCCAGGGTAGTCGTGCAGCTGAAAATCGTGCGTACCATCTGGTCTGCCTGTTCTGGCAGGCAAAGAACCGTCAGCAGGATCCCTGGCCGTGATTTTTTCATCATGCAGGACTGGGCAAAGACATCCCTGGCATTGCAGCTTCTGATTTTTTCCATCGCGTAGCCAATTTCTTCTCCTGTCATATCATCAATATTGCACGAAAGCTGAATGACCTGGTCTTTGCCGCCGGATGTTTCTCCCAGAAACGAGCGGATGCAGTTGAGCGTTCCAAAATCACGCTTCCCCATTCCATATCCAATCCGGGTGCAGTTCATCACCGGCATGGACTGAAACGAATTGACAAAGTATTTGAGCAGCGCAGCTCCAGTCGGCGTACACAGCTCGCCCTGGATGCTTCCTGCATACATCGGAATCTCTTCCAGTAGATATGCGGTGGCCGGGGCCGGAACAGGAAGAATTCCATGAGCACAATGTATACTGCCGCCGCCGGTACAAACCGGAGAAGCTATGACCTGGTCAGGATCCAGCTTTTCCAGCAGCAGGCAGACGGAAGCGATATCCGCAATGGCATCCAGCGACCCGACCTCGTGAAAGTGGATATCACTGACTTCCATCCCATGGGCCCGGCTTTCAGCCTGGGCAATCAGTCGATAGACATTCAGGATATCTGTTCTGACTTTTTTACTCACTTGCAGGCTGGAGACAATCGCTTCAATCTCGGCCATCGAGGCATGATGGTGATGATGGTGATGGCCTGAATGATCCAGGGAATGCTGGTGGTTATGGAAGTGATCATCGTCGTGGCTGTGGGCGTGAACATGGTCATCGTTGTGAGTGTGGACGTGAACATGATCATCATGCAGGTGGATGGGTTCATGAACATGATCATCATTATGGATGTGAGTGTGTTCCTGATCATGAAAATGATCATGATTATGCATCTGGCTGTTTTGGCAAGCCGATCCGTGGTCGTTCCGGCTGTCTGCACCAGAATGTGGATGGACCTGAAATTCCTTATAATCATTCGCTTCGTGATCATGGATTCTGTCCTGCTGGACGTCATCTTCTTCAACGCCATGGACTTTCACTTCATAGTACAGTCCAGCGATGCCATGGTTTACTTTCTTTCTGGCTTGGATCTGGACATTTTTCAGACCAATCTGGCTGATTTCATCAATAAATGCTTCCGGATCATCAAGAAGCCCCAGCAAAGCGGCAGAAAGCATGTCGCCAGCCGCTCCCATCTGCAGATCAAGATAAATTGTCTTCATTTCAGCTCTCTCCTTCCAGGTTTCCGGGTTAAAACTTAAACCGAATCCACCTGTAAATCTTTAAATAATTGTGTTTATTTTTTGAACAGAATGAGCCAGCCCGCCCATCTTTCTTCCGGGCCAAGGCGGCTGTCCAAATCCCCTTTTCATTGTATCCTGACAGGATTCATTTCTTCAAAACAGGCCAGACAGGCAAATCAGGAGGTAACGGGCAAAGCAAAACAGGAAGACCAGCCGCAGAAAACAAGCCCAGGAAAACAAGCTGTAAAAAAGCGAAGAGGTCCATGCTGGCTCTCTCCGCTCTGTCCGCTGCATTTTTAATCAGCCTCTGCTTCTCACTTCTTCGTTCTTACTTCTTTTCTTCCTCATCGATATTGATCAGTTCATAATCCCGGGAGCCAAAGCCAAGAGCTTCCGCTGCTTCCAGGATATGGCGGCCATTCTGGCGCTCTACCCGCTCAACGAAATGATCGCGGCCTGGATCTTTGGAATTATAGACCATGTCGATGCAGGCCTGGTCGATGGCTACTGGGTCTTCCGAGATAAAGATGCCGATATCCTTCATGCATGGATCTTCAGCCACTGCACAGCAGTCGCAGTCAACCGAAAGATTCACGGCCGAGTTGATGTAGACAATGTTGTCTTTGAAGAACTTATCCACACTTTCGGCTGCATCCGCCATGGCTTCGAGAAATTCATCCTGTTTGACTTCTTTTGTCCAGCAGTCCTTCATTTCTTTGGACTGGCCGGTGGAATGAATCCAGCATTTTCCGCCAGTTGAAGCGCAGCCAATGGAGAGCTGCTTCAAAGCTCCGCCATAACCGCCCATTGGATGGCCTTTGAAGTGGGTCATGACAAGCATGGAATTATATTTGTCGAGGTCTCTGCCAACATAGTTTTCCTTGATGATTTTTCCATTGGGGATGTCCAGAACCAGGTCCGGCCCGGCAGCATCCAGAATTTCGACATCAAAATTCTCGCTCCAGCCATGTTCTTTTAAAACCTGTTCATGTTCGAGGGTGTTGAAACGATGTCCGCCCATGTCGTGTCCATAGGCTGTGTTGCACTCGACAATTGTTCCATTGACTTTGTCCACGATCGGCTTTACGAATTCCGGTCTTAAAAAGTTCTGGTTGCCTCTTTCGCCCGTATGCAGCTTTACGGCGACGTTTCCTTTGAGTTCCTTGCCCAGTCTGTCATACAGCCTGACCAGCGAATCCCGGTTGGTATTGGATGTGAAATAAACTTTGCTTTTTGCCATATTTCCTCGCTTTCTGTTTCTATTATAGAATGCTCAGATCATTTGTTCTACATTCTGATTTATACCTGTTTACGATATGATGGTTTTTCCACAGCTTTTTAAAAACGGTATCCTGAGCAGCTTCATAAAGAATCATATGAGATACTTATCCTATAATTCCTGTTATTTATCACGCTTTCTATCCGCCTGTTTCAGTCCGAATTTTTTTGCAGTCTGAACCTGAAGTCAGCTTCAGCCCTCCCTGTTCCAGCCGTCTTATCTTATACAGATAAGGCATAGCGAAGAATTGAGATCCTGTTTCTGCGTTGCGCGCGGGTTACCTTTGGGGATTATGGCAGCTTCTGTTTCAAAATTCCGTTTTTTATCTGGCGTCATATCCTTGAGCGCAAAAAGCCCCGGATCCAATGCAGGGATCCGGGGCTTTCTGTTTGTCAGAACGGAACAATTCGGCTGGATTCAGGAATTTTTCCTGCCCAGGCCGGCTGCAGCCTGATGCTTGATAACAGAAAAACTTTCCAGATTTTTACCATCCAGTAAATCAGGTTCAGTTTTTGCGGGCTTTCATGGATTCGAGGGATTTCTGGCTCTGTTCAAGCAGAGTCCGGTTTTTCTCGAGCTTCTCTTTTTCGGTATCGATCTTGGCCTGCGGTGCTTTATGAACAAAGCCGGGGTTGGCCAGCATCTTTTCGCCGCGAGCGACTTCTTTTTCCAGCCGTGCCACTTCTTTTTCCAGCTTCACGATTTCAGCTTCCACATTAATCAGGTCTGCCATCGCCGCTTTCAGGCTGGCTCCTTCCAGATCACGCACCAGCAAATCATTACCCGGGAGCTGGTCAACAATTTTTACTTTTGCCATGCCCTCAAGCAGGTTGGCGCCATCGGCTGAGAGCGGATAGGGATTGCCCTGCGCATCCTCAAGCACGATATTGATGACTTCTTTTGGCTTAAGGCCATACTGTGTCTTGATTTCACGGACAGTTTCAATGCTGCGCAAAATCAGGTTCATATCGTGAACGGTTTTTTCGCCGGCTTCAAAGTCCGGAACTTCCGGCCATGTTTCCAGGTTGATGCTCTTTTTGCCCAGATCCAGTGCGAGGTAAATATGCTCGGTAACAAAAGGCATGAACGGAGAAAGCAGAATCAGGATTGCTTTGAGCACATAGACCAGGACGGCAATTGTATTGGACCGGGTCTGCTCATCCGGACTGTTCAAGGCTGCTTTGCTCAGCTCAATATACCAGGAGCAGAAATCGTCCCAGACAAAGCTGTACAGCTCATTGCCGACCATCGCCAGCTCATAACGGTCGAGGTTGCGGGTCACGCTTTTGATCGTTTCATCCAGCCGCTTCAAAATCCACATGTCCGCTTCAGAGAGACGATCAAAATCCGGCACGTATTCATGGCCTTCTTCCATCTGCATCTGGACATAGCGGGCTGCATTCCAGATCTTGTTGATGAAGTTCCAGGCGGAATCCAGCTTAGTTTCATCAAAGCGCAGGTCCATACCCGGGGCCGAGTTGGTGGTCAGGAAGAAGCGCAGCGCATCAGCACCTTTGTTGTTGATGACATCGATCGGATCCACGCCATTTCCCAGCGACTTGGACATTTTCCGGCCCTGGGCATCCCGGATCAGACCGTGAATCAGTACTTCCTTGAACGGACGGTTATCGGTTAAATAGCGCGCCTGGAATGCCATGCGGGCAACCCAGAAGAAAATAATGTCATAGCCGGTAACCAGTACGTCGGTTGGATAGTAGCGCTTGAAATCATCGGTAATATCCGGCCAGCCCAGTGTTGAGAAAGGCCAGAGGGCTGAAGAAAACCAGGTATCGAGTACATCTTCATCCTGCTCCCAGTTTTCAATATCTGCCGGTGCGATTTCCCCGACATAGATTTCGCCGGTCTGCTTGTTTGTCCAGGCCGGGATCCGGTGGCCCCACCACAGCTGGCGGGAAATACACCAGTCTTCGATGTTTTCCAGCCACTGATTGAACGTATGTTCAAAACGGGGCGGGACAAAATCGATCTTTTCATCGGTTTTCTGGGCGTCCAGCACCGCCTGGGCCAGAGGCTTCATTTTTACAAACCACTGCTTGGACAGGTAAGGCTCAGCGATAACGCCTGTCCGCTCCGAATGGCCGACATTATGCGGATGATCTTCGATGTGGTCCACAACACCAGCTTTCTCAAAATCTTCAAGGAGAGCTTCGCGGCATTCAAAACGGTCCATTCCCTCGTATTTATGGGCCATTACGTTCATGGTGCCGTCCGGATTCATGCAGATCGGCATTTTCAGGCCGTATTTTTTGGCCAGGGCAAAGTCATTCGGGTCATGAGCCGGGGTACATTTCATTACGGCTGTACCAAAGTCCATGTCAATATAGGAATCCGCCATAATCGGCAGCGCTTCGCCATTGGCCGGGTTAACGGCATGGAGGCCGACGATGTCCTTGTAGCGTTCGTCATCCGGGTGAACAAAGATCGCCTGGTCGGCAAACATGGTTTCCGGGCGGGTTGTAGCGATAATCAGTTCTTTTCCCGTTTCCACAATCGGGTACTTGAAATAGTACATCTTGCCCGGGATCTCTTTGTAAATAACTTCGATATTGGAAAGGGCTGTCTGGGCCTGCGGATCCCAGTTGATGATCCGTTCGCCCTGGTAAATCAGGCCTTCGTCATACAGCTTGCAGAAAACCTTGTTTACCGCCTTGCTTAAGCCTTCATCCAGGGTGAAGCGTTCCCTGGAGTAATCGAGCGACAGGCCCATTTTGGCCCATTGACGGCGGATGAAATCTGAATACTCCCCTTTCCATTGCCAGGCTCGTTCCAGAAAGCCTTCCCGGCCCAGGTCATAGCGGGAAATGCCTTCCGACTGGAGTCTGGCATCAACCTTGGCCTGGGTGGCAATGCCGGCATGGTCCATGCCGGGAAGATAAAGGACATCATAGCCTCTGGCTCTTTTATAGCGGGAGAGAATATCCTGAAGCGTATTATCCCAGGAATGGCCCAGATGGAGCTTGCCGGTTACATTAGGAGGCGGAATAACGATAGTATAGGGAATCTTGGACTGGTCGCCGGCGGTAAAATAGCCTTCTTCAATCCAGTGATCATAAACTTCCGGCTGTTCAACCAGCTTATGGTCATATTTTTTGGAGAGTTCTTTCATAGAAAATCCTTTCTGATCTTTTCGACCGGATTCAGGCAGATCCCTGCCTGTTTCAGCTGTCCTGTTCTGATTCGTGCTTTTCTGCCTGAGATTGCTGGACAGCTTTCCGGCGATGGAATGGAGCAAAGGTATCTGGAAAACTCCTCCGAGATAGAGCATTCCGGCTAAGCCGCACAAAACGGTCTTTCAGGATAGAAACAAAGAGATGGCCCAGCCTGAGACGTAATCTGAAGACGCTGGATAAAAAAAGGTCTTCCATCCTATAGGACGGAAGACCCGCGGTGCCACCTAAATTGCTTTCCTGAAATGTGAAAGCCGCTTTGCATAACGCTGCGCCGGCGTCAGGTCTTACTGCTTTCAGACCTGCTGCTCCCAGACTACCTTCCCTGCGCCCTCTGGTTTTCTTTCACCATCCGAAAACTCTCTGATTTCCAGTTGCAGGTACTCCTTCTGCTCCAAGCATTTAGACAAAGTATACCCATTTTCCGCCATTTTTCAACCAGCGCCTTTTTTCAGTGAAAAAAGACATTCATTTTGTGAATTCGAAAAGGAGCAGAAGAGCCCGCAAGCTCTCCTTTGACTTAAAGTATGGGACCGATCAGACATAGTCTTTCGAATAAACCGCAATCACTCAGACCGGAAGCTGTTGGATCGGCAGACTAAAGAGCACAGTTCAAAAGTCTCTGTGCCCTGGCTGTTCGATTTTCGCTTATTTTCATGAAAATTCCGGCTGTTTTTTACAGGAGTCAGGCGCAGTGTCAGCAGCCGGTCGAAAAAGGACTATAATTTTCCCGTTCATTTGCCTGTCCTGAAGAAAAAAATGAATTTCCAGGCCAGGTTCCGACTTTTTATCTTTTTTGTCCTCTAGAAAGAAACAAGGTGATTTTAATGAAATATGCTGCTGATCGTGTGAACCAGATTGATGCGCCATCTTTTTCTGATCTGGCTTATGCCAAAACTGTCTATACGAAGCGAACTGGGAAAAATACGATCGATTTTTCTGTCGGTTCTTCCAATATTCCACCCTGCGATGCCGTAAAACAGGCGATTGCCAGTGCAGCGCTTGACGATGACCACTACCAGTACCTGCTCCAGCCAGGAGCCGACATTCTAAAAGCCATCCAGAACTGGTATCGCACCCGCTATGGCGTGGAGCTGAAAGAAGGAGAGATCAATCCATTAAAAGGATCCCAGGAAGCTCTGGGTCATCTGCCTCTTGCTTTCTGCAATCCGGGGGATATTGTCCTGGTCCCAGATCCCTGCTACCCCATTTACCGGTCAGCCCCGCTGATGGCCGGTGCCAGGGCTTACTACATGCCCATGAAAAAGGAAAATGATTTTCTGATCGACTTTTCCCTCATTCCGGATGAAATTGCCGATAAGGCGAAGATGATGATTGTCTCCTACCCGAGCAACCCGACCGGAGCGGTAGCCAATGACGAATTTTATGAAAAGCTCATTGATTTTGCGACCCGGCACAATATTCTTGTCGTTCATGACAATGCGTATTCAGAACTGATTTTTGACGGCACGCCGGGCAAGAGCTTCCTGTCCTATCCGGGAGCCAGGGAAATCGGCATTGAACTCAATTCCTTTTCAAAATCGTATTCCATGGGCGGTGCACGCATGGCGGTCATGGTCGGCAATGCTGACATGATTGCTGCCTATGCAAGGCTTATGAACACGATTGACTTTCAGTCGTTTGGCCCGGTTCATGCCGGAGCCGTAGCGGCCCTCGAGCAGTCCGGTGAATTTCCGCACGAAGTCCGCGACGAATACAAAAGACGCAGCGAAGTCCTCATTGATGTCCTTTCAAAAGCCGGCTGGGTGATGGATCCGGTCAAAGCCACAATGTTTGTGTGGGCGCCAATCCCTGATGCCTATGAAGATTCAGCAGCCTTCATGAAAGACCTGCTGGAAAAAACCGGCGTCCTGGTCAATCCAGGCACAAGCTTTGGCCAGGAAGGAAAGCGATTTGTGCGCCTGGCCCTGGTCCGCACGGATGAAGAAATGGAAGAAGCGGCCAGAAGAATTGCACAGGCCGGCTTTTTTAACTAATCGTTAGCCCGATCGAAGATTCATTCTAACCGGTCGGCCTGCAAAAACGCTCTTTTAAGCCAGGTTTACAGCTCGATCAATTTTGGCAGCAGCCCCCCTGCTCAATTGATCTGTCTTCAGCAAGCTTGATCCGGCCGCTTCACTTTTAATCTATCCATGAAAAAAGCCTGCCGCCTGATGATAAATCTCATCGGCCGGCAGGCTTTTTTTTATAAAGATTGATTTCGTATCAGTAACTGCTTTGAATCTTCAGACATCGTAGCAGTGGATCAGATCTTCCAGAGTGAGATTTCTCTTGTCTTCTCCGGAAAAGTCATGCGTGATTTTTCCATTCTGGAAGATCAGCAGGCGGTTGCCGTTTTCCAGGGCATCTTTGAGATTGTGGGTAATCATCAAAGCCGTCATTTTGTCCTTGTCGATAATCTTGTTGGTAACTTCAAGAATCTTTTTCGCTGATACCGGATCAAGAGCAGCCGTATGCTCATCCAGCATCAGAAGCTTGGGCGGATTGGCTACGGCCATCATGAGCGCAACAGCCTGCCGCTGGCCGCCCGAAAGCAGGCCAATCGGTGTTTTCAGCCGGTTTTCCAGTCCCATATCCAGCTGGGAAAGAATCTTTTTAAACATTTCTTCTTCTTTTTTGCGAACTGCAAAAGCAAAGGGCGAGCGCCCGGAAGAAACAGCCAGTCCCATGTTTTCTTCAACGGTCATATGCGGCGCTGTTCCCTGGCTGGGATCCTGGAACAGGCGGCCAAGCGTACGGCTGCGGATGTGCTCGGGCTGGTCGGTAATGTCTTCGCCATCCAGAAACACCTTGCCGCTTTTGACTTTTGCACTTCCAGTGATGACATTGAAGAATGTCGACTTCCCGGCCCCGTTGCTGCCAAGAATCGTGACAAAATCGCCGGGATGAATGGTTACGGAGACGTTGTCCAGTGCCTTTTTTTCAAGCGTTGTCCCTTCATTGAAAATGACGGTCACATCTTTAAGTTCAAGCATTCTTCTTACGTCCTTTCATATAGTTCTGGATTGTCGGGATCGAAATCGTCAGGGCGACCAGAACTGAGGAGACCAGATTCATGTCGGATGCCGCAAATCCCAGCCGCAAAGCAAATGTATATAAAATACGGTACAGAATAGCGCCAAGCGCAGCGGCGATCAGGCCGCTGCCGACATTTTTCGGCCTTAAGATGGCTTCACCAATAATAATTCCGGCAAGACCCAGGACCAGCATACCCGTTCCGCCGGAAATATCGGCAAAATTCTGGAACTGGGCAAGAAGTGCCCCGGAAAGGCCAACTAAAGCGTTGGACAAAGCCAGGCCGAGAAACTTCATCGAATCCACATTGATCGAAGAGGACTTGACCATGGTCTCGTTATCTCCGCTGGCCCGCAGCATCAGTCCAAGATTGGTCTTGAAGAAAGCATAGAGCAGGGCGATGATGGCCGCGACGATGAGCAGCAGGACAAAAAGCCTGGTGTTTGCATTGGAGAGAATCGTGGACGCCGGCTTGCCTGCGACAAACAGGTTGAGAGTTGGCGATCCGCCCATGATCCGCAGATTGATCGAGTAAAGCCCGGTCATTGTCAGAATTCCAGCCAGCAGCGGCTGAATTTTCATCTTTGTCTGTAAAAAAGCCGTTACGCAGCCGCAAAGCGCTCCAGCAACGAGGCTGGCCAGCAGCCCAATATTGGGCATTCCCTGCAAAGTGAGTACAGCGCAAACCGCTGCCCCGGTTACAAAAGAGCCATCGACCGTCAGGTCCGGACTGTCCATAATATTGACAGTGATGTATTCGCCAAGCGACAGCACAGCGAATATCAGACCAAGCTGGACGGCATTCATCAAAATTGATCCTGTCATACATTCCTTTCCAGGCCGCAATCTCTTCCGGCCTGGCAGCAGGACTATCTGCTGCCATTTTATTTCTGCTTCCAATTATGAAACGAAAGACCAGAGAAAGCGGCAAATCAACGACTTGCCGCAAGCTTTTTTCTGATTGTTCTCTGTTTGTTCCCTATTAATTCTCTGTTTTTTTTTGGCTTATTTTCTGCTTGTTTCTTTTTATAAGCAGGTTTCCTGAACCTTCATTTCATCGGGAACAGGCTTTTCGAAAACCGGAAGTTTTTTTACAGGGCATCCGTTTTTTTACTTCCTGTCTGATTCAGGCTTCATCCGGTTTCTTTCTGGAAAGCTTATTCTTCGGAAGCAGCAACCATTTTCAGGTTGTCCTGGGACTTGATCTCTTCCGGAACTGAGACTTTGGTCTTGCCTTTTTCTTCAAGATCCTTGAGGACATCTTCATTGATGTAAATGTTCAGGTTATCCTTGAAGACTTTAACCGGCATGTCTGCTGGAGATTCGCCTTTGAGAACGTCAATAGTCATCTTGGCGGTTTCACGGCCGAGATCTTCATAGTTGATGCCCATTGTGGCAAAGCCGCCGGTTTCAACCATGGAATCGGCACCGACATAGTAAGGAATTCCTGCATCCCTGGCCACCTGAGCCAGGGAAACCATGCCGGTTGCAACCGTGTTGTCGTTGGGCGAGAAGATTGCATCGGCACTGTTGGCCAGTTCCACTGCTGCCTGCTGCATGGTGGTATTGTCCGTTCCAGTCTTTTCCGTTACCGTAAGGCCCTTGGATTCTGCATATTTTTTAAAGCGGTTAATGTTCGAAACGGAGTTGGCTTCGCCTGGATTGTAGAGGACGCCGACCGTCTTGACGTCCGGCGAAAGCTCAAGCATTAAATCCACAATCTGTTCAACCTGGATTTCATCGCTGGTTCCGGTAATATTGCCGCCCGGTTTTTCAATGGTTTCAACCAGTCCGGCTCCAACCGGATCCGACACGGCGGAAAAGATCACCGGAATGTTTTCAGAGTAATTCTGGGCAGCCATTGCGGTCGGAGTTGCAATAGCGACAATCGCATTGACATCATCGGCCTGATAGCCGGACATGATGGAATCCAGATTGGATGTCTTGCCGGCTGCATTCTGGTAATTGATGGTAATATTTTCCCCTTCCTTGTAGCCTTCGTCTTCCATTTCAGAAAGGAAAGCTTCGCGGATTGTGTTCAGGGATGGGTGATCAACCAGCTGGGCCAGGCCGATGGAATAAACTTCGCTGCTTGCCAAGGCAGCTGACGATCCGGAAGCCGAAGATGCACTCGATGATGCGGACTGGCTGGCTGAAGATGAAGAGCAGCCAGCCAGCAGTGCTGCGCAGCTCATGATGGCAAGTGTTCGTTTCATGGATTTAAAGCGTTTCATATCTGTTTCCTCCTGTTTTTTTCTGATAGTCATTCAAGGTCGGGTAAAAAAAATCCTGTTCCAGATTAAAACTCCGGAACAGGACAGATTTTCTCTGCGGTACCACCTGTATTGGCAATTAGCTTGCCCACTTTGCGAATGCTATCACATTCTTCTTTCTGTAACGGGAAAGGCCCGTCTTCGCTACTTCAAGTTCACGTCGCCCTTGGAAGTCCATTTGCAGAACGGTAATCATCCGGCTTACACCCTCCCGGACTCGCTTCGATCCCTTTTTCTGTTTGATCTCTTCCGCATCGGTTTCAATACAAGCTGTTGTTGACAAGAATATAAAAGATCCTGCCATGAGTGTAAAGCCAAAGCCGCACAAATCGGAAAAAACACCGAAAATTGTGGGAAGTTTTCTGAAAGAAGCTGAAAATCGCCTTGGGATGGCCGCTGATCTTTCTCCAACTGGCCTCCGTCAAAATGGAATTAAATCTGCCAGGATCATGGAAATCCGTTTTCCCGAGAACTGGCTGCTTTCTCAGCACTTTTCCGGCCGCTTTTTGAGGCCTGGCTATTCCTGGGCGGTGTGCATAGTAACCAGGTTGTCCTGGCCGGCAATATCTTCGGGCAGTTCGACTTTCGTCTTGCCGTTCGCTTCCAGCTCTTTTAAAACGTCTTCATTGATGTAGACATTCAGATCATCCTTGAAGACTTTAACCGGCATCTCTGATGGAGATTTTCCGTTTAATACGTCAATGGTCATCTTTGCCGTTTCACGACCCAGTTCTTCATAATCAATACCGATCGTGGCAAAACCGCCGGTCGCAACCATCGAATCGACCGATACATAGTAAGGAATGCCCGCATCCCTGGCGACCTGGCCAAGTGAAACCATGCCGGTGGCTACCGTGTTGTCGTTGGGTGAAAACATGGCGTCCACGGAACTGGCCAGTTCCACTGCTGCCTGCTGCAGGGTAGTGCTGTCCGTTCCCGTTTTTTCGCTTACCGTCAGTCCCTTGCTTTGGGCATATTCCTTAAAGCGTTTTGTGGTGGAAACAGAATTGGACTCGCCGGGGTTATACAGCATGCCAACCGTCTTGATCTGCGGTGAAAGCTTGAGCATCAGATCCACAATCTGCTCAACCTGGATCTGGTTGCTTGTCCCGGTAATATTGCCGCCCGGCTTTTCGAGGCTTTCAACCAGTCCGGATTCAACCGGATAGGAGACGGCTGAAAAGATCACCGGGGTAGTCTGAGAATAGTTCTGAGCAGCCATGGCTGTTGGTGTGGCGATGGCAATGATGGCATCGACCTGATCATTCTGGTAGCCGGACATGATGGAATCCAGGCTGGACGTCTTGCCGGCTGCATTCTGGTAATCAATCGTGATATTTTCGCCTTCTTTATAGCCTTCCTGTTCAAACTCATCCAGGATGGCTTCCCGGATGGTATTCAGCGAGGTGTGATCAACCAGCTGAGCCAGGCCGACGGAATATGTCTCGCCGGTCTGGGCTTTGGCCAGGCTGGAGAGTGATTCCTGGCTGGAACTGGCTGAAGAGGCTGTTCCTGTCGATGATGCGCATCCTGCAAACAGGGCTGCGGCGGAAAGAAGCGCGATGGCTTTTCTGGCAGTTTTCATGGATTTAAAGCGTTTCATATCTGTTTCCTCCTGCTTTTTTCTGATAGTCATTCAAGGCCGGGTAAAAAAAATCCTGTTCCAGATTAAAACTCCGGAACAGGACAGATTTTCTCTGCGGTACCACCTGTATTGGCAATTAGCTTGCCCACTTTGCGAATGCTATCACATTCTTCTTTCTGTAACGGGAAAGGCCCGTCTTCGCTACTTCAAGTTCACGTCGCCCTTGGAAGTCCATTTGCAGAACGGTAATCATCCGGCTTACACCCTCCCGGACTCGCTTCGATCCCTTTTTCTGTTTGATCTCTTCCGCATCGGTTTCAATACAAGTTTTGTTGAGGCGACTATACGATTGTTTTCCAGCTCTGTAAACCCGGATTCCCATAATTTTCAGAAAATTGCTGAAAACGCCGCTTTTCTTTCTGAAACTTACAGATTTTCTTACGGTAAAGCTGTTCTTCCCCTCCTGGCTGCCAGTCAAGCCAGGCAGACAGGCCTGAAAGCAGAAAAGTCTGCAGCGCTCCGGCTAAAAAGCCGGAGGCTGCAGACTGTTTTTTCTGTTTTGTTTTTCATTTTGTTTTTGCCAGGTACCCAGCCATCCTGAGCGGATGAACCGGAATGGCTCAAATGTCCTATGGACGGTGTGATGGCCCTCTAACTGAATCAGATCTAATAAAACACTTATTCCGGCAGATGCGGCAGGTTGCGGATCGATTCGTCTTTGGAAAGGCCATCTTTATAAGCCTGAGCCGATTCAATTTTCTGAATCCGTCTTTCGCCCTCATCAGCCATTTCCCGGAAGGCGTCAAGCTGTACCTTAAGCTGCGGAAGAGCTTTCTGCTTGTAGCTGTCAACTGCATCCAGGGCTTCAAAGGTATTCTTGAAGGCTTCGCGCAGTGTATCCACACTGATGTTGGCTTCCATCGCCTGCTGCTGGATCGAAGCGCCCTGCTGCTTGAGCATAACCGAAGTCGAGCGGATCAGGTTGTTTGTCGTGTCGTTGATCATCTTGACCTTATCCAGGACGATCTTCTGGTTATACAATGCCGAAGCGACAGTAACTGCTGTACGCAAAGCCGAAACGGTTACATGCTGGGCCCGTTCAACAGCCCGTATGAGTTCCTTGTTGTTGCGGCGGACAATCTCCATGGCAAAATAGCCCTGCTGGTTGACAGCCTGCATCTGCTGCAGATCCATGACCTTCTGGCGCAGCGGGAAGAGCACTTCATCCTGAATATACTTGATCTTTTCCGGATCCTCGTTATTGACCTGCGCATCTTCCAGAGCCTGCGAAACGGCCTCATCCATCTTCATGCCCAGTTCAACCTGCTTGCCTAGCTTTACGGTTAAATCCCGCAGGCTGGCCTGCTCAATTTCAAGTGTAGTATTGTCGTTGATCAGCGCTTTTTTGCCGGCATCCAGCGACTGCATAATTTCGTCAATCTGGTCATCGGCCTTTTCATATCGCTGGAAGTAGTTCTTGACCGGATTGAACATCTTGCCAAAGAAACTGTCATTATTGAAGTTGATGCCGCTGGGATCCAGTTCCTTCATTTCCCGGTTAAGCTTAGCCAGTGAATCGACAACCTGGCCGCCTTCACTGCCAGTTTTGGACAGATCCGCCAGTGTCTTTTCCAGCATCTTGTTTTTTTCACTGGATTTGACAACGATATCTTTGCCAAAACTGTCAATCGTATTGGCAATGTTGCGGCGCTCCTGCAATGAATCCAGGTCAATCTTCATGATCTCTTTGGTGTTTTCTTTTGCCATTCCATCCAAAGCGGTTTTCTGCTCGGGTGTAGGATTGAGCGTTTCGGTCACTTTCTCCTTATCGAGCGCATCTACATCCATACTAAAAGCCATTTTTAATTCTCCTCCATTGCCCGGGACAGTCCCGGATATCAACATCTAACTGTTTTGATTCACTAACGGTCTGCATCGACGAAGCGAATCAGTTCTTCTGCTTTTTAAACCAGATTATTCATCCTTTAAACACTGCCATGAGCCTACTTCTGCCGGTAAAGTTTTGTCTGATCAATCAGAGTGGACAGTTCCTGCATGGCTGGAAGCTGGTCAAGATCAGCATGCGGATCAGAAAGCCGGTTGACTTCCAGCAGCAGCTGGTCGAAGCGTTTCAGGATTTCTTCATTGGTTTCCAGATCCTGGCCGACAGCCTTGAATGAAGCCTGGTACGGCTTGATGGCATCGGTATATTCCTGATGCTTTTTATACAGGTTTTCATAGCCTTCGGCATCAAAAATCCGGATCCGGGATAGAATTCTGGCAACGTTCTCATCAAAAACATCAATACCGCCGTTGATGGTTGAAGCAAACTTGGCATAGCTGATCCGGCTGGAGCCAAAATAGCTCTTCAAAGCCTGGTCCAGCTGCTCGCTTTTCTTTTCCATTCGCTCACACTGGCTGTCCAGTTCCCGCATTTCCTTCTTGAAGACTTTCGGGTCTGCTTTTCTGACCGTTTTTTTGGTCTCCCTTAGCAAATGCTGATTCACCAGAGCGGGGGATTCTTCCAGTTTTGCCTGTCTGCTGCCTGTTTTTATGCAGATCAGCAAAAAGATTCCGGCAAAGATCAGGGTCGTCAGCCAGCCACCGATCATGGAAAAAATGGAACCGCCCGCCAGATGAAACCCGGCTGCCTTGCAGATCAGAACATCCGCCGCAGCAAGCAGCACCCCATACAGAACGGTTTTCCAAACCGAATTCTTTTTCATAAATTCTCCTTTGCACCAATAGTACCATGCCGTCGGCTCATCTTTGATTCTCTTTCCAGTTTAGCCGGCAAACAAGGATCCGTTCCTTCATTTTCCCAAAGAAATAAGACAGCCCCATTATTGTTCGATCGCAGGATTTATTCCGCTCTTCCGGGTTCAATTCCCGTTTCCCAGTGGATTATCGCGCGCAAAGTGAAACTTCTCCCAAGAAAAAACGAAAGATTTGCCAAGAACCTGATGAAATATTTATACAACAGCCACCAGTTCCCGCTTATTTACAAACGAGCAGGTGACATTTAAGCCCCTCTCACACCACCCATCGTGCCATTTGGCAGCAGGCGGTTCGTTCTGTTCTTTCATGGAACGAGTTTGAGACTCTGTTAAAGTATTCCTGGACGGATTGGAGCCCCTTCCTTTTCAGGTGCTCATTTTTGATGAATGTGTTAAGAAATGAATAAGGGCATCGGGTGCAGCTCTTCCCTGTACAAGCAGGCATGTATGCTTCCCGCTTCAAACAGCCCAGCTTCATCAGACTCCATCTTCTTCTGGCAGTGGTTTTCCATTGCTTCCACAGGACTGCTCTGGTTCGTCTTCGTATTTTCTGGTCCAGTCCTTTAAGAAACCTTTTGGGGATCCATGCCCATTGGAAGCAGCTGCACCATCCCCGGATGACCTGATTGATTCTGGTAATTCGCTCATCCAGTGAGATTCCCCAGCTTCGTCGGGTCAGTTCCATGATTTTCTCTTCCAGCCGGTCCATGGATTTCTGGCGGGCTCTGGCTTCCCGCTTTCCGGTTTTCCAGTTCCTTTTGAAGGTGAGGCCAGGATATTTGAGTCCATCCGGCCGGTCGACCCTGGATTTTGTTCCATTGACGATCCGTTTCAGTTTCTGTTCGAGAAAGCGGCTGAACGATTTCATCACTCGATTTGCCGTGCCTTCTGATTTGACATATACAAGCAGGTCGTCAGCACTAAGCCGAATTCGGCTTAGTTAAATGTTCGGAATAGTCAGCGTAGCGGCAAAATTTCAGGCCTCTGCTTTCGAGTTCTTTATCGAACTTGTCCAGATAGATCAGATAAATATTGGCAAGCAGTGGTGAAATGCAGCCACCCTGCGGGGTTCCGATATCCGTTCGGCTGACATTGCCTTCTTCCATTACTCCAGCTTTAAGAAAAGATCACAGAAGATGCAGGGTCGTTTTATCGCTGACCTGCTCACGGATAATCGAGAACAGCTTGTCATGGCTGACCATGTCAAAGAATTTTTCGATATCAAGATCCACAACCCATGTATAACCCTGATTGAGATAATCCAAGGCCTGAAAGACAGCGTCACGGGCTGATCTTCCCGGGCGGAATCCAAAACTGCTCTCGCTGAAAAGCGGGTCAAAGATGCTGCCAAGAACCTGAGCAGCTGCCTGCTGGATCATACGATCCCTGACTGTTGGGATTCCTGATGGTCTTTTCTTGCCGTTGGGTTTGGGAATATAAACTCTTCACACGGGAAGCGGCTTATATTTCATTGCCCGAATCTGGTTTTCAGTTTCCTGCCCATGGCCGGTCCACCACATTGGCAGTTCACAGGCATCCATGTCATCGACACCGGCTGAGCCGTTGTTT
>Ash_p2__coassemble_1170_pt1 | contig 25417 bp, 19 predicted proteins | sample Ash_p2__metabat2_high_PE_029 | metagenome-assembled genome bin Ash_p2
GAATGTCCCGTGTCTATTCCTCGACTGTAGGTCGAAATAAACACGGGAATATAGGGTAAGGAGAAAAAGGATATTAAGAGAATGTCAAGAGAAAATGATAGAAGAGCTCTTGTTCACGAAATAAATGCAGCTGCCAGGTTATATAATGATAATCTTGTCGGTAAACGCTTCATGTATGTTTTTGACAATAGATACATTGAGGTAATTTATGAGAGAAAAAACTTTAAGCATTTGACTGGTACTGAAACTAACTTGTCTGCTAACGAATTCTTTAAGAAAGCCGTAAGAGGCCAGCTTGCTTCTTCGCAGATCTGGTTTAGCAGCAATCATCCCTATCAACTAAGTGTTCGTAAAGTAAGACATCTTTGTGGTCTTGTACAATTAGTAACCTCGGCGAGTTTCATACTCGAGGAAATTACGACTGACTCTGAAATATCTAAATTTGGAACAACTAATTTAGATTTTACTTTATGCTTAAACAGGAAGAAGGATATTCTGAATAATTATGTGAGCGATTGCTATGTCGTATACTCTCTTCGTGATGAGGATTGCTTTTCAAAATGCCGAGGATCTTATACAGTGACCCATATCTTTTCTCGGCCTAACGATTCCAAAAAATATAATCGAATTGATTTCATGGATGAAAATGCAAATTTAGCTAGTCTTCCTTCGGAAATTCAGGATCTCCTTGATGAAAAACTGATTAATTAGACAAATTATGATGGGTCGATTGCTGGTAGTTTCGGCTTAAAGACTTAAATTGAAACTGTTATGAAACGGCGATTGGGCCTATTCCAAATAATCAGGCTGGTTATGGTGTTTTTGCATGGCATAAAAATGATCTACCAATGAGCGCCGGATGGAAAGTCCATCTGGCGTTTTTGCATGGCTCAAAAGACTGGTAAAACAGAATGTTTGACGCTGGCATGGATGAGAACAAGGAACACGTTCATGAAAAAAGGGATGAGAGTATCGGATCAGGATGAGTTTTGTATTCAACATATTTTGTCTGGCGTTTACATTGTGCGAAAAGCGGCAGATGAGCAGAGCGCTTTGACTGGTTTGGAAATCGGATTCTTCTTCTTTATAATGTGGATTATGACAAAAGAGGCCTTTTATAGTAAGCTCAAGTACTTCTGCTGGATCCTGCTGTTCATCCTGACCAGTTTTGTGGTGGGAATCCTGGTCTTCCAGAGAGGATAAGAGCGATGGAAACGAGCAGAAAATCATTGAAAACGGCGATTCTGTGCATCAGCGACGTGTATCTTTCACGCGGCCTGCAGCTGAAGAAATTTTATGAAGCCAGAGGCGATGAAGTACGCGTCTATACGCCGGATTATTCTCACCGGCATAAAACCAGGATCGATACCCCGATAAAAGGCGTGACCTATCTTCCGCACCGTCCCTACCAGAAAAACCTGTCCTGGCAGCGCCTGGCCGGCCATGCCCAGTTTGCCAGGGAGTGCCGCAGTGAAATGGAAAAGTGGCAGCCCGACCGCATCCACGCCCTGATCCCGGCCAATTCGCTGGCCCGGGAGATGGCCGGCTACAAGCGGCTTCATCCGCAGGTGAAGCTGTATTTCGACATCATTGACTTATGGCCGGAATCGCTGCCGGTCGAGTGGTTCCAGAAAACCCCGGCTGCGGTGTTATGGCGCCACCAGCGCAATCCTTATCTGAAATACGCTGATGAGCTCTTTACCGAATGTGCCCTGTTTTCCCAGGTGATTCATGAGCAGACCGGACTGAATCCGGAAGTGCTGTACTGGACGATTGAAGATCACCAGGAAAGCATCGAGCCCAGGCTGGATCCAGGGCGAATGTCTTTGTGCTACCTGGGTTCTGTTAACAACATCATTGACCTGGATTATATGGAACAGTTCCTGCAGGCTCTTTCCGATCGGGTTCCGGTCGACCTGCATTTAATTGCCAATGGCGAAAAGAAGCAGGAAATGGTGGATCGTTTCTCAAAAATTGTCCATGTAATCGATCATGGCCTAGTCTATGATCCCAAAAGGAAGCAGGACATCTTCAACCAGTGCAGCTTTGGCCTGAACCTGATGAAATCCAGCGTCGTAATCGGCCTTTCCATGAAAGCCCTGGACTACCTGCAGGCCGGGCTGCCCGTGATCAATTCTTTGCAGGGAGATTTAAAGGAGTGGATTGACCAGCAGCACTGCGGCATCAATATCAATCGGGATTCGCTGGACCAGACCATCACCAGCATCCTTTCCATCCCCATTCCAGACCAGCTGGCCATGCGCCAGAGGGCTGCCCGTTTCTATCACGAGGTACTTTCGCTCGATGCGTTTGAAAAGCATCTGGCCCAGATTCTGGACAGGGAAGAAGCCGCTTCGGCTGGGATTTCGACTGCCGGTACAAATCCTGTTAAAACCAGAACTTTACCGAAACCAAAAGAGAAAGTCCGGCTCAGCCGCATCGAGCGCAAGGCCAGGGAAAACCGGCAATCCAGAGATGATCTGACAAAGCCGGCTGCCTCTTCAAAGCGAAAAACCAGGCACAAGTAAAGCAGTGCTCATACCTGCAGCCTGCGCTTTCCGACAAAAAGATAGCTTTGTTGATTTTAAAAGTTGATAATCAATCTGTACCATACAATTGGAAAACACTAAGTCACAACCGGAAACAGCCTGCTGCCAGAACAGAAACCGCCTGCTGCAAGCAGCCAGGGGCGAGATGCTGACTCAGCCAGGCCTGTTTTAGAATAAGCTGTGATGAAAGGGGGCATTTCTATGGCCGGCAAGACCATAAGCTGCGCACTGACCACCTATAATTCCAATGCGTTTCTGGAAAAACAGCTGGACAGCCTGAAAAACCAGCAGCTTCCTTTTGACGAAGTGATCATCATTGATGATGCTTCCACCAATGACACCGTCGATCGTCTTCATGCCTATATCGACCAGAACCAGCTTGAAAACTGGAAGGTTATTGTTCATGAAGAAAATAAGGGCTTTATCGAGTCATTTCGGGACAGTTTAAAATACTGCACGAAAGATTTGATTTTCCTTTGCGATCATGACGATCTTTGGTATAAGACCAAGACGCAGGTGATGAAAGACGAGTTTGAGCAGTACCCTGATTTAAAGGTGCTGGCCTGTTCGTTTGATCTGATCGATGAAAACGATGAGAAGATCGAAGATACCCTCCTGCCCAGAAGAGCCAACCACAACCTGATCCGCCGGCCCATTGATCCTGGCCTGCTCAATGTCATGAAGCCGGAAGACCTGGTGGCCTGCAATATCGCGCCGGGCTGCTCCATGGCCATGACGCGTGATGTGGCGGAAAAGTATATTGATTTAGCCGGCGATCTGCACCTGCCTCATGACTGGGCCATTTCGATTATTGCGGCTTTGGAAGATGGCTTATGCTACCTGGACCAGCCATTAATGGGCTATCGCCAGCATGATGCCAATACACTGGGCCTGGCCAGACGTTCAGAATTTGAAAAGCGCACCGACGCTGCCGGCTTTGAAGCCGACCAGAAAAAGGACATGGTGACTCTGTTTCGGCGCATGACTGCCGAAAGAGGCAGCCTGAAGCTGATGGAAAATGTTTCGCAGGCGTATGGCGAGCGCTATGAAGCCATGATGGAACACAGCCTGTATTCCCTGGCCAAGCTGCTCTTTTCACCTGTTGCGCCCGGCTTTAAGCTGACCATTGGCATGGACATTAAAAGCATGCTGACCGGCCGCTCCCGGCCTGCTGAACGTCCGGCCCAATCCAGCCAGAAACCCCCAGCTGAAAAAAGCAGCCAGCCAGAAAGCGAGGCCCAGAAAACGGACCCTGCCAATGCTGGTGCCGCTGATTCCGGCAAAGAGCCAGATCCAAAAAATACCAGGCAATAACAGCCTGCCAGGAATAACGGCCAGCAGAGGCGAACAGTGAAGAACTGACCGGAAAAGAGAAAAGCAAAAAACAAGCTGTAACAGAGATAAACGATCGAAAAGCCGAACTGCAGAAAGGAGCAGGAAATCCATGAACGAAATGACATCCGGCTCCACAGGCCAGGCAAAAGCTGCTCCTGCAGAAAATGAATCGCTAAACAACGCATGCCCGGCGATCTCGGTGGTGATGGCCGCCTGCAATGGCGAGCCCTATATTGGCCAGCAGTTAGAAAGCATCATCAGCCAGCTTGGCGAAGAAGATGAACTGCTCATCTCCATTGATTCATCTGCCGATCGCACAAAAGAGACGGTCAGCCAGATGATTGCCCGCTATCCCGACCAGTCCATTTATGTCCAGGCCGGGCCGGGCAAAGGCGTGATTGCCAATTTTGAATCGATTCTGGCACTGGCAGCCAATCCGGTAATCGTGCTGGCTGACCAGGATGATTGCTGGCATCCCAAACGGCTGGCGCGCGTGCGGCAGGAATTTGGCAAAGATCCCGATCTGAAAGCCATGGTCTGCGATGCCGCCATCTGTGATGGAAACCTGCAGGTGATTTCGCCTTCCTATTTCAGGGAACATGGAACCAGGGAAGGCTACTGGAATAACCTCATCCGCAATTCCTTTATCGGCTGCTGCATGGCCCTCAGCAAGGATGTCGTCGATGCCGCCCTCCCGTTTGTCCAGCCGCTGCCCATGCATGACCAGTATCTGGGCCTGCTGGCCTATTCGATGGGCCATGTCCTTTTTCTCGATGAGCCGCTGGTTGATTACCGGCGCCATGGCGGCAATGCCACAAGCCTGAAGCCCTCCAGCCTTTCTGACCAGCTCAAATGGCGGATCTGGATTTTCCGGGCGGTAAGCAAAGCCAGAAAACGGGCGGCCTTGTGCAAGAAAAGTAAGGAAAGCCAGACCCAAGCCGGCATTCATTCTGACAATAAGAACCCGCAAAACCGGGCCTGACTGGATTGTTTGCATTAAACGCGCTTCATCCAGCATTTAAAAACTTCAGCAGGACGGCCGCTTAGGCCGTCTGTTTTTTATATCTGTTTTTTGTATGGGATGGAGCGGGACGAGGCGAATTATGGACGATACTTTGCGGTGAATCTCATTGTGACGACAAATGGAAAACCATAATAAAGCCGAAATGAAAGATAAGGCAGAAATGAACGGCGGATAACCAGAAATGGATCTGGCTGCCGCCTGTTTCAAGACTTCAAAATCGTCCCGGTTTGTCCATGAGATAAACTGAAAAACTTTCACCCCGGTGAAAACGCGCGCATTTTCCTGATTTTCTCAAATCATCTGCCCGCGATACCCTTACAAACTGGCGCGCACTGGCATTCAGTTTCCATCTTTGTCAATACCGGCTAAAATAATTGTAAAGTAAAGGAGAATTTCTGTTATGAAAGGCATCATTCTTGCCGGAGGATCTGGAACGCGGCTTTATCCGCTGACGAAAGTAACCAGTAAGCAGCTTCTTCCGGTTTTTGATAAACCAATGATTTACTACCCGATGTCCATTTTGATGGAAGCCGGGATCCGTGAAATCATGATCATCTCCACTCCGGAGGATACCCCCCGCTTTGAAGAACTTTTAGGCGACGGCAGCCAGTTCGGTCTTGAACTGTCCTATAAACTCCAGCCATCTCCCGATGGCCTGGCCCAGGCCTTCATTCTTGGCGAAGAATTCATCGGCGACGATTCGGTAGCCATGATTTTAGGCGATAACATCTTCCATGGCCATGGCCTGACCAAGCGCCTGGTCGAAGCCGCCAACCGCAAGGAGGGGGCAACCGTCTTTGGCTACTATGTTGAAGATCCGGAACGCTTTGGTGTTGTGGAATTCGATGAAAACGGCAAAGCCGTATCCCTGGAAGAAAAGCCGGAGCATCCAAAATCCAACTATGCGGTAACCGGCCTGTACTTCTATGACAACGATGTCGTAAAGTATGCCAAAAACCTGAAGCCTTCCGCCAGAGGCGAGCTTGAGATTACCGATTTGAACCGGATCTATCTGGAAAATGGCAATCTCAATGTCACTTTGTTAGATGACGGCTTTACCTGGCTGGATACCGGTACGCATGAATCGCTGGTTGATGCCACCAACTTTGTCAAGACCGTGGAAGAGCACCAGCACCGCAAGATTGCCTGCCTGGAAGAAATCGCCTTCCGCCAGGGCTGGATCAGCCTTGACCAGCTCAAGGATGCCTGGGAAATCTACAAGAAAAACCAGTATGGGGCTTACCTCAAGAAGCTGATCGACCAGAAATTCGTCGATAAACGATCTTCCACAAAGAAATAACATAATCATCCAAAAGCTTGAGTATAAAGTAAAACCGGAAAAGACCGGGATGAAGGAGAGCTAAAAGCTCTGCCGCTTTCCTGCATTGTTCAGTCAGCCGGCAAAACACGCGGCCGGCTGAACTGTCCCAAACTTTTTTGGGATTCTGCGCCGGAATTTTTACGGGCGTGCGCTATCTTTAGAAGGACTCTTTGCCCAAAAGTACAGGAAGGGCAGAAAAAAAGAGTCCTGTCCAGTTAAGAGGAATCAGATCAAAATGAAAGTTACCGAAACAGATATTCCAGGCGTTCTGATCATCGACACGGATGTGTTTGGTGACAAGCGCGGCTATTTTACCGAAACCTACAGCAAGCCAAAATATGAAAAGCTTGGCATTGATGTGGATTTCGTCCAGGACAACATGTCCTTTTCCGCCAGCGAAGGAACCCTTCGCGGCCTGCACTGGCAAAACCCGCCCTATGCCCAGTCCAAGCTGGTCAGCTGCACCAAGGGCCGGGTCATTGATGTGGCCGTTGACATCCGCAAAGGCAGCCCGACCTATGGCAAATGGGTATCGTGCGAGCTGAGCGAAGACAACCACCGCCAGTTCTTTATTCCCCAGGGCTTTGCCCATGGTTTTTTAACCCTGTCCCCGGACGTTGAATTCCGCTACAAAGTCGACAACGTCTACAATAAGGAATCCGAAGGCTCCATCCGCTACAATGACCCGACTGTCAATGTCGACTGGGGCACGCTTCTGGAAGGAAGAGAACCGGTTCTCTCCGACAAGGATGAAGTGTCTCCGGTTCTGGAAGAAGCCAACAACCAGTTTGTCTACGAAGACATGGTCAAGTAATTCCAGCCCAAAGGCCAAAGGAAAAACTGAATCCGTCTCCAGCCTGGATCCGCAAAGGAGTAAGGCCTGAGAGATATAAATTCTTGAATTAAGAAGTTTTGCATCAATCAGTACGAAAGGAAATACAGAAATGAAAATTCTCGTTACAGGCGGTGCCGGCTTTATCGGTGCCAACTTCGTGAACTATATGGTCAAGGAACATCCGGAAGATACGATTATCAACCTGGATAAACTGACTTACGCCGGCAACCTTGAAAACCTCAAGGAAGTCGAAAACGAACCCAACTACAAGTTTGTCAAAGGCGATATTGCTGACCGTGATTTCATCTTTGATCTGTTTGAAAAGGAAAGACCAGATGTTGTCGTCAACTTTGCAGCAGAAAGCCACGTTGACCGCTCTATTGAAGATCCGGGAATCTTCGTCAAGACCAATGTCCTGGGGACAACAATCCTGCTGGATGCTGCTAAAGAATATGGCGTCAAGCGTTTCCATCAGGTATCGACCGATGAAGTCTATGGCGATCTGCCTTTAGATCGTCCGGATCTGTTCTTTACAGAAAAGACCCCGCTTCATACAAGCTCTCCATATTCTTCCAGCAAGGCGGCAGCCGACCTGTTTGTCAATGCCTATCACAGAACCTATGGCCTGCCGACAACCATTTCCTGCTGCTCCAACAACTACGGACCTTACCAGTTCCCGGAAAAGCTCATTCCGTTAATGATTGCCAGAGCTACAGCCGACGAATCCCTGCCGGTTTATGGCGATGGCGCCAATGTGCGTGACTGGCTCTATGTTCTTGACCATTGCAAAGCGATCGATCTGATCCTGCGCAAAGGCAAGGAAGGCGAAACGTACAACATCGGCGGCCACAACGAAAAGTCCAACCTCCAGGTTGTCAAGACAATCCTGAATGCCGTGGACAAGCCGGAATCCTTAATTGAATACGTCCAGGACCGCAAAGGCCATGACCGGCGCTATGCTATCGACCCGACCAAGATCGAGACTGAACTGGGCTGGGTACCGGAAGAAAACTTCGATACCGGTATTGCCAAGACCATTCAGTGGTATCTCGACAATGAAGACTGGTGGAAACGTATTTTAAGCGGCGACTACCAGAAATACTTCCAGGAAATGTACGTCGATAAAGGACGCGTTGCTGAATAGTTTAAAAGCCGGCCATTGAACTGAAAAACCAAAAGCAGTACTCTGCTTCCCAAATGCCGCCTGCCAGGGTTCCAGGATCCAAAACCAGAGAATCACCGTGTTTTAAAGGATAAACAAACCGGTTTTTCCAGGCAGCAGGCAGTGTGACTGTTTAAAAGCAGAAAAGAAGCATTAAGTATTGAAAAACCAGATGATACCTGCCTTTTGAGGCGGGATCATCTGCAGGCCAATATTCAAAACCGGACCACAGAATAAAGCGTGATCCGGTTTTTAAAGGAGAAAAAAATGAAAATTCTGGTAACAGGAGCCAAAGGCCAGCTTGGCCACGATGTGGTCAGCGAGGCCAAGAAACGCGGCTACGACCCGGTAGGGGTGGATGTCGCCGAAATGGATATTACCGACAGAGAACAGGTAGAAGAAGTCATTTCCCGCGGCGACTATGATGTCGTTGTTCATTGCGCAGCATGGACAGCTGTCGATAAAGGCGAAGAGCCTGAACTGTTTGAAACCGTTGAAGCAGTCAATGCCCTCGGTACAAAATACATTGCGGATGTCTGCCGTCAGCTTGACATTCCTTTAATGTACTTTTCGACTGACTATGTCTTCGATGGCCAGGGAACCCGTCCCTGGAAAGAAGACGACGAGAAAAACCCGCTCAATGTCTATGGCCTGACCAAGTCGGAAGGCGAGGACTTCGTCATGGAAAACCCGAAAAACTGGATCCTGCGCATCTCCTGGGTATTCGGTGCTTCCGGACAGAACTTCATCCGTACCATGGTCAGATTGGGCAAGGAAAGAGACACCCTGACAGTTGTTGACGACCAGATCGGTTTGCCAACTTACACCTTGGATCTGGCCAAACTTGTAGTCGACATGATTGAAACCGACAAGTACGGCACTTACAATGTCTGCAATTCCGGGGATGACTACATCTCCTGGTATGACTTTGCCAAGGAAATCTTCAACCAGGCCGGCATGAAGAAAGTCAAAGTTGTTCCGGTTGGCTCGGACCAGTATCCCGCCAAGGCAAAACGCCCGACCAACTCCCGCCTGGATCTGACCAAGCTTAAGGAAGCCGGCTTTACGCCGCTTCCTGACTGGAAAGATGCGACCAGCCGCTATCTCGACACGCTGCGCGAAGCCGGCGAACTCTAGAACTCTAGAAATCAATACTGGCACACTGCTGAACACGGCAAAAAGCCAGTCCAGTAAAGAGCATAAAATACGGAAAATGAAAACAGCTCAGGAGCAGTTTCTGAATCTTCAGAGGCATCCTGAGCTGTTTTCTGCTTTAAGGCCGGTATGGACACAACCATACAGCCACTTGCTATGTCAATAATGTCCGGGGGAAGAGGATAAAAAGTTGGCTGGACCATATGGATGTCCCGCAGGCATGACCGGAGCTGCAGCTGAAAGTTCAATCAGCCGCAGCCCTGCGCTGACAGTCTGCAAGAACAGCGACCAGTCCCAGAAGCGGTCGCCGATATGCGAGGGCTTTCATGAGCTTAAGGCTTTCTGGACGTAAAATAAGCTGATCTCTTCTAATTTTAAATGTGCTGATCAGTTATAAATATAGGATTAAATAACAATCTTATAAAGACGACAGAATGGTCTTGTAAGGTGCAAAACCATCCCGAACAGCTTAAGATAACAGTGTAAAAAGTATCTGCAGACAAATCCGGACGGGATGATGCCGCAGGCAAAATCCAGCTTCCAGCATGAAAAGAACTCTGCTTCAGACAGGTTTCTTTTTGAGATGTCTGAGCGGATCCGGATTTGGCAGGACCAGGACAAGATGGCTCGTGCTTTCCGCTTTTGCATGGTCTATTCAAGACCTGCGGATTGTCCGGTACTTTTTGCATGGAAGTGCCTTTTGAATCAGGCACGGAAAGAAGGACATATGAACAAAAAGTTTTTCGCAGCCCTTGCTTCGGCTTCAATGGTATTAAGCGCCTTCGGCTCAGCTGCCGTCATGGCAGATGGCTTTGATACAGCAGATGCTCCCCAGGTTGAAACTGGTGATGATGCAACTGCTTCCGATGGAAGCGTAGCCTTCACAAAAGCGAACTTCCCGGATGCAGATTTCCGTAAAGCAATTCAGACAGCCCTGCCTGACGTTAAAGACAATCAGGCTATTTCTAAAGCTGATTTAGCAAAGGTCACCAAGCTGGATGTTACCACTGCTCAGAATATCGAAGGTATTCAGTATTTCCCGAATCTGACAACATTCTCCTCTGAAAGTGCAGCACTTACAGAAGCAAACCTTTCGGCCAACAAGTTCTTAAGCGATGTAAAATTCACCAACGCATCTTCGCTGGAAGAACTGAAAATGCCGGCAACTAACACGATGAAGATTCTCTACATCGATGGCACATCCGCTCTGGCACCACTTCCAGAACTGGATCTTTCCGGTGAAAAAGCCCTGGAAAAGGTAACGGTCATCAATACCCATGTTGGCCTGCTGGATATGAGCGGCAACAGCCTGCTGAACACGGTTGATGTTCACAATAACCGTCTGAACACCCTCAAGCTCGATGGCGCGCTGAACCTGACGACTCTGAACGCCTCCAATAACCGCCTGTATGAATTTACAGTTCCGGCCAACAGTGCCCTGACTGCACTCGATGTTTCCAGCAACAAGCTGCTCAAGCTGGATGTAACTGCTCAGCCAAAACTGCAGAGTTTGTCCGCTGATAACAACATGATCGAATCTCTGGATCTTACCGGCAACAAGAACCTGACCACCCTGGATGTTGAAAACAACCGCCTGGCTGCTCTGGATTTAAGCAAGAACGCTTCTTTGAGCACTCCAAAACTCAATGGCCAGCATATTTATGCAGAAGCTGACAACCAGACTGTATCCCTTGCAGACAATAAGGCCTTTGATCCTGACAATGCAACGCAGGCTGTAAATGGCCAGTTCAACGGGGATGCCTTCACCCTGAAAAATGGTGCTGATGCTGGTTCTTACCAGTACAACACGAAAGATGCCGCTGGCGATCTGATGCCGGTCGCTGTCGTCAAGGCCAACCTGATGAACCGTCTGTACAACCCGAACTCCGGCGAACACTTCTATACCAAGGATAACCACGAAAAAGACGAGCTGGTAAAACTCGGCTGGAAGTATGAGGGTATTGGATGGGTTGCTCCGGAAGAAAACGAAGGAACCACTCAGCCTGTTTACCGTCTGTACAACCCGAATGCCGGCGACCACCACTACACACTGAACCCAGAAGAGCGTGACGCCCTGGTAAGCTTTGGCTGGAAGGCTGAAGGTATCGGCTGGTATTCTCCTAAGGATACAACTAACTTCACCACTACCCAGACTGGTTTAGGTGCCGATGTAGCCATCCCGGCACAGGCTCTGCTTCGTGAGTATAACCCGAATGCCAAGGCAGCTGGTGCCCACAACTACACCCTGAATGAAGCAGAAAATGACTACCTCGTATCCATCGGCTGGATCCCTGAAGGAACGGCTTGGAACGCTCTGAAATAGCCCTGCTCCAAAAAGAGAAAAGCAGTTTTGCATCAAACAGAAATCTCTGGCTGATTCGTCATTGACGAATGATTCACTGACAGGATTTCCATTCATTCCAAAACAAATTGGACCGGAATCGACAAGATCGATCTCCGGTCCTTTTTGCATGTCTGGAGACGAATGGCAAGTTATGCTGGCAAATCGTGATTTCTGTTTCGTATCGTTTTTTAATATGACTAGGATTAAGAGTTGCTACAGGAATAAAATCCTTAAAATATAGACCTTTTCGTCCCCTGTCTCTATAATATCCAAGACAATGTCCGCAACCGGTTTGCCTTAAAAACACTATTTTTTAATAATGATCATTTTAAATCATCGTTATTAATTGTAAAGCCGCACCGATACTGAGCAAACAGAAGCAAAAGCTGCTGCATGCAGCAAAAGAGAGGGGGAAAAGAAATGCATAAAAAGAAGTGCGAAATCATCAGTCTGTCCTGTCTTTTAGCCGCAGGAACGGCATTCAATCCGGCTGGACTGGCAGTCAACGTACGTGCAAAAGAAAATGAAAGTGAAGAATTTGAACAGACCAATGAACGTTCTGCAGCTCCTCCAGCCCTGGAACAGACCAGAGGAATGGAAGGAACTATCGCTTCGCTTCTTCGGACATTCAATTCTCATCTGGAGAATAATAGAATTGGTTTTCGCGCTCATTCTCCCTTCGATGTTCGGAGATTTTCTGAATTGGTCAGTTTTCTGTCCAGGAAGCTTGGAATGGACTTTGTGTATTTCGAAAATGATCCGGATCAGGAGCTTGAAAAGCTGCTGATGACGATCGGCAAAGAGTTTTCTGAAGTTGTTTTGCTGCTGTCTAACCAAAGTTCTACAAACATGGCCAAATGCGAAGAGATTTTCAACCGGCTTTTTGCAAAGGCAGATGACTCTGCTCCAACCGGAGTGGCCACCCAGTTTATGGACGCTTTAGAGCAGCAGGGGAACCTGAACCTTGTGCTGGATGGCTGGCTGGAAGCCAGTCATTCCATTGGGAGGATCACGGGAAATGAAGATCCGGTCCTTGTTGATGCGCAAAACAAGGTTCAGTCTCTGCAGACCAGGCAGGCTGATTTTGTTCTGTCTCAATGTCTGTCAGATTTATATTCTGGTTACTCGGCAGAGCTTGAAAAAATTGATGAGCAACTTAATTTTTACGGAACAAATCCATTCGACTGGATCATGAAAGGCAAGGATGAAAATTCGGCAGTAATAACCCTGAACCTGACTTTCAGTGATTCAAAGACCGCAGCAAAGTTTACCAGTGCACAGGTTCTTAATCTGGATAGTCTGAGTAATGTCGATTCTGTTTTGCCTGTGATCGCAGCGGATGGAAAATCTGTCCGTATCTCCTTTTCGCTCAAGCCGGACATTTCCTTTAATGATTTTTTCATGGGAAAGAACATACCTCAAATACAGGTGAAACTTGAAAAAACATTTGTTGAAGGGGAAGTATTCAAAAAAGGTATCGATATTCAGGTCTCATGGTCTGTTTCGAATATTTCGCATCAAATGGATGCTGGAACAATTCTTACAGATATGCCTGTTACCTTCTCGTTCGAAATGCGCCCGGTGCAATGCTCTTTAGAAGGCCCTGGTACGCTTGATTTCTTTACAGCAAAGCAAAGCCCGGATACTCCAGCCAAGCCCTCTGATCCGGCAGACAAACCGTTAAACCCGCCAGCAGCCAAGCCCTCAGATAAGCCTTCTGAGGAAAAGCAGCCGGTAAATTTGTACAGGCTTTATAACCCGAATTCCGGCGAGCATTTCTATACTTCAAGTCAGAAGGAGAAGAAACATCTCATTACTCTTGGCTGGAAAGATGAAGGAATTGGCTGGGTTTCGCCTGCTGCTTCTGCCTGTCCTGTTTATCGCCTGTACAATCCCAATGCCGGCGATCATCATTACACAATGAATATCCAGGAACAAAAGATCCTGATTGCCAGCGGCTGGAAAGATGAAGGAATTGGCTGGTATTCACTGCCAGCTGGGCAGGGCATCCCGGTGTATCGGCAGTACAATCCCCATGTTGCAAAAGCAGGAGCGCATCACTACACCACTAATAAAGCAGAAAACGACTATCTTGTTTCTGTAGGCTGGAAAGGTGAAGGCTTTGCCTGGTACGCAGAAAAACAGTGAATAAGCAAGCTTAGGAACGATGACACTATACTTTCGACAAGAAAGCCCAGAAACAAAAGAAACATAATTTGCATCTCTTAATGGCCAGCTAAATCCGGAAAAATCAGACAGCGAAATCAGCATTCGTATTGAACTGTCCTGGAAGCTTTTTCAGGAAGAACATAGACTGCATCTCTGGAATACCGTGCCTGTTTGATGATGCAGACATCAATGTAATGCGGGCTGTACTGACGGCAACAGATTCCTGTGATGCCCGAGCTACACCGGCCCACCAGAACAGGGTTCCGAAAAAATGAAGCCCCCGGGAAATTCCGATTGTATTGGAAATTCCAGGGGGCTATTTCTGTCTGGCGGATTGCTATGGCCTGTAATTTATTTCTGGGAAATGAATCTGCCGGATTCTTTAGATGAACCTTTTGAATCCAATGATGTCAATTAGATGACAGCAAACAAGAGATATTCAGTTCCATATTTCACAGTGTATCTGACTGAACCTCAGTAACACTCTAGCGTTTTGCGCGGTGCGCCAAGTCGCTCGGTTTGGGGCGGTCTAGCGTTTTTATTGGTGCATTATAGTGCTTCAGGCGGTGCGCTTTAATAGGTCATATATTAAAGACCATAAAGCTTGTGTCAGAAAATAACATTGTCATAATTAACTGCTTTTTATTCTCCGCTAGTATATTTCATTCTATCTCTATGATCAGGAAGATCGCAGGGAGGATGAGAAATGATGCAGGAGGGGGCCTGTTTTCCTCCGCCCAGGGTATGGTCCGAGTTCTTTCTATTGCCCTGGTCTCCGTCAAACAGGCCCCCTCCAAAGTCACTTTTTTTCAAACCTTACAACCTGTTTGGCAGACCAGCTTCTGAAAATTAATTCTATAACTAATGTTGTCCAAAAAGATCGTTTTCACATCTGTAATTTAGTATGTACCGGCTCCAACGCTAAGCGTTACCGTCCCTCCCTCAGAAAACTTTTTTCGATTTCTTGAAATAAAGAAGATTCTTTATATAGGCCACCGTTTCAAACGCTAGGCGTTCCTATTAGTGCGCTATATGCACACAAGGGGAAGATGCTTGATTTTTACTTCTTAATCTCCGGGTTAAGAAGGTCAAACAGATCGAATTCATCATCCTCTCGCTGAGCTTTTCGATGATATAGTCGAATCGCTTCAACGGCAACGGCAGGATCTTTGAAGAAATCTTGACAAAACCCGGAATCCTTGCAATTTGAAAGGCCGAGTTTACTTTTTACATAGTGACTTGGGTTTTTCTGCTTGCCAGAGTGTTTTTGCGCATAGCGGCAATAATCATCATATTTACCTAAACTATGAACCAAAAGAATCTCTATCTCTGGATGGGTTTTTGCAGTAATAACAATTGGCTTATCATCGATTCTGAAAAGCTTAGATCTGTTTCCCTTCGAGATATCATTTATTTTGAAGGATTCCTTTCGCGAATCCAGAATTCTTAAGATAACAATCTTCTTATCAAACTGTTTTCCCAGGTAATTGCTGTCAAAATTTTTGGCTGAGCGAGTACGGATAACTTCTTCCTCAAGCAGATTCTTACGCCGAAAAATCAGAACTGGCTGATTATTAATCGAATGATCGAGGAGAAAGCTGATCAGCTCCTGCTCTAAGGTTCCTTCTGCCAGGCAAGCTACGATTACATTCTCGTCAGCAAGAACTTTCAGAACTTCATCTTTTGTCGGCATCAATGACCTCCGCAGACTTAGCTTCTAATCCCTTGTTATCTTCACTATACTGATTTTTAATCAACGTTTTGAGATTCATATAATGCCCATAGGACGGTGCTGTACCTTTGAGCTGATCTGTAATGAATGCCTCGCTTCTTTTGATTCCATCATTTCTTGACAGGAGTTTGGTCAGATTTTCACAAGTGATGCCTGACTGGTTTTTAAGGATATATACCGCATCGTTTCTAGGTGGAATGTCAAGAAGTTCCGGGTAATGAGTAGAAAAAACCAAAGTTCCTCCGCCGTGGTTTGTTGTTTTATTAAGAAAGAAACGAATCAGAGTTTTCACGATCTCGAGGTTAAAATGGTTTTCCAGCTCATCAACGAAAACATACCCCCCATTGAGAAAAGCAAAGATGGAGATTGTAAAGAGGCTGATACCTTTAATTGTTCCACTCGACAAATAGTTTTCCAGCTCTCCAAACCGAGACAAAGTATAGACTTTGTCATTCGTCACAAATTTCAAAGAATAAGATTTAACATTTCCGTTTTCATCTCTGTTACAGTCGAAGCGTTCGATACTGGGATCCAAAAACTTAATCACTTCTGGATAATAGTCACCCTCTAAGCGTAAAAAGTTGTGGTTCACATCACAAATAAAGTCATAGGTTTTAGAGTTATTGTGTTTGCTGTAGCTGAAAATAATGCTGAGATCATCAGGCAGCTCAACTTTTTCCCGGTTTTTTAAGAATTTATAGAAAGCTTGATCAGCATTATTGCTCGGATCAATATTCCAGTTTCCTTTTGTTACCCGCTTTGTGTTTTGAGTATAAAGTTCTTCATGCTGGATGATAAGATTTGGGTTAATAAGTCCGTCTCTTGATTTTTGTTTATCTATTGCTGTTTGAAGAATATAAAAATTGTTATTCAGATAAAACCATAAAGTGATTTCGATTGGCTTCTCCTTAATCATCTCAATAACTGTATGTTTATATCTGCTGCTGTTTAAATTTATTCCGTTCAAAAGATCAAGGGCCAAATACAGCAGTCTTAAAGTTACCGTTTTTCCGCTGGCATTTAATCCAGCCAGTTCAATAACAGGATTTGTATAAACCGGGCCTGTAATTTGAATGAGATCCTCTCTTGCTTCTCTGGAAATGCGATTTTGCGCAGAAAAATCAATAACAAGATCCTCTTTAAAAAGCGCTAAATTGGAGAATTTAACTTTTAAGACTTTCATAAGATCCTCCTTTTTTAATTCATAAAGAAATGTATTAACTGTATCGAAGATCGTCTTTTTTAGCACAGCTAATAAAGTCAATGACTTGTACCGGGAAAAGAGTGCAATGGAACTCATATTGACTAGTATCATTTACATTATAAACGAAAAATGCGGTTATAACTTATGAATAGACAGAGAAAGAAGCGGAAAATGATTTATAATCTGAAAACATTCCTGTTCTTTGAAAAACCGTTCAGAAATACTTATACATCTTGCCCTAAAGCCGTTAATTATTGATGGCGCATAAAATGGATTACTACAGAAAGAAAGCATTCTGTATCCCTCGATATAGATTATCTCTTTGACAAAGTGCACGCTGCCACTATACTGAATGCAGCAGACCTCTGACGCATGGCTTCTGCCGGCGCATCAGGTCAGGGCCTCTAAAAAAATAGAACTCCCGAAGTTTCCAGTTATTTTGGAAAATTCGGGAGTTTTTTTATCCCAGTTCTGGCTGGTCAGCTAATATTTGAAAGAAAAAAGGAATATCCCTGTTTTTGAAGATATTCCAAATTTTATGGGTTGCCTGGAAACAGAGTTCGCTTGATCCATCAGCATTTTTCCGGCTTTACCTCACTCTGGAAAAGCAGGCCATTCGCATTCAGGATGAAGAACTGTCTGAATCTGGTTCTGGCTGATTCGTACCAGAATTTGATTGACCAGGGCTTTCATCTGTTGATGATGATTCAGGTCTTTGAGAAACGGAAGAATCCTTGTGCGAACCAGCTTTTTCAAATACGCCTTCCTTGAAGCTTTCTTCCTTGATTTCTTCCTTTTCGGAGACAAAACTCCAGGCTGGAGAAGAGATTGTGACCAGCTCGATCGTATTGGAAAGATCCTGCTTGCGATGCATTTCATCTTCCAGTTTATGCAGCGGCTGGGCTGCTTTCTGCCAGCCCTTGCGCACTACCCGGTATGTGGAATGAACGGGATGGAATGAATTGGAGATCATGCCGGTTCGTTCGATGAACAGCTCAATTACGCCGACCAGAACAATCATCATCATCAAGCCGGCTGTTCGGTCATAAATATAGAGGAAAGCGCTCATGCCAAAGCCAAAGGTCATGCCGCACATGATGATGACGCTGTTAGTCTGGCCAAACCGGCGCATCAGCTGGTGATGCAGATGCGACTTGTCCGCCTGGTCAACCGGGATCTTCTTGATCTTGCGGCGCAAAATTGCCGAGAACGTATCGATAATCGGCAGCAGCAGGATGAGGATCGGAAAGCCCAGCGTCATGATTGTCGATGACTTAAAGCCTAAAAGCGAGATGGAAGCAATCATGCTTCCTAAAAACAGTGATCCGCAGTCACCCATGAAAATGGAGGCTGGATGGGCATTGTATAACAGGAAGCCAAGGATGGAACCCATCAGGATCAGCGAAAGCAGGACGATATCCCCGCGCCGGTCGACAATGGAAATGGCACATACAATCGACAGGACAACCAGGATCATTCCGCCGCAAAGGCCATCCAGTCCATCCAGCAGGTTGATCGCATTCGTTATGCCGACAACCCACAGCACCGTGAAGGCACCGCAGATCCAGGGATTGGTAATCGCCCAGCCAAGAATGCGCAGTGTATCGACTCCGACGCCAAAATAAAGCAGAACCAGGGAAGCCAGAATCTGCAGGACAAATTTGAGCTTGGCCGGCAGATCCATGAAGTCATCCCATAACCCAATCAGAAACATCATGGATGTTGACAGGTAAATGCCAAGAATCGACCGGTCCGGCTTGAAAAACAAGGCCAGGCCAATGGAAAAGGCAGTAAATATGGCAATCCCGCCGATCCTTGAAATAATTCCATGATGGATGGTCCGCTTATTCTGTTTCGCCCAGGCATCCGTCTTTTTGGAAACCCATTTGACAACGGGAATAAACAGGGCGGAAAGAATAAACGGGACAAATAATGCGAGTAAAGTTCGAATGAAAACTCCCCCTTAAGCCAGAATCTGGCCTGGCGTCAGCCAGATGGCACGAAGATCGAATCCGGTATATTTTTATCGTTTAAATCTTTCACGACAAAAACCAGCTTGTCTGGATCCAGTTGATACAGGTATAGATCCGCACAGATCAGAAAGCTGAAACATTCTTCAAATGGCCTGGTTCTTATATAGAATGAATGGCTATTCAGGCTTTTTCATGCTGGCTTTGGATCATGCTTCGCTTCAATTATGCCAAAATTTGACGCAATCATGAGGATCGTGCAAGGGGCACGATTAAAAACCATTATAGACAAGCCCGGCAAGGATGGAAACCGGACCTGTCTGTTCAATTGGCTCTTTCCCTGACAGTTTTTCGAGATTCCAACCATTCACGCTCATCCTCGTCCTGCCATAAGGCATAAGCACTAATAAATGTTATAGTGAAGACTGTTTACGATGTTCTTTTTGGATCGATGACAGAAACTGGATGCCCATTCATCTGCATGTGCCAGATGGAAAGCCAGGTACTCCTGCAGCACCAGTCGAGGTCTGTTTCGATATTAGTCCAGATCTGTCCGGAGCAGAAACGGCAAAAGAACTGGACCTGAATTCCAGACAGGCAGACTTCATAAGATCTGCGGCCATCTTTGACTTTCTGATGAACAATGTGCAGTAGACTTTGTAAAATCTCTACACTTTGCCAGATCCCTGTCAGATTGAAACGGATTAAACCGGATCAAAATTCGAATCAAATTCAAAAGAGAACCGAAAACTATTTTGAAGAAAATGATCTAAATCAAATAAGTAAAGACTATACAGGAAAGGAAGGTGCGGCACTTCTGCTGGTAAAGCCTGGCTGATTCTGCTTTTGACGATGGCCTGCAGGCCAGAAAGCCTTGAAACAGAAAACAGCTGCCTGAAAAGAAGCTGTACTTTGCAAGCGGCCCTGGAATTAAAGAGATCCAAATCAGGGCTGAAGGCTGCGGTAATAAAAACTGCACAAAAGAAGGCAGCTGATTGATGCTGATCAATCCATGCAAATATATTATGCAAATAAAATATAAAAAAGGATTTTCTGCATTCTCTGCATTCAAGGATGGCAAAAAGACTTGCAAAGACGTGAGTTTCAATCCTGCAAAGCCTGCAGGATGGGCAGGATTGAAAAGAAAAGACCAGGAAACAGAAGGCGCTGATTAACTATGAAAAAGATCCTCATGCTTTATAACCCGTGTTCAGGTGATGGCCGCATCAAGGAGAGCCTCTCTGAACTCGTTGACCAGATTACAAAAATGGGGTTTCTTGTCACTGTGTATCCTACGCAGTTTTCCGGTGATGCCAAGCTGACCATACAGCGCGAAGGGAAAAACTTTGATCGCATCATCGTCTGCGGAGGTGACGGCATGATGCATGAAGCCGTCAACGGCTGGGTTGAAGGATCGGATATGCCGCTGCTTGGCTACATTCCTTCGGGAACCGTCAATGACTTTGCGAGCACCCATGAAATTCCCAAGGATATTTTGCAGGCCGCGCAGGTTGCCTGCGGCGAATCGTACACCAGCCTGGATGTCGGCAAGTTTAATGACGAATACTTCTCCTATGTCGCTGCATTTGGCGTGGGAACCAGCGTCTCCTACCAGACCCCGCAGCGCAAGAAGCAGCGGCTGGGACCGGCAGCCTATATCCTTGAGCTGCTCAATGCCGTGGACTTTACGCATTGGGAAAACAACTGTGAAACGATGAAGATTACCTGGGAAGGCGGGGAAGCCCAGGGCGACTTTCTATATGGTATGGTCTCCAACTCCAAATTCATCGCCGGGACTGAAGTCTTTACTTCCGACCTGTTTAACTGGCATGACGGCCTGTTAGAGGGAATTTTCATCCGCCGCCCGATGAACCTGGTCGAGCTCAACACGATCATCGGCTGCATTACCCGTTCGGACTACAATAACCCATTGTTCATCCAGGCCCAGTCCCCCTGGTTTACTTTTGAATCGCACCATTCAGCCTGGACGCTGGATGGTGAATTTGGCGGCATTCATGATCACGTCGAGGCAAGAGCGATCCATTCAGGAATCAAGATTGCCCTGCCAAAAGACCACATTCTTTCCGAAGGATTAAGCCAGATCTACCTCGGTTCTTCCGGGCAGTCCAAAAAAACGGATGGCAGTTTGGAACCGGAAGCAGATTCTGCTGTCAGGCCTGGGCTGGAATGAGCCGTTTTGCTGATTGTCAGGAAAGCTGCGATTTGAACGATCGCCAAGAAAGATCAAAAAAATCCTGAAGAAAAGATCCTGAAGGAAAGATCGTAATTCTACCTGTCTGCATAAAGGAGGAGACAGCCATGGCCAATGATGATTTTCTTCTCAACGAAACCCAGCAAAAGGCAATGGAGCAGACCGAAGGCTATGTCCGGGTCATCGCCGGCGCCGGTTCTGGCAAGACGCGCACATTATCTATGCGGTTTGCCTGGCTGGTCGAGCAGCTTGGCATCATGCCCTCCTCCATTCTTTGCATGACCTTTACCAATAAGGCAGCGGCTGAAATGCGTACCCGCATCCGCAGCCTGATTGGCGATGACGATACAGGAACGATCTGTACATTCCATGGGCTTTGCAACACAATCCTGCTCGAGGAAAGCCACCTGATAAACTACCCGAAATCGTTCATGGTCCTGGATGCTTCCGATATTGATGACATGCTCAAGATCGTCTATGAAGAAAAAGGCCTGGGCCTGCGGGATATGACATTCTCCAAAGCCCGGGAAATGCTGGAAATGAAAAAGATTGCCGAGTATCCCGGCTACACCGAAGATCTGATCCACCTGTCGAGCCAGCAGCTTTATCAAAAGTATGAGCAGGCCAAAAGCGTGGAGGACCAGATCTTCTTTGGCTACCTTCTCCAGCAAAAAAAGAACTTCGCCCTCGACTATGACGATTTGATCATTCTGACTTTAAAAATCTTCCGGGAACATCCCGAAGTGGCCAAAAAATGGCAGGAGCGCTTTGAGTACATCATGATCGATGAGTTCCAGGATATTGACCCGCAGCAGTATGAGCTGATGGAAGTGCTGGCCAGAGGCCATCAAAACCTGTTTGTGGTCGGCGACCCTGACCAGACGATTTACACGTGGCGTGGAGCCAGAGTCGAGTTCCTGACCCAGTTCGATTCCAATTTTCCTGGCACGAACACGATCTTTCTCAATGAAAACTACCGCTCTACTCCGCAGATTCTCGATGCGGCCAATTCCCTGATCGCCAAAAACCAGAACCGGATCAAGAAAGAGCTGGTCCCTATACTTGGTGATGGGGCCCAGGTGCATGCCGGTCATTTTGAAGACGCCAACAAGGAAGCCGGCCAGATTGCGGCCAATATCCTGCATTTAAAAAAGAAGGGCTATTCCTATAAAGACGTGGCTATCCTGTACCGGGCTCACTATATTTCAAGGCCCATCGAGGATGCGCTCATTGAAGCCGAGATTCCGTATTCGATCTATTCGGGCGTCCCGTTCTTTTCGCGCATGGAAATCAAGGATGCCATCTCGTGGTGCCGTATGCTTGTCTACCAGGATGACATCGACTTTTTGCGCACCATCAACCGGCCAAGACGCAATATCGGCAAAGGCCGCATTGCCTTTTTGCAGGAATATGCCAGGGAAAAAGGCATCAGCCTGTATAAAGCCCTGAAGGAAAACCTGGAAACCGACAAGTTCAAAACTACGCAGGCAGCCGAATATGTCAGCCTGATCGATGACTATCCCTGGCAGGAAAAATCGATTACCCGCATTCTCGATGAGATCCTCGATTTTTCCGGCTATGAAAAAATGCTGCGGCTGGAAGGCGGCCAGGAGCGGCTGGACAACTTGGCCGAACTCAAGCAGGCCGCTGCCGAATACGAAATGAGCTGGGGCGAAGACACCGACCTGGAAGGCTGGCTCAACCATGCCGCCCTCTTTTCGAATGCCGATGCCCAAACCGATACCGATAAAGTGCGCCTGATGACCATCCATACCGCCAAAGGCCTGGAATTCGACTGCGTCTTTCTGCCCGGACTGAATGAAGGGATGTTTCCCTCAAGGCAGACCCGCAACCTGGCCGGTATGGAAGAAGAGCGAAGACTGGCCTTTGTGGCCCTGACCCGGGCCAGAAAGGAGCTGTATCTTTCCGAAGCCCAGGGCCAGCTCCATACCGGCAGCTCCCGCTACCCCAGCCGCTTTGTCTTTGACATCGGTCTCGATCATGCCACATGGAATCCATCGATCCCCAAAGATTTGCAGGATGCGGCCAAGCGCATGATCGGCCTGCGCAAAAACCTGCTGCCCCAAAGCGAAGGGCAGGAAGCGCTGGAAGCCGGCGACCTGGTTGAACACCCAGTCTTTGGGCAGGGGATAATTCTCGAGATCAATCCCGACAAGCAGGCCATTACCGTCCAGTTTGACAAGCTCAACACGCAGCGAACCCTTTCAACCCGAGTCCGCCTGAAAAAGATCGGCCGCAAGGATCCCGAAACCTGGCTCAACTGACTGCTTTGGCAAACCAGTCTCACGAACCGCTCCGGGCAAGCTTCCTTCATCAACAGGTCAGGCAGCCCGGCAGAACCATCCGGCTTAAAAAATGCACCAATCTGTACCAGTACAAATTATCCAGACAAAAGCCCGGACAATTTCATCCGGGCTTTTGTCTGTCTGCTTATCCTGTGTCGTTTAACCACGATTGTCATCGATTCACAATGTCTTCCATCCATGGATCAGTTAAACGGACTTTTTGAAAGATCCTGCTCATCATCCTTTTTCAGCTCACTTTGCCGATCCGGACATGCATCATGGAGGCATTGTCCTCTTTTGTTTTGCCTGATAACAGTAAAAAACCAAACAACGATAAAGCCCGCTTTATCCAAAAACGCAGGAAAACAGCCAAAATATCAGCGAACACCAGAAACTTGATTTTCTGTCCGATTTCTGCGGAAAAACACGGTACAATCTTAATGTTCTGGTCTTTTTTCTTCCCAAACCAGATACCAACCTTTTCGCGGGAAGCATAAAGTGATACGCCAGGACGGCTTTACAAAATCGGCTGGAACTCAAGCCGGCCATTCCAAAGCCAGAAACTGAACGGAATGACCCTTTATCGATCATTCGGTCGACAGACCCATTCTTCTTTTCTTTATTTCTCCAGGAAAGATCTGCAAAGATCAGCCAGAAGAGAAAAGCAAGAATGGAACAGATGCCCTGGGGGCATCGGAAAGAATCAAAGCCAGCAAGCCTGAGGGCAAAAGCCCGGGCAAGTCCATCCATGTTATGGCACTGCTTATGCAGGCAGAAAGAATAGTGGCCTGCACAAGAAGACCTTTTCCATTCTGAATTGACCTGAATGGAGAGGAAAAATGCCAGAGATCTGGCCAGGACAAAGCTGTCTTTCGGGCTTTCTTTATATCGGAAAGACGAAAACAGGCAGTTTTCGCTATCTTTGATTATTGAAAGGTGCAAATGAAGCGAAATTAGCACAAAATAAAAACGCCGCCAGATTGTTTTTGCGGCAGGATTCTTTGGATCCAAAACTGCGCTCTGGCCTGACCAGAACCGGCAGCCAATGACCAAAAAGAATCCGAAAAGGCAGATTCTTATGAACTCGTTTCGCTGAAGATTTTATATCAGCTGAAATCTTTAAAGAAAATCTGTCTTACCAATGATTTTTGAACTGAACAATCAAAGCGAGGATTCATGAAAGCTCTAAAGTCTCTTGAGAGTATTCATCTATCCATCGCCTGACCATGAAGGAAACTTCAAAAAAGATTTACTCAGCATCACCTCTCTTCATCCTTCCTTACATTTACCAACCTCAAAAGGCAAAGAGAGAACAAGGCGAAACGATTCTCGCCTGCCCTATGGCAGAAGATCAGCCAGCGGCAAACGGTTTTGAAGCAGAAAGTGTCAGTCTTGAACTTTTTAGCAACAAAGCCGATGATTTACCGATTTTCAGTTTTAAAAATGCAATGGAAATGAACTTACAGACAGTGCCCTTATGGAGCTTACTCATAATTTTGCAGATCCGTACAGGCAAATTGAACCTGAACGGGACTGCCGGCCCGAACTGGCCGCTTCCATACACCGCCTGTCTCAAACTGAATCAGACATTACAGAGATTATCCATCAGAAACTGGATGGCATTGGGCGCATTGAATCGTGTCTTCACCTGGAATTAAGGGATCCAGGCCAGACACCGCTTTTCAATGATCCAAAGATCAAAGCCGGACAGTCCAGTAATGGATCCGAACAGTCGCCAGAAATTCCAGCTGCTTAAGCGGGTTGAGCGCAGATTGTTCTGGAAAATCTCTTCATCTGATTCTCATACTCAAAATAAACAAACCAGACCAGGCAATATTCAGCCTGCCTGCAAGCCGGAAATCCTGACTCGAGCCAGTTTAAAAGGCTCTTTAAAGAAAAAGAAAAGGGAGTCCGGATTAAAAGCAGGCAACAGGAAGCAATAAGGGGAAAACAGCTTCCAATGGATAATGGATATTGTTTGGAAAAAATCATCATTCATGCCTTCCTGTCAGATTTGCCTTTTGTCGCCAGTAATAAGCAACAATCGTTCAGGCTTTTTTCAAAGGGGAACTGAAAAAAGCCCGAAATTCAGTATTCAA
>Ash_p2__coassemble_1195_pt1 | contig 24756 bp, 27 predicted proteins | sample Ash_p2__metabat2_high_PE_029 | metagenome-assembled genome bin Ash_p2
GAGTTTCATCACGCCGCTGCCGCCCAGTACCAGAAAGTATTAAGCTATTTCAGGCCCAGGTTTCTGCTGGGCCTTTCCGCCACGCCTTACCGGCTGGATGGCAAGGATATTTATGCACTTTGCGACTACAACGTCCCCTACCAGATTGACCTGTTTCAGGCGATCAGCCAGAAAGCACTGGTTCCGTTTCATTACTATGGTATTTACGATGAAGCCGACTATGAAAAGGTGACTTTCCGGGGAAACCATTATGTAGTCGACGAGCTGGATGAACTGTATCTTTCCAATACAAAGCGGGCGGAAAGTATTCTGCGCCACTACCAGAAATATCCTTCTCAGCGTGCCATTGGATTTTGCTCTTCCATCCGGCATGCCCGCTTTATGGCCCGCTATTTTTGCGAACACCAGATTCCGGCTGCAGCCGTTGTTTACGGGAAATCCGATGAATTCAGTCTCGAGCGCAAAAAGGCACTGGCTGACCTGAAGGAAGGACGCATCAAGATTCTTTTTTGTGTTGATATGTTTAATGAGGGAACCGATATTCCGGAAATCGACCAGGTTCTCTTCTTGCGGCCGACTGAATCCGCCGTAATTTTCCTGCAGCAGCTTGGGCGCGGTCTGCGCCTGGCTCCCGGCAAAAAATACCTGAACGTTCTCGATTTTATCGGCAACTACAAATCGGCTGCCCTGGGACCAAGCCTGATTTTGCAGACGGCTCCTTCACGGCTGACCACCGGCCATGCCGTTACGGCGGCTTCGCTTCCGCCAGACTGCTTTGTCGATTTTGATTTGAAGCTGATCGATCTTTTTGACCAGCTGCAAAAACGCACTCTCACTCCAGCCCAGATAATTGAGGAAATCTGGAAAGAGGCCTGCCGGCAGCTGGGCCACATCCCAGATCGCTGCGAGCTGTATGGCCAGCTGGACAATGACCAGATTGAGCTGATCTACAAAGACTCAAAGACCAACCTCTTTCAGAATTATCTGGCTTTTCTGGAAAAGAGGCAGGCGGCGGAACCGGCCCTGGTCCAGCTCGCCCATTCACCGGCCGGCAAGTTTCTGCACCTTTTGGAAACAACAGCCATGTCCAAAGTGTACAAAATGCCGCTGCTGGAAAGCCTGATCGATGGCATCCGGATTCGCCGGACTGTCGATGAAAAAACCGCCCTGCGCACCTGGAAAGCTTTCTTTTCCCGGGGCGAAAACTGGCGGGACCTGGGCTGCGACAGCAAGGCTGAATTTGAAGCGATGAGCGATAAAAAGATGCTTTCAGCCATACGGAACAACCCGGCCAAATTTCTTATCCGTTCCGGGCAGGGATTTTTCAAGGCAGAAGAAGGAGCCCTGCTGGCTCTTGACTCCTCCCTTGATCCCTGGCTGGATGATCCGCTGTTTGTTTCACAGTTTCGGGATATTATCGCTTTGCGTACTTTGCGCTATCTGGACCACCGGCTTCAAACGCAGCTTAATTCGAATCAATAAACCGGCTGAAAGCTGTCCGGATGCCATCGGCACGCCTGAGGATCTTTATTGGCTGGGCAGTCCAGGATTTTTGCTTTAATTACCAGATAGCCGCCAGGCTGTTTTCTTCCGTCAAAACGGACCAGAAAAGGCAGCCTGGCTTTTTGTCTGCCTGGAAGAGTTTTTACCCGGGGTTCCTTCTCATCTTCTCCTCGCTTATCCGGATCGGATTCCTTTAGACCCGCTTTGGACTTGCTGTCAAATGACTGGGCAATGCACTCTTTGCATTTTGCCTGAATCTTCACATTTTCATCCCGCAAAATTTTTATGTCTGCTAAGCTTGTTACTGCCGGCGCTCAATCGCAGAAAGATCCGATTGATAAAACAGAAAGTGAGGGGATGAAATGAAACTGATCTTTCAATATCTCAAGGGACATAAGCTACTGTTTCTGCTCAATGTCCTTTGCGCCGGAAGCTTTGCGTTTGCCGAACTGGGCATCCCGACAATTTTCGGGAACATGGTTGATTCCGGAATCGAAGCCGGAAATACCTCAGCACTCTGGGGCGGATTCAGGCTGATTCTGCTGGTGGCCCTGATTTCTGGAGCAGGCATGATCATGCTCTCCTATGTCAGCACCCGGCTTTCGACGACGATTGTCTATGAAATCCGCAAAAGCCTCTTTGAACATGTCATGAAGTTTTCCGTGGCTGAGCTGGATCACTTCACGGTCGCTTCGCTGATTACAAGGACCAACACGGACTGCTACCAGATCCTGCAGTTTTGCAACACGCTCTTTCGGGCAGCCCTGCTGGCGCCTGTCATGCTTTGCGTATCGATCTGGCTGATCGTGCAGACTTCGTTTTCCCTTTCCTGGATTATCCTTGGAACGATTCCGATTATTATTGCCGGCGCGGTTTTTGTTTTTCGCCTGGCCTCGCCGCTCTCTTCCCGGCAGCAGAAACTGACGGACCGGATCAATGAGATTCTGCGCGAAGACATTACCGGGGTGCGGGTCGTCCGCTCCTTCAACCGGGAAGAAACGGAAGAAAAGCGTTTCGACGTGGAAAACCAGGAATTCCGGAAAGCAACATCCACCCTGTTCAAGATCATGAACCTGACCGATCCGCTGTTCTTCTTTGTCATGAACCTGGCCGCGATGCTGATTTACTATACGGCTTCCCTGGCCATTTCTCATGGCACGATGCAGATTGGCCAGCTGCTCATGTTTGTGGAATACCTGTTTCACTGCATGATGTCGATCCTGGTTGTCTGCTCCATCTTCATGGTCTATCCCATGGCTGCCATCAGTTCGAAGCGGATCCTGGAAGTCCTCGACACCCCGCCTTCCGTCTATTCTTGCGGAAACAAGCCGCTGGAAAAGATCCAGAGCGTGGAATTCGATGATGTCTCTTTTGCCTATCCGCAAAGCAGCACCCATTCGCTTTCCAATATCAGCTTCAAGGCCCAGGCCGGCCAGCGGGTTGCCATTATTGGAGCGACCGGGTCGGGCAAGTCAACGATTGCCAGGCTTTTATGCCGGTTTTATGATCCGCAGCAGGGATCGATCCGGATCAACGGATGCGATATCCGGGAATATTCCCTGGACTCGCTGCGAAAGAAAGTTGCGATGGTCTCCCAGAAAGCCCACATGTTTTCCGGGACAATCAAGGACAACATTCTTTTCTCCAATCCAGATGCTTCAGACAAAGATCTTGAAAAAGCCATCGCCATATCCCAGTCCGGCTCATTTATTGAGCAGCGGGCCCAGGGACTTGATGACTGGATCAGCGAGGAAGGAAGCAACCTGTCCGGGGGGCAAAAGCAGCGGCTTTCCATTGCCAGAGCTGTAGCTGCCAATGCCGGGCTGTATATCCTGGATGACTCTTTTTCCGCTCTGGATCTGATGACCGATGCAAAGCTGCGCAAAGCACTCGAACCGCTCCAGGACGATGCCCTGTTTCTGATCGTAGCCCAGCGGATCTCTTCCATTGCCGACTGCGACCAGATCCTGGTCCTGGACAAGGGCCGGATTGCGGCAGCAGGCACCCATCAGCAGCTGCTTGCAGAAAGCGATCTGTACCGGCAGATTGTTCTGTCGCAAATGAGTGAACAGGAGGCGATGCGCTATGGCCGCTAAACATGACCAGGCTCCCGTCATCGAAAAAACGCTGACGATTCGCCAGTGTCTTTCCAGGCTGATGGTCTGGCTCAGGCCTAACCGCAAAAAGCTTTTTGCCGGTATTTTCATGGTCGTGATTGCCAACCTGACGTATATTGTCATGCCGGTGACAGAAGGCAGAATCACCACCCAGCTGCAGCGCGATTTAACCGATATGAGCCAGGGCCTACCGGGGGCTCATATCCAGATGGATGTGATTGTCGGCATCCTGGGAATGCTGCTGGGTATTTACCTGATCAAGATCACTTCCCAGTTTCTGTCCACCTTCTGGATGACCGATGCCATCCAGAAGACCATGGCCGATATCCGCCTGGCGATCGAAAAGAAAATCAATGCCCTGCCGGTCTCCTACTTTGATACCCACAAGACCGGCGATCTGCTCTCCCGGATTACGACCGATGTCACGACGGTCTCCAACGCTTTGCAGCAGACCCTGTCCCGCATCATCGGTGCCGTTCTTGGGGTTTCGCTGATTGCGGTAATGATGTTTACGATTAACCGCGTGATGTTTGCGATCGTGATGATCGGCCTGCCGCTGATTGCGGCCATATCCATTGTGGTTGTCCGGCTCAGCCAGCCGGTTTTCGATTCCCAGCAAAAAGCCCTGGCGGATCTTAACAGCACCGTCAACGAGATGTATTCCGGATTTGGCGAAATCATGATCTACAACCGGCAGAATTTTGCCGGCGAGCAGTTCGAAAAGGCCAACCAGACCATGCGGCAGACCAGTTTCAAGGCTCAGTTTTTCTCCGGCCTGATCAGCCCGCTGACTTCCCTTGTTACTTACCTTGTCATTGGATGCTGCATCGTCTACGGCTGCTTCCAGGTTGCCGCCGGATTTCTGGCGCTTGGTTCTTTGCAGGCCTTTATTCGCTACATCTGGAACATCAATGATCCCATCTCGCAGCTTTCCCAGCTGTCCAATGCGATTCAGTCTGCCTTTTCCGCGATGAACCGCCTGTTCTCCTTCCTGGAGCTGCCGGATGAAAAACGCACCGAAACGACCTGCCCGATCCGGGAAGTGGATTCGATCGATTTCGACCATATCCGCTTTTCCTACACCGACACGGCTGATGCGCCGCTGATGGAAGACGTCTCCTTTCATGTTGACCGCCACCAGACAGTCGCCATTGTCGGCCACACCGGCGCGGGCAAAACGACCCTGACCAACCTGCTGGAGCGCTTCTACCCGATCTGGGGTGGAGCGATCCGGATCAATGGCCAGAATATCGATACCCTTTCCTTTGAGGATCTGCGAAAGCTGATCGGGCTGGTTCTCCAGGATCCCTGGCTGTTTGAAGGGACCATTGAAGAAAACCTGCGCTTTGCCAGAGACGGCTTGAATGAAGAACAGATCCAGAAAGCCATCCGGACAGCCAGGCTGGAAGAAACACTGGCCGCTTTGCCCGACGGGCTGCAGACTGTCCTTCATGAAGATGCCCAGAACCTCTCGCAGGGCGAAAAGCAGCTTTTGACCATTGCCAGGGCGATCCTGAAAGATCCGCAGATCCTGATTCTTGACGAAGCAACCAGCTCCGTCGATACCCGCCTGGAAAAGAAGCTGCAGGCTGCCATGGAGCAGGTCATGAAGAACCGGACCTGCTTTGTCATCGCCCATCGTCTCTCCACGATCCTCAATGCCGACCTGATCCTGGTCATGGATCATGGCGACCTGGTCGAAAGCGGAACCCACAGCCAGCTGCTGGAACGAAATGGAACATATGCTGCACTTTACCGTTCCCAGTTCCAGGACCCGGAAGCTGCGTGATCTGTTCCCTTCTCCTGCCAGATCCTGGAAGCAGGAAACCTGTCCGCAGATGAACAAACCAATTCACAGATGAACAAAAAAACCGGAGAAACCGAACCGGATGAACCGATGTGGATGTTCAGGACCGAAAGCTCAGGACCGAATGAGCTGAACCAGATGATTTTGGCACAGGAAACGGAAAACTGAACAGTCTTCAGACTTTTGAGACTGCCATTGCGGCAGTCTTTTTTCATGAGATTCAAAAACAGCTCTTTAAAACTGCACTTTTCCTTGTTTTGCCGGCAAACTGCCTGCATTGAGCGGCCCGTAACCGCTGGGTGGTCTGTCGTTTGTTTTAAGGATCTTTTTGTCCATTTCGATAACCGCTGATTTCGTATAAAGAGAAGAAGGAGAATCAGGACTGGAGAAATGGATGTAAAATCTCCCGGATTCATCGGCCAAATCCCGTTTTTCAAAAAAATGCCTGCCTATGGGAGCACGGATTTTTTACGTTTTTCTTATTGAGGAGTTTGGAATTTATTCACAAAGTGAAAATTCAGGGCTGATAGAATGAAGTCATGTACAAGATCATGATAGTTGAAGACGACCCGTCTGTTTCCAGCGCTCTTTCTTCGGTCCTGCAAAGCTGGGGTTTTGAAGCGCAGAGCATGAAGACATTTACGGATATTACAAAACAGTTTGAAATCCTGAAACCGGATTTGATTTTAATGGACTTGAATCTTCCCGAGCGAAACGGTTTTTTCTGGACTGGTGAAATTCGCAAGTTCTCCTCCGTTCCCATCATTTTCATTTCCAGCGCCGACGAGAACATGAATGTCATTTCAGCTCTTAACCAGGGAGCCGATGACTATATCACCAAGCCTTTTGATGTTACGGTCCTGGTTTCCAAGATCCGTGCCCTGCTGCGCAGAACGTTTGACTATACATCCCGGACAGACTTTCTCGAGCATAAGGGCGTCCGTCTCGATACCGGCAATAATGAAGTCAGCTACAATGGCAAAACCATCGACTTATCCAAAAACGAGGCCAAGATCCTGCGAATCCTGCTTGAAAACAAGGAGCGTATCGTCAAGCGGGAAGTCTTGATGGATGCCCTGTGGAAAACGGACTGCTACATCGATGAAAACACCCTCTCTGTCAACGTCAACCGCCTGCGCCGCAAACTGGAAGGCGTCGATTTATATGATTTCATCATTACCCGCAAGGGCATTGGATACATGGTCTGAACAGCTTTGATCAGCAGACCTTTTCCTGACCTTCCAGATCTTTAGCCTTCTCGCCAAATCAAGTGTGCTCAACTGCGAATGCTTTAAAGCCGGAACAAACTGAAAAGGTTTTTGACCCAGGCACACAAAGCAGAATTTCTGCTTCGATTTATATCCTCCTTTAAGCCGCCGACCGGCGGCTTTTTTTACATTTCGCTAAGAGCCGGCCCGATTCGCCGCCACGCCAGAAAGCAAAAAATCCCGCAGATTTCTCTGCAGGATAATCAGACATGGTAAATTAACGTTTGCTGAACTGTGGTGCACGACGGGCTTTTTTGAGACCGTATTTCTTACGTTCTTTCGCGCGCGGGTCGCGGGTAACATAGCCGGCAGCTTTCAGAGCAGGACGGTAATCTTCAGAAGCTTCCATTAAGGCACGGGTGATTCCATGACGGATGGCACCAGCCTGGCCAGTGAAGCCTCCTCCATTCACGTTAACAACTACATCGAACTGGTCGAGAGTGTTCGTGAGTTCAAGAGGAGAGCGTACTTCCATCTGAAGCACTTCAGATGGCATGTATTCTTTCAGCTCTTTACCGTTTACTTCGATTTTCCCTGTTCCGTTTGGACGAAGGAAGACACGGGCAACGGCTTCTTTACGACGGCCAGTACCGAGGTACTGAACAAAGTTTTCTTTTTTTGCCATTTCCTATTCTCCTATCCTTTCACCTTGAGTTCCACAGGCTTCTGTGCCTGATGCGGATGTTCCGGTCCGGCATAAACCAGGACGTGCTTGCGCTGAACATCGCCGAGGCGAGTATGCGGGAGCATACCCTGTACAGCTCTGCGTACCCATTCAACAGGGTATTTTTCCTTCATTTCTTTGGCAGTACGTACACGAAGTCCGCCATAGTATCCGGAATGATTGTAATACTTTTCAGTATTGAGTTTGTTGCCGGTCATATTGACCTTGTCTGCATTAATAATTACTACATAATCCCCACAGTCTACGTTTGGTGTATAAGTAGGTTTATGTTTACCGCGCAGAACGTGTGCTGCAGTTGTTGCGAGACGGCCGAGAGTCTGGCCTTCGCCATCAATTACATACCAGGTGCGTTCTACTTCAGCAGGTTTTGCCATTGTTGTCTGACGCATGTTCGCTTCCTCCGTTTCAATGAGCGTTACCGGGGCTCAAAGGCTTGGATACAGCCACGGACTATCTTAGTCAAAACAAGCCTTCTTGTCAATCTTCCCACCGCCCCTTTTCCATGAAAAAGAGGCCGGAAACCAGCTGCCTCCAAAATCCCGTGCTTTTCAGCAAAACTGCGCCAAATCCTACGCGGTTCCCGGCGGTTCAGCAGGCGCTGAAATCTGTCCGTTTTCCCAGCGCGGCTGACCATGGTGCCGCACACCTTATGGCTTTTTCAGGCTCAGCTTTCCAGATTCAGGCCGGCCAGTGCCGGCAGTCAAATCCGGCCGGTCCAGAAAATAGAAGTTCAATCCTTTATATTCGCCCGATCTGGCAAATTTTCAACAGTGCGATCCGATTTGGCCATGTGGCTGAGCTGGTCTGGCTGATCGTTCCATGGCGTATAGCCAACAGAAACCAGGTACAGCCCTTTGGCTGGCGCATTAAAGCGGCAGGCATGCTTATCTCTGGCCTCCAGGATCCGCTTCAGCTCATCCAGGCTGATCCGTCCTTCGCCAAGGGCAATCAGCGCCGCGCTCATCATCCGTACCTGGTAGCGCAAAAAGCCATTGCCTATATAGACCAGACGGATATCCTTGCCTTCTTCAACAATCTCAATGGAATAGATCGTCTTGGTGCGCGGCTTGTCGGGATGAATCTGCGCGTTGCAAAACGAGGTGAAATCGTGCTCGCCCTCCAGCAGCTTTGCGCCCTGGCGCATCCGGTCGATATCCAGTTTCCGCCAGACAAATGTCTTGTAGTTTTCATTGAACGGATTGTCCCGCTCGGTAGTGATGACATATTCATAGTGCTTGGTCTTTGCCGAAAAGCGGGCGTGAAAATCATCATCCGCTTTCTCGACTTTTTTAATCCGGATATCCTTAGGCAAAAGGGTGTTGAGCGCATTGTAGTAGCCGTGCTCGCCAATCTGCTCCAGCCCGTCAAAATGAAAAACCTGGCCCAGGGCGTGAACGCCGGCATCCGTGCGGCCGGCCGCGGTAACAGGTACCGGTTCACTGCTTTTGTTAATTTTCTGCAGGGCTTTTTCAATGAGGCTCTGGATTCCGCAGGCATTGACCTGCTTCTGAAAGCCCGCATAGCGATGGCCATCATAGGCTGCTGTAACTTTAAAACGCATGGAGCACCTCCTGTTGTCGGGAACGGTATTCAAAGACCGGCCTGGAATTCTTTCCCGGTTTCCAGATCCAGCTTCATTTCCCTGTGTGCAAAAAACCGGACTGAACAGTCCGGCAGATCTGTAAAATTCAAAACGTCTTTTATGGAGCGGCTAAATATGAAGAACAGCCAGGACAATATCAATGGCCAGCACGATCAGCGCCACGGCCATGCCGATATAGTCGATCGAAGACATCTTCAAGGTTTTATAGCGGGTGCGCGGCCTTGAAGGATCGTAGCCCCTTGCTTCCATCGCATTGGCCAGCTGATCGGCCCGGTCAAAGGCAGAGACAAACAACGGAACAATCAGGGAAAGGATTGCCCGGACCTTTTCCTTAAGCGTTCCATTTTGCATATCCACGCCGCGCGAAGCCTGGGCATTCATGATCCGGTTGGTCTCATCGATGAGCGTCGGGATAAAGCGCAGGGCAATGGAAATCATCATCGCAATGATGTGGGCTGGCAGGCCGATTTTTTCAAACGGCTTGAGCAGCTTTTCAATGCCCAGCGTCAGGTCCAGCGGCTTGGTTGTCGCCGTCAGGATCGTGCACAGAATGATCATCAGCGTCAGGCGGATGATGATGTAGGCCGTCTGGCTCAGCGCATCCGAATAGATTTTAAACCAGCCCCAGGAAACGAGAAGGGTTCCGGTATGCATGACCAGGATATTGATCGCCAGCAGGAAGACCATCATCCAGAGCATTGGCTTCAAAGCCCGCAGGGCAAAGGAAAGTTTCAGCCTGGAAAGGGACAGGGCCAGGATAATAAAGAGGACAATCGGCACATATCCCCAGAAGCCGGCCGGAATGAAGATCGCGATCATCAGGAAGAACAGGATGGCAATCTTACTGCGGGGATCCATGCGATTGACGACGGAATTCATCGGGATGTAGCGGCCTAAAGCAATATTATTCATGACTGCCCTCCCCATCCGCTTTCAATGCAGCCGGCTTGGCCAGTACTGTTTTTTCATCCCCGGAATCGCCGGCATGATGAAGCTGGCTTTTGATCTGGGCTGCGATTTCGTCGAGCGAATAGCTGTCAGGGTTGACCTGGAAGCCTTTGTTGACAAGCATTTCCTTAAGCTTGACAATGCCGGGCGGATTGATGTCAATTTCGCGCAGGATTTCGGGATGCTTGAAAAATTCATGGACCGGCATCTGCGTCTTGACCAGGCCGTCTTTCAAGACGATGACCTCATCGCAGTATTTCAGGACATGCTCCATATCATGGCTGACCAGCAGGATTGTCTTGCCTTCTTTCTGGTTGAGCTTCATGAACAGGGCCATCATCTCCTGGGCAGACTGTGGATCCAGCCCCGCCGCCGGCTCATCCAGCACCAGCACATCCGGATCCTGGACCAGGATGCCGGCAATGGCTACCCGGCGCTTCTGGCCGCCGGAAAGCTCAAAAGGCGAGCGTTCCAGAAAGCTTTCATCCAGGCCGACCAAAGGCAGGACTTTCTTGATGCGCTCCTGGATTTCCTCTTCCGGAACCCCAAAGTTTTTCGGGCCAAACGCAATATCCCTGGCAATCGTTTCCTCAAACAGCTGGTATTCCGGAAACTGGAAAACCAGGCCGACTTTCTTGCGCAGCATCTTGGCATCCTTCAGCTTTGTATCCGGAGTAATGTGGAATCCTTCGATATCCACACTGCCGGCCGTCGGCTTGATCAGGGCATTGAGATGCTGGACGAGAGTGGATTTCCCCGAGCCGGTCTGGCCGATGATGGCTGTGACCTTGCCCTCGGGGATTTCCAGGTTGATTCCTTTTAAGGCTTTGTGTTCAAAAGGCGTGCCGGGGGAATATGTGTATTCGAGATCTTTTATTTTAATCGACATAATTCCTCCACGAGCTCTTCGGTATTCATGACCGGCTTGAGCTGCAGTCCCTGCCTCTCAAAGGCTTTGGCCGCCTTCATGGCAAACGGAAGATCCAGGTTGACTTTCTTCATGAGCTTTTCATTGGTGAAGATTTCTTCCGGCTTTCCCTGGGCAGCTACGGTTCCCGAATCCAGGACGATCACCTGCCCGGCCTGGGAGGCTTCTTCCATGTCATGGGTAATCGAAAGAATCGTAATGTTCTTTTCTTCATTCAGCTTGCGGATCTGCTCATTGACGCTGGCTTTGCCCTGCGGGTCCAGCATGCTGGTGGATTCATCAAAAATGATGATGTCCGGCGCCATGGCCAGGATTCCGGCAATGGCCACCCGCTGTTTCTGGCCGCCGGAAAGATTGGCCGGTTCCGAGTCCAGGTAAGCGCTCATGCCGACTTTGGCTGCCGAATCTTCAATGATCTGCTGCATCTGTTCAGTAGGTACGCAATGGTTTTCCAGGCCAAAAGCAATGTCATCGGCTACAGTCGATCCGATAAACTGGTTGTCCGGATTCTGGAAAACAATTCCCACATGATCCCGGACGGCAGAAAGTGTCTGCTCATCCAGCGTCTGGCCAAGGACCTTGATGGTGCCCTGCGACTGCTCAAGCAGCCCGATAATCAGTTTGGCCAGTGTCGATTTACCCGATCCGTTGTGGCCGACAATTGCGGTATAGCTTCCCTGCGGAATTTTCAGGGAAATGTTCTTAAGGACAGGCGTTTCCCCGTCATAGGAAAACGACAGGCTGTCCAGTTCGATTGCGTCCATTCATTACCACCTTTCCTTTTATATATCGATATTTATCTGTATTTTTGCTTGTCTGTACTGATCGGTGCCAGCCAGATTTCCTCATCAGCTGCTTTTGCGCTGATCCTGGCTGGAGCCGTTCCAAAAGCCATGGTGCCTGCCGGTTTTAAACAGGAGACGAATGGACCGGCTTTAGCACAATCCTCATACTGTCCCTTTGGCAGAACAAATCCGCCAGACAGACGCCATGGCGTTTCCAGTAAATTATACTCAAAGAAGGGGCCGCCATTGGTTTTGCCATGACCTGCATTTGCACCGTACATCAAAAAGCCCATACTTTCCCGCTTTCCAAGCGCTTTCTTCAGCTGGTTTTCTGTTTGCGGATTTTTCAGACCCGCCTTTTGTCTTTCTGTGCTTTGATGTTGGTTTCTCTGCTCCAGCCATATGGCCACAGGCAAAAGCCTGGCCAGGGGCCAGGCAGGCTGCAGTTTTTTCAGTTTCCGTGATTTCCGGTAAAGTGCAAAATGATTCGCTGCTTTGTAATGCATTCCAGCCGCATGGCCAATCTTCTAGCGGATCCAGGTGATGCGGGATGGGTCAAAACGGTCGGCAGGTTTGGGCTCCCTTGCCGGATGGCCGATAGGGATCAGGGCAAAGGCTTCTTTTGAATCATCGAGCTTCAGGATCTTTGCCATGGCTTCCATGCGATCGGCCTGTGGGGCAATGCCCAGGCAGACCGCTCCCAGATTCTGGGCGACGGTTTCAAGCAGGATATTCTCGATGCAGATCCCCATGTCGATTTCGTTGTATTCCGGGCAGGCGTTTTCCCTGCGGCAGACCAGGGCCAGAAGCACAGGGGCATTGGCAGCAAAATGGGCATACGGCGATACCTGCGAAAGCTGTTTTTTTACTTCCGGACTGGTGATGACGATAAACTCCCATGGCTGGGAATTTACGGCCGAAGGCGCGGCCATTGCCGCTTTCAGAATTTCATTGACGGCCTGTTCATCGACCGGTTCATCTGTCCACTGACGGACAGAGACGCGTTCAAAAATCGGATTCATTGGAATTTTCCTTTCCAGGACGGACCAGGCACCCGATCAATGCCAGGTGCATCCGCCCCTTGATCTTTGGGATAAAAGCATCCTTATACTCGGCTAGTACTTGCTGATTTTTCCGAAATCATTATAGACTGGCTTTCCTCAAACAAAAAAATGTCCTGCCTGACAGGACATTTTGATCATCTGTTTATCATCCAGTGCTTATTCAAAAGCAAATCCAAGATAAGTAGAGCCGGTGGAAAGCAGCAGTTTTTTCAGGACCACTTCAAACTCTTCAATTTCCTGGCGGTCTTTCGGTCCGTGCAGGACAGTTTCAAGAATCTGGGTTTCCTTGTCGTAATTGGAGGAATAGCCCTCATCTGCCAGTTCTTTCTGGAATCCTTCTGCTTTGGCCGGATCAACCAGGAAGGAAAGGACGACAGAAGCCCGCTCATCGAGTGAATTCCATTCGCCCAGGTCCTGGTCGAGGTATTCTTCATCACTGGCTGAGGCCGCGGCTGGTACATCGGTGTCGTCGTCATTCATTAAATAGGCATCCAGCTCATCCATTTTCTCGCGTTTTTTCTCAAACAGGCGCAGAACAATTACCAGGACTCCGGCGATCAGCGCAAGCAGAGCGATGGCTTTGAGCAGTTTTTCAAAAACTTTCATTGTGGTTACTCCTTATTCCTCTGGTTTTTCTTCCCAATCGGCTGGTTCATTTTCAGCATTCTCGGATGCGGGGCTGGCCGGTTCTTCGCTGGCTGCTTCGGGTTCGTTTTTTTCGGGTGCTTTCGCTTCGCTTTTTGATTCGGGCGTATGGCCTTCATCTTTTTCGTTCAGTTTCTTGACGCCTTCAAGGATGAGTCCGGCAGCTCCAAGAGCCAGTGCTCCTTTAAGTAGAAATTTAAGCATTTTTCCTCCTTGTTATTGCGATCCCATCCCCCGTATCGAGAATCTCCGTCTCAAACTCTTCGTTGCTTTCCAGAAACTCGCGATACCTCTTCAGTCTTTTGATCAGGCCTTTGGTGTGACGGTTATTTGTTCTTTCCGGATGTTCAACCAGGCCATGGAAAAACATATTGTCGGATAGAATCAGTCCGTCTTTGGAAAGATAAGGCGAATACCGCTCAAAAAAGCGCTGGTACTGCCCTTTGGCCGCATCAATAAAGATCAGATCATATTCCTGCCTGGGAATCTCGGTTTCCAGCGCATCGCCTTCAATGAGCACAATCCGCTCTTCCAGATCGGCCTTGCGAATATTCTGCCTGGCAATTGCAGCCATCTCGGGATCCTTTTCGATTGTGACCACCTTGAGCTCGGGCAGAAGGCTGGCTGCATCGATAGCGGTCCGGCCAATGGCGGTACCAATTTCCAGAAACGTTCTGGGTCTGAGGCTTTTGAGCAGCGATTCCATGTATTCCATGGAATCAGCCTGAAGAATGGGAACGAGGTGCACAATTCCATATCGTGTCAGCTCGTCAAACGTATTCATGGCATAATCGTAACATAAAACGGCGTGCAAGGGTTTTCGCAGGATAAAAACAGTGAGGGTGCTGTTCTGCATACCTCCTGCAGCCAGGCCGGCTGCTGCATGGGCAGTTTCTGTACAGGCAGTTTCCAGAATCAGTTTGCCGAATCTGAATGCATGGCCAGCCACTTGTCTTTTGTCAGGTAGTTTTCAACCAGCGTCCAGGTTGTATCGAGCAGCGGGACCGGCGAGTTTTCAGTGATGCGCACCAGTTCAAAGCCCATCTTGCACTGGATAGCGTGCGAGCCTTCGTTAAAATCCGCATGTCCGCAGGCTGCGCCATCCAGGCCAAGATCCTCAAAAGCAAACCGCAAAATCTCGCTCAGGGCCTCGGACATGATCTGTTTTTTCCAAAAGGGACGGCCCAGCCAGAATCCGGCTTCCATGGCTTTCCTGTTTTCCTGTCCCAAAGGCATGGCCATGCGGTTTTCCATCAGGGAAATGCTGCCAACCGCTTTGCCGCTTTCTTTCAGGATGATCGCAAAGTCATAAGGATTGGAGAGCACATTTTCGATAATCCAGGCAGATTCCTCTTCATTCTGGTGCGGTTTCCAGCCGCAGCGAAGCCCGACTTCCGGATCGCTGGCGACTTCAAAAAGATCTTTTGCATCGCTTCTGTCCCATGGCCTTAAAAGCAGCCGCTTTGTTTCCAGTTCCATTTCAGCACCTCTTCTTTTGTGTAATGAATTATTTGTAACAGCATGCCCGAGAAGCAGGATTTTGGCAAACGAGGAAGTCCATTTCCCGCACTTGTCTGGCTGAAAGCAAAAAAAAGCAGGGGAATTTCCCCTACTTTACGAATTCTACGATAGCCATTGGAGCTGCATCGCCTTTGCGGATGCGTGTTTTTACTACACGGGTATATCCGCCGTTGCGGTCTTTGTAAGCAGGTCCAATTTCGTTAAAGAGCTTCTGCAGTGCAGTAGTTCCGTCTTCGTCTACTTCTACATTGCGGACAAAAGCGGCAGCCTGGCGGCGTGCGTGAAGATCTCCGCGTTTTGCGAGAGTGACAAGACGATCCATAACTGAACTGAGCTCTTTGGCTTTCATTTCAGTGGTTTCCATCGAGCCGTTTTCGATCAGCGAAGTAGCCATGTTGCGAAGCAGGGCTTTACGGTGATCGGAAGTACGGCCAAGTTTGCGGTTTTTCATCTTCGACTCCTATGCGTTGTCTCCGCCGGATCTGAAGTGCAGACCCAGAGAGTAGATTTTGTCTTTGATTTCCTGCAGCGACTTCTTGCCAAGGTTTCTGACATGCTGCATTTCGTATTCCGTCTTCTGGCACAGTTCGTCGACCGTGGAAATTCCGGCACGTTTCAGGCAGTTGTAAGAACGTACGGAAAGCTCGAGATCTTCGATCATCTTGGATTTGAGTGAAGCATCTCTTTCCTTGACTTCTTCTTCCTCTTCTTCCTGGGCAGTCTTCATGATGAAGTCTGCTTCCGTGATGATGGAGAGGTGGTCTCTTAAGATCTTGGATGCGATCGAAAGAGTTTCAGACGGCTTGAGTGTTCCATCTGTATCGATTTCCATGGTCAGTACATCATAAGGCTGGCCCTGATCATCGAATTCCTGTCTGGAATGATAAGCGACACGCTTTACCGGCGAGAACAGAGAGTCGGTATAGATAATGCCTAACGGAGCATTATCGCCGGACTGTCTGTGCTTGTTGATGTCGGCACCGACGTATCCGCGGCCAAGTTTGGCCTGCATTTCCATTGTGAATTCCTTACCGGCAGACAGGGTGCAGATCGGCAGGTCCGGATTGAGAACCTGAACTCCTTCCGGACACTCAATATCTCTGGCCGTGACAACACATGGTCCTGTTTGGTGAATGCGCAATGTGTAAATATTGTTGTCACTGATATCGATTTTTAAAATCAGCTGCTTGAGGTTGAGAATAATCGCAGCCACATCTTCGGCTACGCCCTCAATCCCTGTAAACTCGTGATATACCTCGTCAATACGAATGCTGAAGACAGCACCGCCAGGAATTGCAGAAAGCAGCACACGTCTTAATGCATTTCCCAGTGTAATTCCGAACTGATCGGGAAGGGGCGCCATCTCAAATTTTCCGGAAGTCTGATTTTCTTCCAGGGTAGTGATCTCGTATTGGTTCATCTGCCGGGCCTCCTTACTTGTCCCAAAAAACTGAAGATCTGATAGTTATTAAACGTTCTCTTACAGTTTAACAATTTATCAGCAAATTAGCCGCGCGGCCGCTTTGGCGGACGGCATCCGTTATGTGGGATTGGTGTTACATCGTTGATCATAGTGATATCCAGACCTGCAACCTGCAGAGCACGGACAGCTGCTTCACGTCCAGGACCCGGGCCCTTTACTTCTACAGCTACGGATTTCATACCATGATCCATAGCAGCCTTGCCGGCTGCTTCAGCTGCCATCTGGGCAGCGTAAGGAGTGCTTTTACGGCTTCCCTTGAATCCTAAAGCGCCAGCGGAGCTCCAGGAAATAGCATTACCGCCTTCATCGGTAATTGTTACGATCGTGTTGTTAAAAGTAGAGTGGATGTGCGCCATACCTCTGGCAACATTCTTTTTAACGCGACGTTTTCTGACTTGCTGCTGTTTCTTTGCCATTTCAGTATCTCACCTGTCCTTTCTACTTCTTCTTGTTCGCTACTGTTTTAGCTTTTCCCTTGCGGGTTCTAGCGTTAGTCTTTGTTCTCTGTCCACGGACAGGAAGACCTTTACGATGACGGATACCTCTGTAGCATCCAATTTCCATCAGTCGTTTGATGTTGAGCTGAACTTCACGGCGAAGGTCACCTTCAACTTTAATCTGGTCTACTGCTTTTCTCAGAGCGTTCATCTGTGCATCAGTCAGATCCTTAACGCGGATATCTTCGCTGATGTTGCAGTCTTTGAGAATCTGTTCGGCAGTAGATTTGCCGATTCCATAAATATAGGTTAAGGCAATGACAGTCCGTTTGTTATTTGGAATGTCGACTCCTGCGATACGGGCCATTTCTTCCTCCTGTTAATTCAATTAACCCTGTCTCTGTTTGTGCTTCGGGTTTTCGCAAATTACCATGACTCTGCCTTTGCGGCGGATAACACGGCATTTATCACAGATGGGTTTCACGGATGGTCTTACTTTCATGTGTATACCCCTTTCGATTGTCACGTATTCAACCTGCTAAAATCCCCTCAGGTTTGTGAACGTATTTTAGCAGAAACGTGTTTGTTTGCCGGGCACGATCTGCGAGATGCAGAATTCCCTTGCGGGCACTGACCGCGGGCCGGACGGCTGAGGGGAAAACCCCTTTTTTTATTAAAGCAAACTCAGAACCATAAACACAACTAAATTGCGCCTAATCAGTATAGGCGCAATCGTTTGGATATGCAAGTTATTTCGTACTTAAAGCAGAACTGATTTCATTCCAGATTTCGTCAAAACCCTGATCCGCATTGATGACCGCGACTTTGCCCTGGTCACTGTAGTAGTCTACAACAGGCTGGGTCATCATGTCGTATTCATGCAGTCTGGTTTTGAGACTTTCTTCATTGTCATCGGCCCGGGCACTCAGCTCGCCATGGCATTTGTCGCAGATGCCTTCTTCTTTGGTCGGCTTGAAATAGATATTGTAAATCTCGCCGCACTTTTTGCAGGTTCTCCGGCCCAGGATCCGCTTGTGAAGCACTTCATGAGGAGTATCCATATATAAGATCGAATCCACTTCATGATCAGTTCCCCGGGTCATTTCATCAAAGGCTTTAGCCTGCTCCAGCGTTCTGGGATAGCCGTCTAACAGGTATCCTTTGGAATCGGCCGGCAGCTTTTTGAGCGTATCCAGGACCATGCTGTTGACCAGTTCGTCCGGAACAAGCAGGCCCCGATCCATATAGGATTTGGCTTTCTGTCCCAGCTCCGTATTCTGGGAGATATTTGCCCGGAAGATATCACCGGTCGAAATATGATCCAGGCCGTATTCGCTTTTCAGCCGGCTGCTGAATGTGCCCTTGCCTGATCCAGGGGCTCCCATAATCATTAAGTTCATATCAACTCTCCTCTTTTCATCACTCATGGCTTTTTCCTTTTTCCTTTCTCCGGCAGCATTAGACTGCTTCTTTATGGGCTGTCCTATTCTCTTTTCCTGTTCCCGTCGTTCCTGTTTTTGCCGCCTTGAAACAAACCGGCAAGCCTGAGCCGGTCAGTCTGGATGGCCTTTTCCGGCAGCATCTGAAAAGGCGATCCGCAACAAAACCGTGCGGAAGATGAGCAAAAGAAAGAGATGAAACAGTCTGATGTTTTTATTTTCAACCCGGATTCCCTGCTTTTTCAAGCAGGTTTTCAGGAAAAAACAAAGAATTCCGCCAATATTATCCGCCTTTTTTGGGACAGATTGCCGGACAGCGAAAAAGAGTTTTCAATCCGCTTTCATTCCGACGCAATACGTGATGATTATTACGCAAATCCGGATTGTTTTTCTCTTTCGTGCTTTTCATCGCTTTCTGCCTTTCCTGATTCTGCAGCTTTCAGCCGGCCAAAATTCATATCCAGGCACTTTCTCCCGGAAGGAGAAAAGAAAAAAGCTGTTTGTCAGGCGCGGCTTTGCCGGTAGAAAACCGGAAGCAGATATTTGACGGCTATGAAGCCGATCAGCCAGTGAAGCAGGCGATCAGCGTTCGGATTCTTATAAGGAAGAAGGGATACTACGTTCAGTTCTTCCTGCATCTTCCAAAACCGGAAGGATGGAGCACGTCCTCTTTTGAGGGAGTGATCGGTCTTAATTTCAACGCTGACCATATTGCTCTTTGCAAGACAGACAGAAACGGAGACATCATCTGTGCCAGAAGGATCAGTCTGAGCGGACCCGGCAAAAAGAATCACAACTACAATCAGGGAATCGACCAGATGAGGGCGGCTGTAAAAGAAATCACAGCCGAAGCCCGGTCCAAAGGCAAAGATCCTGTCATCGAAGATCCTGACTTCTGTGCTAAGAAGTCAGACTTGCAGAAGAATAAAACCTGTAATCGAATGATCACTCAGCTTGCTTACAGCCAGTACACACAGGCAGTAAAGAGAAGATGCTTTAAAGACAATGTGGATCTGAAGATCGTAAATCCAGCTTATACCTCAAGGGAAGCAAAAGAGACAGTATGCAAGATATAAGGAACCTGGCATCAGCATTCATCCTGGTGCTGCCTGCATGATCGCAAGAAGAGGTCTGGGCCTCTTCTGACAGAAATAAAAAACCTCCTGCAGGGAGGAAGGAAACGCCAGAGGATGTTTCCTTCAGGCCCTGTGAAAGGAGATCCAAAACGGCTGTCCGGCTCAATGCATCAAGGTGAAGGCCTCCAAACAGAACTGGCATCAGGTGCAGTAGGCCGGCCCGCCAGGAGGCGGGATGGAAAACCTGTATCCAGATTTTTCAATTATTAGCTGCGCTTAGAGCCTGCAGGATGGTCCCGGCCGTATTAAACCGGCTTAATCCGCAAGTCTGCCGCCACAAAACAGGCAAGATCCAGAAGAAATCCGGAAAGGATATGCAATTTGCCGTTGTCCTGAACGGTGAAATTATCGCTTTTTGTGGTGTATGCACTTACATTTTTAAGATTCATTCAGAATTTAGCGTAAGAGAATGAAAGCAGATGTAAGCGAGAAAATTTTCTTTCATTTTCATTTGACCTTTGAAGGCCCAGCCTGTAAGATCGAAGCATCAATACAGAACACGTTGGCAAAGGCGCCAGGAAGACCGGAAGTCTTCTTGACGCCTTTTTTCGCGTCAGGTGAGCGTATTGAACTTCAAGTGCAAAGAAAAGGAGAATTTTGGTTATGAGACTCAGTGAAACCGGATATACCGCTGATCAGATCAAAGATCTAGCCAGCAAGTACATGATTGAAACCTATGAACGCTTCGATTTTCTCGCAGATACTGCCAGCGAACAGTACATCTACGATGAAAACGGAACTCCCTATCTCGATTTTTACGCCGGGATAGCCGTCAATTCTGCCGGCAGCTGCAACCCGAAAGTCGTCGAAGCCGTCCAGAAACAGGCAGCAGATCTCATGCATACCTTCAATTATCCCTATACGATCCCCCAGGCGCTGCTGGCCGAAAAGGTTTGTACCATCACCGGCATGGACAAGATCTTCTACCAGAACTCCGGAACGGAAGCCAACGAAGCCATGATCAAGATGGCCCGCAAATACGGGGTTGAAAAATACGGACCCGAAAAATACCGGATCGTAACCGCCCGGATGGGATTTCACGGCCGCACCTTTGGCGCCATGTCCGCAACCGGCCAGCCTGACAACGGCTGCCAGATCGGCTTTGGACCGATGACCGACGGCTTTATTTACGCCGATTACAACGATCTGGAATCCTTCAAAAATGCCTGCGATGAAAACACCATTGCCATCATGGTCGAGCCGGTCCAGGGCGAAGGCGGCGTTCATCCGGCCACTTTGGAATTCTTGCAGGGCCTGCGCGAATTCTGTGATGAAAAAGGCATGCTTTTGCTGCTGGATGAAGTCCAGACCGGCTGGTGCCGGACCGGAAAACCCATGTCCTACATGAACTATGGAATCAAGCCGGATATCGTCTCCATGGCCAAGGCTTTAGGCGGCGGGATGCCCATTGGCGCCATCTGCGCTACCGAAGAAGTAGCCAAAGCGTTCACGCCCGGCTCGCATGGCACAACTTTTGGCGGCCATCCGGTCTGCTGTGCAGCCGCCCTGGCTGAAGTGGATGAGCTGATGGACAGAAACCTGGCCGAAAATGCCCGCGTCGTCGGCGAAAAATTCATGGAAATGCTCGCTGAACTCCCTCATGTCAAAGAAGTCCGCGGCCAGGGACTGCTCATTGGTGTTGAATTTGACGGGTCGGTCAATGCAGTCGATGTCAAGCATGAATGCCTCAAGCGCCATCTGTTAATCACCGCAATTGGCAATGATGTCATCCGCATGGTTCCACCATTAATTGTCACTGAAGAAGACTGCCGCAAAGCCGCTGAGATTATCGGCCAGTCCGTCGAAGCCCTGACGGCAGCCTGACCAGAGCCGCCAGGCCCAAAGCCATATCCGGACTGAAAAGGACCTTCCTTTACAAAGCAGATAAATTTAAGAAGCATTTCTGAAAAGCGAACAATCTGGAAAACTGCCAGATCCCCCAAAGAAATCCCCTGACTCCAGCACAAAAAGCGGATGGAAAAGCCTGATGCTTTCGAGTCAGATTGTTTGAACAGCTGAAGATCGACCGTGATCGAGGAGGAAAAATCATGAAAGCAGCAATGATGATGAAAAGACTGAGCGTTTTTGCCCTGGGAATGGCCATGCTGGCCGGCTGTTCTTCCGGCGCCCCCAAAGCAAGCACCACGGCTTCCGCAACCGAGGAAAAAGCCGCAACCGGCGGCAGCGATGAAGTCCTTCGCATTGGTGTAGAATGCGCCTACCCGCCGTTTAACTGGACCCAGAATGGCGAAGAGGTTCCCGGCAGCGATGCCAAAGCCGAACCGATTGCCGGAACCAGCCAGTATACGTATGGCTATGATGTCGCTGTAGCACAAAAGCTGGCTGACCAGCTGGGCATGGACCTCGAAGTTCATAAATCTGAATGGGATTCTATCGGCATGGGCCTGGATGTCGGCGATTATGATGCCATCATTTCCGGCATGGGCCGCACCGCCAAACGACAGCAGTCCTACAGCTTTACGGATCCATATTATTACCGGACCAACTGCCTGGTCGTAAAGAAAGGCAGCGGGCTGGAAGATGTGAAGGGTCTTTCGGATCTGGCCGGCAAGAACGTCAAGATCACGACCCAGACCGGAACCGGATGGGTTGATTTGCTTGACCAGATTCCGGATGGCGTTCCTTCCGCAAACTATGCCACCACTTCCGAATGCTTCATGGCAATTGCCAATGGTGTGGCGGATGTATGCGTGATTGACATGCCAACCGCATTGGCTGCCCAGTCGACCAACCCGGACCTGGTCATCATTGACCTGGCCGAAGATGACAAGTTTAAAGGCGATGAAGAAATGACCAACATCTGCATCGCTACCCGCAAAGATGATACGGAGCTTAAAGACAAGCTGCAAAAAGCCCTGGAAGATATGGGCTGGACTGATAAGGCAGCAATGGATGAGCTGATGGAAGAAATGATCGTTTCCATCCCTTCTTCCAACTAAACCCAGATGGCAAAGACGCCAGGCACTCTTTTTAAAAGAATGCTCCAGTGAATGTGGCAGCACACCGCAAACAATCCAAAGAAGGATTCTGACATCGCCTCAGAATCCTTTTTCTTTTATTGGCCCGTTGGGCTTTAATCCTTCGATTTCATTTCGAATTGGATTTCAGACTCCATTTTAAAGAAAAGGAAGTGAATGCTTATGATCACGTTTATGGTCGAAACCCAGCCTCAGAACATGGTGGAATGGGTCGTCTTTCTTGCCAAGGAATACGCGCAGGCGTTCTGGCAGGGAACAATTATTACTCTCTACATTGCGATCGCCGGTACCCTGATCGGGTTTCTGGTGGGCTTTATTCTCGGACTGATCAGCGACATTGAGATCACCCCGGATGACGGGGCACTGAAAAAAGGCCTGGTCTGGCTCGTTAAAGGCATTTCCAATATTTATATTGAGATTTTCCGCGATACACCAATGATCGTCCAGGCCATGGTTATCTATTATGGCCTGCGCTCCTTTGGCATTGAGATTGAAGCAATCCCGGCCGGCTTGCTGGTTACGATCCTCAATACCGGTGCCTATATGTCCGAAACCGTCCGGGCCGGCATCAACTCCGTGGATCATGGCCAGAAAGAAGGCGCCAGGGCTTTGGGAATGTCCAGCCTGAAAACAATGCTGATTGTCGTGCTGCCCCAGGCTTTCCGCAACATCATTCCGGAAATGGCCAACATGTTCCTGACCAACCTGAAAATGACTTCCGTACTCAATGTCATCGGCGTCAACGAACTGTTCATGGTCGCCAAGACAACTGGTGCCGTTTACTACAAGTATTTTGAAGCTTACCTGGTCATTGCATTGATCTACTTTGTTCTGTGCTTCATCTTCAACCGCCTCTTCATGTTCCTGGAAAAGAAGATGAAGGGCAAAGCCGATTATGCCCTGGCTGTTGAATACCTCAATGACGGCTACTAGAAAGACCATCTGTGCATAGACAGACACAATGAAGGGAGTCCCTTATGAGCAAACCGATTTTAACCGTACGCGATTTAGGAAAAACGTTTGGCGATCACGAAGTGCTTCGCAAAATTGACCTGGATGTTCATCCGGGCGATGTCATCTGCATTCTTGGATCTTCCGGATCCGGCAAAAGCACGTTGCTTCGCTGCATTAACCGCCTGGAACGGCAAAGCGCAGGCGAAATTCTCTATCATGACCAGCCGGTGGGCGGATCGCAGAAATCGATCAACAAATACCGCTCCAAAGTCGGCATGGTTTTCCAGTCCTTTAACCTGTTCGACAACATGAGCGTCCTGGACAACTGCATGGCCGGAACCAGGCATGTTCTGGGCCTTTCAAAGGAAGAAGCAAAAAGCCGGGCGATTAAGCATTTAAAGGCAGTCGGCATGGCTCCTTATATCCGCGCCAAGCCAAAGCAGCTCTCCGGCGGCCAGAAGCAGCGGGTAGCCATTGCCCGCGGGCTTTGCATGGATCCGGAAATCCTGCTCTTTGATGAGCCGACCTCAGCACTGGACCCGGAAATGGTCGGCGGGGTTTTGCAGGTCATGAAGGAGCTGGCCAGCACCGGCCTGACCATGATTATCGTTACCCATGAGATGGGATTTGCCCGGGATGTTTCCAACCGGATCCTGTTCATGGACCAGGGCTATGTCGCCGAAGATACCACCCCTGACAAGTTTTTTGTCAATCCGGAAACGGAAAGGGCCAGAGAGTTTCTTGCCCGCTTTATGGAGGGATAAGCCATGATTGCAGCCGATCATTTTGTTATCACATTCGCCCGCGGCTTTGGCACCGGCGGGAAAGAAATTGCCTCAAAGGTGGCTAAAAAGCTCGGGATCCACTGCTATGAAAACCGGATTCTGACCCTGGCCAGCCAGCTTTCCGGCCTTGACCACGAACTGTTTGTCGAAGTCGATGAAAAAGTCCGGGATCACGGCGGATTTGCCGGATTTTTACGGGGCCTGCCCCGCAGCCGCAAATACATCTCGCGCGATGAAGATTTTGTCTCGGATGAGCAGCTCTTTGAATACCAGAAAAAGATCATTCTCAACCTGGCCAGCACGGAATCCTGCTGCATTGTCGGCAAGTGCGCCGACTATATCCTGCGCGGAATGCCCAATGTCGTCTCGATTTATATCGAAGCGCCCCGCAGCTTCTGCCTGGAGCGCACGATGGAAAATATGGGTGTTACCCGGGAAGTCGCTGAAGCGACCATCGAGAAAACTGACAAGTACCGGGCTGATTATTACGCCTGCTATACTCATGGCCGTTCGTGGACCAATCCGGTCAATTATGATCTGACCATCAACTCCGAGCGGGTCGGCATTGAGGAAAGCGTCGACTTGATTATTGACTATTTAGTAAATGCTAATAGGACAATATATACTTTATATAAAGCATTTGACACAG
>Ash_p2__coassemble_1206_pt1 | contig 24586 bp, 32 predicted proteins | sample Ash_p2__metabat2_high_PE_029 | metagenome-assembled genome bin Ash_p2
CAAGGATCTATTGAAATTTCCAAAAGTCGATTTGCCTAGCATTTACTATTTAAAGATTAAAGGACTGATCAGCCAATGAACAAAACAACAAGCAATACATATAAAATCATGCTGCCGGACTGTGAACAGACTGTTTATTATGGGGGGAGGGCCGTCGATGCCCTCAAAGACCTGCTGGATCCCAAACAATGCGCCGGGATTGTCCTGGTGACCGGCCCGACCCTTCATAAACGGGGTATCGATTCTCCAATTATCCGCACCATTGAAGAGAGCGGAATTCCCTTTTCCGTATTTTCTGAAACCGAGGCCGATCCCTCGACAGAGACTGTGGATAAAATCGCAGCCCTCTGTCTTGAACAGAAGACCGGCCTGATCATCGCCTTTGGCGGCGGCTCCCCAATGGATGCCGCCAAAGCAGCCTCTGTGCTCGCTGTCTATGGCGGGCATGCAGCCGATTATGAAGGCGGCGGCAAAGTCCCCGGACCTGCCCTGCCGGTCGTTGCCATTCCGACAACCGCAGGCACCGGCTCCGAAACAACAAGTTTTGCGGTGATTACTGACGGGCAGCGAAAGGTGAAAATGACCATTTCTTCTCCATATATTATTCCCGGAACTGTGATTCTGGATCCGGATTTCCTGGAAGAAGTGCCTGAGAAGACCGCTGCCTATTGCGGGATGGATGCCCTGATTCATGCACTTGAATCTTATCTTTCCAAAGCAGCCGATCCGGTATCCCTGGCTTTTTCCAGTGAAGCCCTGCGCCGGATTGGCAAATCGATCGAGCCCTATGTTCAAAACCGGAAAGATAAAAAAGCCGCACTGAATATACTGATCGGCTCTTATCTGGCTGGGCGGGCCTTCAACCGGGCGCGGCTTGGCAATGTCCATGCCCTTTCCCATCCGCTCTCGGCTTACTTCCACCTGCCTCATGGGCTGGCCAACGCCCTGCTTTTGCCGGCGGTCCTCGATTTTAATGAAGAGGAACGCTATCAGCAGCTCGAACAGCTGATCTTCGATCTTCCGGTTCCTGTTTATGAACCCGGCTCTTTTGCACACCAGATCCGCCTGTTGAATGAGCGGCTTAATATTCCTTCTTCTTTGAAAGAAGCCGGTGTAGACTCAGCCTTCTTTGAAGAAATGGCCAGGGATGCCCTGCAAAGCGGCAATGTCCAAGTCAACCCCAGAAAAACTACGCTGGAAGACCTGATCGACATCTACCGGCGCTCCTGGTAGGCAGACTCTCTTCCCTGTTCTTTCTTATTACTTTTCTCTTCGTTTTCCTGCCTGGCTGGCCGGACGGATTTCCAGATCCCAACAAAAAAAGGCGCTGCCCAGAACAGTGCCTTTTCTTTATCTTCTCCATTTTTGTAAAAAGCTTCATCCCGCTCGAGGATGAAGCTTTTTTAGCATTCGGACCTTTGGATCTGGCTGCTTCCAGGAATATCTGGAACATCCGGCTTTTTTGAACGGCTGGTCAGCCGCCGAAAAGAAACAGCGGACCTGTTTCCTGCCGTTTTCGGATCGAAGTGCAGTTATTCCTGGACCGTTTCAAAGCTGGCTTCAGTACTGCCTGCAACGGAGGAGCCTTCCTGCTGCGATCCCTGCTGATCCTGGCCGTCGAGTTCACTGCCATCCGGTGCAAAATAGACCGGTTCTTCATAGACGGGTTCCTGGAAGACCGGCTGGTCAGAAGCTGCTGGATCCTGCTCCGGCTGTTCTTCCTGGGCAGGTTCTTCCGGTTCCTGTACATCTTCTTCCGGCTGTTCTGGTTCAGCCGGTACAGATTCTTCCGTATTGGCCTGGTCTGTTTTCGTACTCAGCGTCTCATTTCCATCCTTCCAGGAAAGAACAAGCTGGCCATCTTCAATCGTCAGCACAGCATCCCGGCCAATGCGGGAAACTGGAAAACTGTAGAGCGAATACTCTTCTTCATCGCTCTGGCTGGAAGCCTGGCTGTCTGCCGATTCATTTTCAGCTGCCGCCTGGCGTGTCGAATGACCCGACAAAGAGCCGTCAGCCAGCTTTACCGTTAAGAGCAGGCTTTCGCTTTCGGCCTGCTGGGAATCCAGATACAGATCCGCTTCTTTTCCATCTTTCCAGACGGCATTGTTTTTGAGCATGTTATCGGGAATGCTGGAAAGCTCTGCCGGAGCCAGAGTAAAGGAAACAATATTCTTTCCGGTTTCATTTTTCAATGTAATTTTCTTGTTTTCTGAGTTCTGGTCGCCCAGAACAATGTTTTCTTCTTTCTGGATGCTTGCCACAGAGCTCTGGCTGTCCTTCTGGTCGTCCTTTGAAGTACAGCCGCCTAAAATGCCAGCCATGACCATTCCAGCCAGGACTGCTTTCGTGATTTTTCTCATTTTGATCCATCCTTTCCATCCGTTCTGATTCAGTGCGGAATACGAATGATTCCCTCACTGTTATTAATCAGTCTTTGTCTCTGGACCAGACAGCTGCCCATCCAGCCAGAACTTTAAAAACCCGCAAACGGACTTCATGATTCTGCTTATTGTTGCAGGCCAGGGTTGAATTTGCAACAAAGACTCATCAATCGCAAAGAATGGTAGCCCAATCATTTTCCGTGAATATCCCGGCCGGAAAAGACTGCAAAGGGCAGATTGAAAAATGAGATCACTGCTTTGCCCCTGCTGATCGGCAAAGAATCCTCCAGCCAGGCGATTGTTTATTCCTCTGCAATTCTTTCTTTACTTCCGCACTTCTACAATATGAAGCAGACTCTAAAGCTCAGCCGCCTGCCTGCGGAATCCAAAAATCCGCCCAGTGACCAGGCGGATCTTGTACAGCTGGAACGCTGTTTACTTTTTTCAATGCCAAATTCCAACAGGACTGCTGCTGTAATGAGCAGATAGCTGGCAATATTGTAATTATTCATAATCATCCGGATACTTCCGGTTTTTGCAGGCCAGGAATCGAGCATCCTTATGATAATAATTATTATTAACTATATAAACAGATGATTCTCTAAGTTACCTCAATGGTCAAAGCGGAGCCTGAACGGTGTTTTTTTAGGAGGAAGGATTGGAATAGTATTATAAACAGGATATTGTATTGGATATTCAGAAAGAGAAGACAAGATTATGAGCAAAACACTTTTTATTTGTGATGATGACAAATCACAGGGTGATTTACTGGCCAGAATGGCTAAAACTCTGAAGTCCGACCTTTTGATTGAGGTCTTCACTGATCCTGAACCTATGATTCAGGCTCTTGAACAGGCAGAGCATGCTCCGATGATCATCATGGATATTGTTTTGAAAGATGGAAAGGATGGCATACAGGCTGCCAGAAGCATCCATCAGAAATTTCCCGACAGCCCGGTGATTTTCGTAAGTTCTTTCCTGGAAAAGGCCTGCGATGTCTATGAAGCGGAGCACTTCTATTTCGTCTATAAGCCGCAAATGAAGGAAAAACTGCCGCTGGCTTTGCAAAAGGGACTGCAGATCCTCGAATCCCGGCCTTCAAGAATCGCACTACATGAGGGGAAGAATGTGATCCGCCTGCGGCAGGACGACATTCTGTGCATCGAGCGGACGCGAAGGACGACTTTGATTACAACAAAGGATTCTGTTGTGCAGGTGGATGAGGATCCTGCCAGGCTGGAACCTCTACTTTCTTCTCATTTTGTCCGCTGTCATCGCAATTATTTTGTAAACCTGGCTAAAATCACGAATCTGAAATCTGGCGATATTGAACTGGAAAACGGGCTGCATGTGCCGGTCTCACGCCGTCTGTTTGGAGAGGTCAGCGACCGATTTCATGAGTGGCTCAGTTCCTGCGGGGATTCAATTGTATGAAGCGGCTTTACCTGCTGATTGCTGCCTTTGTCTTCTGTGAAGTCCTGGTCCTGGTCACTATTCCTTTTTTGCAGGAGCAGGTGCCGGACCATTTATGCTGGGGAATTCTGTTTCTTTTTCTGGTTCTGGCTGCCCTGCTTGGCCTGGCGTTTTGCCTGATTCGTAAAGCACAGGCTGTTGTCGATGCCTCTGCAAAGCAGGAATCCCAAAGGATCTGCCAGAAGCTGCTCTCCGAACGAAGCGGATCGCTTAAAGCGGAAAGGGAACAGCTGATTGAGCTGGCAAAAAAGCTGGAATCCGGCGGAAGCGTGCTTGCCCTGCCGGAAGAAAGCTACCGCCGCTATTGTGCGCACCCGCTGACTGATGCTATTTTGCGTCACAAAATTCCGCTGCTTAAAGACAAGGGGATCACTGTAAAGGTCAGCGCCATCCTGCCCGAACAGCTTGCTCTTGACCAGACTATTCTGCTGTCTGTCTTGATGAACCTTCTGGATAATGCCGGACAGGCCGCAATGCAGGCGGCTCAGACGGGTTCAGTAAAGGGTGAGGTAGGCATTAAGATCTTCACAAAGGCTGGATACATCATTTTCCAGGTTGAAAACTCGGCATTAAAGCCGCCAAAAACCGGATGTTCAACCAAAAAAGAGCCAGGCCATGGCCTGGGACTGCTCATCCTTCAGGAAGTATGCAAAGAGAAAAACGGAAGACTGAAAATTCAATTTGATGAAAAGAAGCGGCGGGTAACCAGTGAAGTCATTCTTCCTCTTGATGACCCAGGCAGAAAGGATCTGGCCCAATGAACTATTTAAGCGACCAGACGCTGGTTATAGTCAATCTGCTGATCCAGTCCGGCCTGCAGTCCGCCTTTCTGGTTTGCTACTATCGCTCTAAGCATCAGATTCGGGATTTTCTGCTTTTAATGGCATTCTTTGACCTGCTTCTTTTCCCCATCAATCTGGCCTTTTTTCAAAATGAGCTTACCCTGAAAAATCTTATGAATATGGTTTTGCTTTTTGCCGGCTGCCGGATCATCTTTCCTGGCCAAACCTGGCGCAGCGTGGCAGCTGGAATCATTCTCTATGAACTGGCCCTGGTTGTCACTCTGTTCATAGAGGTGGGACTGGTCTGGATTGTTTTTCACAGGCCAGTCGAAGATATGTTTCAAAGTACGGCTGGACTGGTTCTGGCTTATGCTTACTCAGATATTGGACTGGCCATTGTCCTGGGCGCGGTTTTAAAACTGTTCAGACGGCCGCTCAATCGAACAATCGAGAGGAATGGATACATGATGTGCCTGCTGCTGAATCTTATCCTTTGCGCCCTGTGCTGGCTGACTGTATCTGTTCCGCTGTATACTGCGAATTTCAGCCTGGATTACCTGACCATATTCATTTTTCTGCTTCTCATGAATGTCCTGACCTTTGCCAGCTTTTTCCGGCAAATGCAAAAGACATCCAGGCAAAAAGCGATCAGCCAGATCCACCAGACATACTGCTGCCAGGTGGAAGAATACCTGATAACCGGACAGGAAGAAGCCAGATTACGGCAGCTGCGCCATGACCTGCTCAATTTCATCGAGTCCACATCACAGCCAGAGCGGAAGCAGAAGACAGCACGGCTTTTGTCTCAAGAACATGGCTATGATGATTCCGGTCCTGAACTTTGGGAGAACACTTTATGAACTTTTCGCTGATGGATCTTGTCTTTCTTGGCAATTCAATCATTCAGTCGGCTCTTCAGTCGCTGTTTCTGATCTTCTACTATAAGTCAGCCCGGCTGCTCCCAGCTTTTTTAAAACTAATGGCCATCTTCAACCTGATTTTGCTGCCAGTCAACTCTCTTTTTCAGCCTGACCAGATCATGATTCGCAACATCTTCAACATGGCTGTCCTGGCTCTTTCCTGCCGGTTCATTTTCAAAGGTCTGCTCTGGAAGACGCTGCTTTCCGGTATCCTTCTTTATGAGCTGATCCTGGTCATTGGCGTAATTCTGGCCAGTTCAGTGTCGTGGATCCTGCTCCACCAGCCGCTGCAGATCTGGGCGGACAATCTTCAGAGAACAGCGCTTATGTATTTTCTGATGGATCTGCTGATCTTCCTTATCGGCGGCTTTGTTCTTCACATTGTTTCCCGGGAATTCAGCCGCAGCATCCGGGAAAACAAGTATGTCTTCGCGATCCTGTTCAGCCTGATCTTCTGTGCCCTGTGTTCATTTTCAATCAGCGGGCGTCAGGTCGATTCTTCCCATATCTGGGTCGATTACACGATTGCTCTTGTCTTGCTAACGGCAATCAATACCGCCAGCTTTTCCGGATTCGTTCTTGCTTTGTGCAAGGCTTCCCGGCAAAAAGCAATAGACCAGATCCAGGAAGTCTACCAAAAGCAGGTCCGGGATTACCTGCTCAACCAGGAAGAGGAGGAAAAGCTGCGAAAACTCCGGCATGACCTGCTGAATTTCATTGAGTCCGCCAGACCCGCAATACAAAATCCAGAACCCAATCCGGATCCGGTTCCGGATCTTTGCTCAAACGATTCTTCAGAATCTGTTCAGCCAGTCCAGTCGGTCCTGGAAGTCTCCATCACCAGTAAAAAGAACTGATTTCTGCTGAGGATCCCTGGCAGCCCGCCCATCCGGTTCACGCAAAAAGGCGGAAGAGAAGGTTTATCCTTTTCTTCCGCCTTTTAACCTGCATTCTTATCCAGCCGCTGTATTCGAATTAAGCGGCAGATATCCTGGCAGCAGCTTGATCGCTGCCGAACTCCTTACAGCGGCTTCAGACCAGAAAGCCCAGCTCAGCTTTCCAGAAAGACAGGCTAGAGCAGCCGGCCGGCAAAAACAAAAAGCTGCATTCTTTCGAATGCAGCTGACGATTATAACCAGCTGGCAAGCTAGTCAAAATCGTAGTATTTCTTATAAGCTTTCTGGGTAATCAGACCCTGAACCTGGCGAACGGTTTCAATTGCAACACCGACAACGATGATCATTCCGGTGCCGCCAAGTGCCATGGACGCAGACATCTGCGGCCAGAGCAGCGGCATTAAATGCGGCAGAACCGCAACTAAAGCCAGGGCTGCAGCGCCAAGCACAGTGATTCTGGACAGTGCCTTGTCGACATAGGTTTCAGTCTGCTTGCCAGGCCGTACGCTTGGAATGTAGGCGCCGGACTTGCCGAGGTTTTCTGCAACCTGTTCCGGGTTGATCTGCATCTTCGCATAGAAGAAGGTAAACAGGACAATCAGGACAACGTAGATTAAAACAGAATACCAGGTTTTCAGACCCAGCCAGTTCTGCATCGTGGTAAACCATCCAGCGCCATGAGCAAAGAAGCTGGCGATCTGGATCGGAGCCATCATCAGCGAAGAAGCGAAGATGACCGGAATTACCGATGCGGAGTTTATCTTCAAAGGCAGGTAGTTCATCTTTGAATTCTTGGCCAGCGACATCGAGGACGATGTGTACTGGATTGGAATCCGCAGTTCCGCTGTATTGATCAGCGTAACAAAGACGATGATTACCAGATAGATCAGGACATATACAGCGAAGATTAAGCCTCCATTCTGCATATCGCCCTTAACCAGTGAATCCCAGGCAGCGGTAAACTGCTGCGGCATCCGGCCAACGATACCGGCCATGATGACCATGGAAACACCGTTACCGATTCCCTTTGCGGAAATCTGGTCGCCGATCCAGACAAGGAACATCGAACCGGCTGTGAAAATCATGGAAATGTACAGGAGTTTGGCCGTATTGATACCACCCACAAAAAGGCCGCTGTACATGTTGTTAAAGCTGTACGAGAGCGAGAATGACTGGACAAAACCGAAGACAACCGCAAGATAGCGGGTATACTGGTCGAGTTTCTTTCGGCCGTTGGCTCCGGATTTGGACAGCTCAGTCAGTGCAGGGATAACATCCATGCTTAAAAGCTGAATGATGATGGACGCGGTGATATAGGGCGTAACACCGATCGCGAAGATCGAGAACTGCTCCAGGCCGCCGCCTCCCAGCAGGCTCATCATCGCAAATAAGCTGTTATCCTCAAGACTGCCTACCAGTCCTTCCGTATTTACCCCCGGTACTGTAATAGCACAGCCCAGACGATAAATGAGAAAGGCAAAGAGGGTGAACAGGATCCGGTTCCGGATATCCTTGTTCGTCCACATTGCCTTAATGCTTTTCATTATTTAACCTCGACAGTTCCGCCTGCTTTGACGATCGCCTCTTCGGCCGACTTCGAGAATTTTGCTGCAGTTACGTGCAGTTTCTTTTCCAGGGTGCCTTCACCGAGGATTTTTACACCAGCGAGCTGTTTCTTCAGGATGCCTTCAGATTTTAACAGTTCTGGAGTTACATGGGTACCATCTTCAAAACGGTTCAGGTCTTTCACGTTGATTACAGCGTATTCCTTACGGTTGAAGTTGGTGAATCCGCGCTTTGGCAGACGTCTGGCAAGAGTAGTCTGACCACCCTCAAAGCCAAGGCGTACACCGCCGCCGGATCTGGATTTCTGACCCTTCTGGCCGCGTCCGGAAGTTTTTCCAAGACCGGAGCCAGGACCGCGTCCTACTCTCTTTCTGGATTTACGGGACTGAGTCTGGGAAAGTTCATGCAGTTTCATTTCGTTTCCTCCTTCTTACCCGCGAATTTCTTCCGGCTTCTTGCCGCGAAGCTCTGCTACCTGGTCGAGAGTTCTTAAAGACTTCAGACCTTCAACGGTAGCGCGCACGGTATTGATTTTTGTACGGCTTCCAAGGTTCTTGGTTAATACGTCAGTGATGCCAGCCAGTTCCAGAACGGCACGGGTAGCACCGCCGGCGATAACACCGGTACCTTCAGATGCGGGTCTCATGAACACCTTGCCGGCGCCGTAAACGCCTGTTATATCGTGAGGAATCGTGGTTCCTACGATTGGCACGGTGAACATGTTTTTCTTGGCTGCTTCAGATGCTTTGCGGATAGCTTCCGGTACTTCCTTGGCTTTTCCGGTTCCGACACCAACGCGGCCTTTTTTGTCTCCGACAACCACGAGGGCAGCAAAACGCATTCTGCGTCCGCCTTTAACGGTCTTAGCGATACGGTTGATGGAGATTACCTGTTCGTCGAACTCTTTCGGTTCTCTTCTCTGTCTTCTATCGTTTGCCATGGCGACCTCCTAGAATTCCAGGCCGCCTTCACGAGCGGCGTCAGCTAATGCCTGAACACGACCAGTATAAAGGTAACCGCCGCGGTCAAACACAACTTTCTTGATATCTTTTTCCAGAGCGCGTTTAGCGAGCTCTTCCCCAACCTTCTTGGCTGCTTCAACGTTGCCGCCGTTTGGCAGCTTCATTGCTACAGAAGAAGCGGAAACCAGGGTATTGCCGTGAACATCATCGATGATCTGGGCTTCAATGTTGGCGTTGCTTCTGAACACGTTTAAACGTGGGCATTCAGGAGTTCCGCTGAGTCTCTGACGAAGACGTTTATGCCGTTTTTCTCTTGCGGCGTTTCTTGACTGTTTTTTAATCATAGTCCTGCTCCTTTCCCACTATTTCTTACCAGCAGTCTTACCTTCCTTACGACGGATGTGTTCATCTTTATAACGAATACCTTTTCCTTTGTAAGGTTCCGGCTTGCGGACTGCGCGGACGTTGGCAGCGAATTCGCCAACGAGCTGTTTGTCAATTCCTTTTACGTTGATGGTTGTAGCGCTTGGGCAGGTTACCTCAAGGCCATCAACAATATCGATTTCTACCGGATGGGAGTAACCAACGTTCATCGTCAGCTTCTTGCCCTTAACAGCGGTACGGAAACCAATACCTACCAGTTCCAGATCCTTCTGGAATCCTTCAGATACCCCGACAACCATGTTGTGAAGCAGTGCACGGGTTGTGCCATGCAGCTGTTTTGTAGTCTTCGCGTCATTGGGGCGTTTAACAGTGACTGTGTTTCCTTCGTTCTCGATCGTGAGAATGTCGGAGAACTTTCTTGTCAGAGTCCCTTTAGGCCCCTTGACAGTCACCTCATTCCCTGGAGCTACTTCTACAGTAACGCCAGCAGGAACGGTAATCAGTTTATTCCCGATACGTGACATTTAAATATTTTCCTCCTGCGTGATCCGGCTGCTGCCGGAAGATGGCAGATCAGGCAAGATAAAGCCCCGCAGCAAGCGGGTCTTTTCTTTTTTGATCCCTGCCCTGATAAATCCTTTTTCCTTCGATGAATGATCGAAGAGCGGAATTACCAGATGTAGGCAATAACTTCGCCGCCTACGTTAGCTTTCTTTGCATCGCGGTCAGTCATCACACCGTTGGAAGTGGAAATGATGGCTGTGCCCAGGCCGTTGAGTACGCGCGGCAGGTTTTCTGCTTTTGCATAAACGCGGAATCCAGGCTTGGAGATGCGTTTGAGACCGGAGATGACTTTTTCTCCGTTCTTTCCATATTTCAGATCGATAGTCAGAGTCTTCTTCACACCATCAGCGGCTGTGGAATATCCATTGATATATCCTTCATCGACCAGAAGTTTTGCGATACGTTCTTTCTCTTTGCTGGAAGGCATGGAAACTGTTTCATGCTTCTGTGCAAGAGCGTTGCGGATACGGGTGAGCATATCTGCGATCGGATCGGACAATGTCATGATAGCTTTCCTCCTTGCTTACCAGCTTGCTTTTTTCACGCCAGGGATCTGGCCTTTGTAAGCCAGCTCTCTGAAGCAGATGCGGCAGATGCCGTATTTCTTTAAAACAGAGTGCGGACGGCCGCATCTCTGACAGCGAGTGTACTCGCGAACTTTGAACTTCTGAGGACGCTGCTGTTTTAACTTCATCGCTTTCTTTGCCATGAGTTCCTCCTACTTCTTGACGAAAGGCATGCCAAGCTGAGTCAGCAGTGCTTTAGCCTCGTCGTTTGTTTCTGCAGTGGTAACGATAACGATATCCATACCGCGGGTTCTGTTGACTTTATCGAAGTCAATTTCCGGGAAGATGATCTGTTCCTTAACACCGAGAGTATAGTTGCCGCGTCCATCAAATGCTGTATCGGAAACTCCACGGAAGTCTCTTACACGCGGCAGGGAGACGTTGAACAGCTTATCCAGGAATTCATACATCTTGTCCTGACGCAGGGTAACTTTGCATCCGATCGGCATGCCTTCACGAACCTTGAAGTTCGCGATGGATTTCTTGGCCTTGGTGATGACCGGAGCCTGTCCGGTAATCGCAGCAAGTTCTTCAACTGCTTCATCCATGAACTTGGAGTTCTGAATTGCGTCGCCAACACCGATGTTGACAACAACTTTTTCAATCTTCGGAACCTGCATGGTGGAAGAATAGTTGAACTGCTTCATCAGCTCCGGGACGATCTCGGACTGGTATTTTTCTTTTAACCGGTTCATTCTCTATCCTCCTACTTCTTCTTTTCCTTCAGTTCGTTGCCGCTCTTCTTGAAGTAGCGGACTTTAGTCTGCTTGCCGTCTTTGTCGGTTACAAACTTGAAGCCTACACGGCCGGCTTCCTTGGCTTTTTCATCGTAAAGAGCCACGTTGGAAACGTCGATCTTGGCTTCTTTTTCGATGATGCCGCCATCAGGGTTCGCCTGGGTCGGCTTCTGGTGCTTTTTAACAATATTGACACCTTCGACGATCAGTTTACCTTCTTTAGGGAAAGCTTTAAGGACTTCGCCGACGGTACCTTTATAAGCCCCGGTCATTACCTGGACTTTGTCGCCTTTTTTAATTTTCACGAAAGATCCTCCTTACAGTACTTCCGGAGCGAGGGAAACGATCTTCATGTAGTCTTTATCACGAAGTTCGCGTGCCACCGGTCCAAAAATACGGGTTCCCCTTGGGGTGTTGTCGTCCTTGATCAGGACAACAGCATTATCGTCGAACTTGATATAAGTTCCGTTCTCTCTGCGTACGCCGTATTTGGTGCGGACGATTACGCCTTTGACAACTTCACCTTTTTTAACGGTTCCGCCAGGAGCTGCCTGTTTAACAGTGCACACAACGACATCACCGATGTTGGCGAATTTGCGCTTGCTTCCGCCTAAAGGACGGATAACGAGTACTTCTTTGGCACCCGTGTTGTCGGCTACGCGCAAACGGCTTTCATTTTGAATCATTTGCTCTTCCTCCCAGCTTAGCCACGGGCTTTTTCAACGATTTCAACCAGGCGGAAGCGTTTTGTCTTGGAAAGAGGTCTTGTTTCCATGATCTCTACCAGATCACCTTCTCTGGCTGCGTTCTTTTCATCGTGGGCTTTGAATTTCTTGGTGTATTTAACACGCTTGCCGTAAAGCGGATGTTTCTTCATCGTTTCTACAGCGACCGTAACAGTCTTGTCCATTTTGTCAGAAACGACTCTGCCACGGTAAACTTTTCTCTTGTTTCTTTCTTCCATGTCCTATGTCCTCCCTGACTACTTGTTTCTTTCGCCAAGAACAGTTTTGATTCTGGCAATATCTTTCTTCACAGTCTTAAGGCGGGCTGTGTTTTCCAGCTGGCCTGTAGCCTGTTTGAAGCGGAGATTGAACAGCTCATCTTTCAGGAGGTTGATTTCCTGATGCAGCTGAGCTTCTGTCTTTTCGCGAAGTTCACTTGCTTTCATGACTATTCAGTTTCTCCTTTCTTAACAAATCTGGTCTTGACTGGCAGCTTGTGGCTGGCAAGACGCAGGGCTTCTTTTGCAACTTCTTCAGGTACACCGCCGATTTCGAACATTACGCGTCCGGGTTTAACAACAGCTACCCATCCTTCCGGTGCACCTTTACCGGAACCCATGCGGACTTCAAGAGGTTTCTTGGTTCTGGCCAGATGCGGGAAGATCCGGATCCAGACTTTACCGCCACGCTTCATGTAACGGGTCATGGCAACACGGGCTGCTTCAATCTGACGGTTAGAAATATAGTTTCCGCTCTCAGCTACCAGGCCGTATTCACCGAATTCTACAGAACGTCCGGCTTTGGAACGTCCTTCGTAGCTTAAACGGTGAGGCCGACGGTATTTAGTGCGCTTTGGCATTAACATTATTCGTTTCCTCCTTTTGGAGCAGCAGATGCAGCTGGAGCAGCTTTAGCCTGGCCATCATTGCTTCTGGCAATAGCATTGTCTCTGCGTCCGCCTTCTCTGCGTGGTCCGCGGTTGTTTCTGCCGCCAGCACGACGGTCATTTCCGCCGCGGCCGTTTCTGCCGCGTGCAGGGCGAGGTCTTCTCTGTTTTGGAGCTTCCGGTTCCTTGACCATTTCTCCAGGCAGGACTTCACCACGGCAGATCCATACTTTTACACCCAGACGGCCGTAAGTTGTAGCGGCTTCTTCCAGGGCGTAGTCAATGTCGGAACGAAGAGTGTGCAGTGGTACAACACCTTCGGAATATCCTTCAGTTCTGGCAATATCAGCACCGCCAAGACGGCCGGAAACAGAAGTCTTGATGCCTTTGGCACCGGCTCTCATGGAGTTCTGAATTGCTTTTTTCTGTGTTGCACGGAAAGATTTACGGTTTTCGAGTTCGTTGGCAATCCAGCGTGCAACCAGTCTTGCATCAAGATTCGGGTTTGCAATTTCAACGACATTGATCTGGACGTTTTTCGTCTTTGTCAGCTTCTGAAGTTCTTTCTTCAGGCCTTCAATGGACTTGCCGTCCTGGCCGATTACAACTCCCGGGTGTGCAGTCCGGATGATCAGAGTCAAGCGGTTCTGCGTTCTTTCAATTTCAATTCTGGAAATCTGAGGATCTGCTTTTCTCTTATCAGCAGCTGCCTTGGAAAGCTTGTCATAGTAAGCTTCGACACAGTTACGGATCTTCACATCTTCCATCAGAAGTTTCGAGAATTCTTTATCGTCTGCGTACCATCTGGACTGCCAGTCACGGATGATACCGGTCCGCATTCCAATCGGGTTAACTTTCTGACCCATGGGGATCCTCCTTATTCCTTTTCAGCCACAACAACTGTAATGTGGCTGGTGCGCTTGTTAATCGGGCTGGCGCTTCCCTTTGCACGAGGCATGAACCGCTTTAAAGTCGGTCCTTCGTCTGCATAGCATTCTTTAACGTACAGGGACTCTTCATCCATGTCGTGGTTGTTGACTGCGTTGGCAACTGCGCTTTTCAGTACAGCTCCGACCATGTCTCCGCCTTTGTTCGGTGTGAACTTGCAGATCGCAGCGGCTTCTTCAACATTCTTGCCGCGGATCAGGTTCAGGACAAGTCTGGCTTTGCGAGGCTGAATGCGAAGTGTTTTTGCTGTAGCTTTTGCTTCCATGTTTACCTCCTACTTTCTGCCTTTCTTATCATCGGATGCATGTCCGGTGTATTTGCGGGTTGGAACGAATTCACCAAGCTTGTGTCCAACCATGTCTTCCGTTACGTATACGGGTACGTGTTCCTTGCCGTTGTAAACAGCAAATGTATGTTCAACAAATTCAGGGAAGATTGTTGAACGGCGGCTCCAGGTCTTGATGACTTCCTTTTTATTGGATTCGTTCAAAGCCTGTACTTTTTTCATAAGGTGCTCATCAACGAATGGCCCTTTTTTCAAACTACGACTCATTTCAACGTTCTCCTTATACTATTTGCCGTTTCTTCTGCGGACGATCAGCTTGCTGGAAGCTTTCTTCTTATTGCGTGTCTTGACACCCAGTGCTTTCTTGCCCCATGGAGTCATTGGCGCCTTGCGTCCGATCGGGGTACGGCCTTCACCACCACCATGCGGGTGATCGTTCGGGTTCATAACGGAACCGCGCACTGTAGGACGAATGCCTTTCCAGCGGCTTCTTCCGGCTTTACCAAGGTTTACCAGGTTGTGGTCTTCGTTTCCGACAGTACCAACGGTAGCTCTGCATGTGCCGAGTACCTTGCGTACTTCGCCGGAAGTCAGACGCATTGTTACATACTTGTCTTCCACACCAAGAATCTGGGCGGAAGCACCAGCAGCTCTTGCCATCTGGCCGCCCTTGCCAGGCTTGAGTTCAACGTTGTGAACAATCGTACCTTCAGGCATGTTTCTCAGTTCGCAGGCGTTGCCGACTTTGATGTCGGTTTCCGGACCGGAAACAATCTTTGTTCCAACACTCAGGCCCTTTGGAGCCAGGATGTAGCGCTTTTCGCCGTCTGCATAAGTGATCAGGGCGATGTTGCAGGTGCGGTTTGGATCGTATTCGATCGCAGTAACCTTGCCTGGGATATTGTCTTTGTTGCGTTTGAAATCGATGATTCGATAAGTTCTCTTATGACCGCCGCCCTGATGACGGGTGGTGATGCGGCCTGTGTTGTTGCGTCCGCCCTTGCTCTTAAGCGGGGCAGTCAGGCTGCGTTCCGGAGTCTTCTTTGTAATTTCTTCAAAGGTAAGACCGGACATTCCGCGGCGGCCAGGTGTAGTCGGTTTATACTTTTTAATTGGCATAAACTTTTTCTCCTCTCATACGCGATGTTTTATCAGGAAATAGCGTCTTCTCCCTGACGGGTCATGCTTTCTCTTCACTGACACCCTTGCAGGCATGCAGGCGGAAGAAAGAGCCCTTCCCGGCCGGAATCAGATTCCGGCTTTATTTCAATGGCAGCTTCTTTTTAATCGCTGATCATGAGCGATCAGCCGTCAGCTTAATCATCAGCTGCCGGTTTTATGCGATTCCTTATTATTCCTCTTCTCCGTAGATATCGATGGAATAGCCAGGCTTCAAGGTAACAACCGCTTTTTTGAAACCGTTGATCTTGGAAGTGTGACGGCCATAGCGTTTCGGTTTAGCCTTGGTGTTGGAAATGTTAACCTTGTCGACTTTTACGCCAAACAGGTTTTCAACAGCCTGACGAACTTCGACTTTGTTCGTCTGTTTTGGAACCTCAAAGGTGTATTTTCTCAGGTCATCCATAGCAGCAACAGAAGCTTCTGTTACAACCGGACGGATGATGACATCTCTGTAGTCTTTCATCAGGCGAGAGCCTCCTCTACTTCTTTAACTGCCGCTTCAGTCATGTAAACCGCATTGGCATTGAGCAGATCGTACACGTTGATTCCTCTGGAGTTCATCATCATGATATCCGGGATGTTGCGTGCGGACAGGTAAACATTGTCCAGGCCGTCTTCGTCCATGCCGACAACAAACAGAGTCTTGCTAGGAGCCTTGACAGCTTCAACGATTGCTGCGAAATCTTTAGTTTTTGGTGCATCAAGAACGAACTTGTCGATCAGTCCGAATTCCTTGTCCTGAACCTTGGAAGAAAGAGCGGATTTCAAAGCCAGTCTGCGAACTTTCTTGTTGATTCTGTAGGAGTAGTCTCTGGGTTTCGGGCCGAATACGATACCGCCGCCGCGGAACTGCGGAGCACGGATGGAACCCTGACGGGCACGGCCGGTACCTTTCTGGCGGTAAGGCTTGCGTCCGCCGCCGGATACTTCGGAACGTCCTTTTGTGGAGTGAGTTCCCTGACGCTTGCCGGCCTGCTGCATTTTAACAGCTTCGTACAGAGCATCTTTATGAGGAACGATGGCGAAGATTTCGTCGTTCAGGTCGTACTGACCTACAACTTCGCCCTTCTGGTTAATTACGTCGATGAGTGCCATTATTCAGTGACCTCCTCTTTTACAGTGCGGTCGATCAGAACAACTGGCTCTTTGTCGCCTTTGCTTGTCTTGGCTGTGCGGATCATGACCATGCCTTTTTTCGGGCCTGGGATGTTTCCCTTAACCAGTACGTAGTTGTTTTCTTCATCAACCTTGATAACTGTCAGGTTTGGAGCAGTAGTGCGCTTGTGACCTTCATGACCAGGCATTGCAGTGCCTTTCATGATGCGTCCCTGACGGGAAGTAATACCGTTGGTAGCAAGAGAACCGATGTGGCGGATGTTCTTGGAACCACCGTGTGTTTTCGGGCCCTGGTGCGCATTGTTGCGGTAGATGGTACCCATGTAGCCTTTACCTTTGGAAGTGCCGATGACATCGACCTGTTCTCCCGGGGCAAAGATATTTACGCTGACTGTGTCGCCTGGTTTTACGTCGAGGTCGCAGTCGCGTACTTCTCTGACAAAACGTTTTGGACCGGTTCCTGCCTTGGCAGCATGACCGATTTCAGGTTTTGTCGAATTTTTTTCTTTTACGTCTTCGAATCCGAGCTGTACGGCGTTGTAGCCGTCAGTGTCTGTGGTTTTAACCTGCAGAACTACGTTTGGTTCGGCTTCGATCACAGTTACAGGAATCAGCAAGCCATCTTCAGTGAAGACCTGAGTCATCCCTAACTTTCTTCCTAACAAACCTTTCACGATGACTTCCTCCATTAAAGTTTGATTTCGATGTCAACGCCGCTGGGCAGTTCCAGTCTCTGCAGTGCATCGATGGTTTCCTTGTTCGGGCTAACAATTTCAATCAGACGCTTGTGAGTGCGGATTTCGAACTGTTCCCGGGAATCTTTGTACTTGTGTACAGCGCGAAGGATTGTAACAACCTGCTTTTCTGTAGGCAGGGGTACAGGTCCAACAACCTTCTTGGCACCATGCTTCTGGGCAGCTTCAACAATTTTCTTGGCGCTTTCGTCCAGAATACGATGCTCATACGCTTTCAAGCGGATTCTCATTGTGTTTTTTGCCATGGTTGCTCCTTTCGTTTATTCGTGATAAACATGCTCCATGCGAATTACCTGACCCATTCCATGACAACGCTCTTCAGTGGGTCAGCAACCTCGCACTTCCTCGCAGTGCTTTGGTATCTTAGCAGACCATCCTTTAACACGCAAGGAAAAGCTTTCGCTTTCCTTTCGTTTTTTTATGTGAAAAACGCCAAAGATAAAGGAAAACCGGCATTCTTAATTCTGAAACATGTTTCACGCCTTTGTAAGCGTGTTTTCATTCCCTGCATGTGCTGGGAACATCTTACACGCCGGAAGACATCATAGCCTGACGAAAAGACGTCGTCAAAACCATTTGGGGAGCTTTTTCTGTCCTGATTGGCATTTTTGGCGTCCAGAATGGCACTTGCATCTTTTAAAAGCGCACGTCTGATTCCCGGACATCTCTCTTTCGCGTCTTCGGCCCGTTTGCTTTCCTCTGTTGTTCCTTTGTTCTTCCCTGATTCTTTCGGCTTGCCTGCTCGATTCTTTTGCCTGGATCTCCTTCCTTATTCTCCTGGTCTTCTAACCGTATTCTGCTGTCCTTTTTCGCCTGTCCTGCCGGCCGGTTTTGCGGACTGACTGATCCACCCTTTTCCCATCGCATATCCTTCTTTTCTTTAGCCATCGGGCGCTGGCTGTTTTCCCTTTTCTTCTTCCCTCATTTCTTCCTCCTTTCTTCTTTCCTTCTTTTTCGATCGTGAAAAAAACCTGGATCATTTCTGATCCAGGTCAAGGGGAATCTGATTGTCTTTTAAAAAGGTACGGACCATCAGCTTCAGTTTTCGTCTTTCAATAAAATAGGTCAGCAAAAACAGCAGCAGGCTGGTATCAAACTGCGGAAACAGGATCAGCAGCAAAAACCAGAGCACAGCTGCCGCTCCATCGAGCAGCCAGAAATCGCGGGTACGGCCATACAGGCCGACTGTCTGCATGGAAGTAGAAAGATTGAGCAGCAGCCCGGCAAAGGCCAGAACCCCGATGATGGCATCTACCGAGAAATTGATCAGGTACGTATTCAGGATGACGGAACGGATAAACAGGCACACCAGCGTGGCGCAGATCATCATGATCATGCCCGAAATCCGGAACTTGCCCAGATCTTCCTCGATCGTCTCTCTGGCACTGTCCAGAAACGAAGCGCTTTTCTTGCGGGAGAGCATCTTTTCCGGAATCTTCTTATCCCGCAGGCGCAGGCTGGTGACCCATTGAGCCAGCAGATGCTTCATCCCCGTGCTCTCCTTCATCGAGTCAATCGTCTGGATGGCCCTGGTATAAGGGACATCATTGACTAACGGTTCAGATTTGCGAAGAAGTGTCTTGCTGTTCCATTGCGGAGCGAAAAGCGAACTCATTCAAATCTCACCGTATCGGCTCCATCGATCAGGATATTTGTATCAAAGTACTTCTTCATCGCCTGGAACAAGTAGAACGGGTCTTTGGCGCCGCCGGTCTCAAAGGATGAGTGCATAGCCAGCTGGGCCAGGCCGATATCGACGGCATGAACAGAAACCTGGGTGTTGGACAGATTGCCCAGCGTCGATCCGCCGACAATATCCGAGCGGTTGGCAAAGCACTGGAACGGAATGCCGGCGTCCTTGCAGATTTTGGAGAACACTGCCCGGCTGAAGGCATCGGTGGTGTACTTCTGGTTGGCTGATTCCTTGATGATCGGTCCCTTGTTCATGAATACAGCATTAACTTCATCGGTTTTTTCCGGGTGGTTAGGATGAACGGCATGACCATTATCCGCACTGACCAAAAATGAGCCGGCAACGGCCTGATGATAGTCTTCTTCGCTCTTGCCCAGGGCATAGTTGATGCGGCGCAGCGTGTCTTTCAGGAAAGTGGACATCGCACCCTGCTTGGTATTGGATCCGACTTCCTCGTTATCGAAGCAGCAGTATACGTCGATCTTATTTTTATGATCGGCAGCCAGGAAGCCCTGCAGCGTAGTGTAGGCACATTCCAGGTCGTCGAGTTTTGGAGAGGAGACAAATTCATCTTCAAAGCCCCAGGTGATTCCCTTCTGGCGGTTAACCAGGAACAGGTCCTTACCGCGGATATCTTTCACATCAATATTGAGTACTCTGGCGACCATCTGGTCAAAAGAGCCTTTTTCCATCTCGCCCGAAGACATTAACGGGATCAGGTCAACCTGGCGGTTGAACGCATATCCGTCATTGACCTGGCGGTTAAAGTGGATCGGGACATTGGGGATAATCAGGATATCCTTATCAATATAGAGCAGGCGGCTTTCCAGGATTCCATCCTGTTCAACCAGCACCCGGCCGGCAATCGTCAGCGGGCGGTCCAGCCAGGTTGAATCGATCATTCCGCCATAAGCTTCTACATCAAGCTTCAGATACTGAGCCGGTCCGGTCAGTTCCGGAACGGATTTGATTTTATAGGTTGGAGAATCAGAGTGCGCCGCACTCATCTGGAAATGATAGGAATCCAGGGTTTCCGGAATATAGAAGCCCAGGATGGAGCTGTTGTTGCGGATGACATAGTAGCCATGGCCAGGCTCCAGGTTCCATTTATCTTTTTCTTTCAGCTGGATAAAGTCTTTCGCCTGCAGTTCTTTTTCAATACTGGCAACAGTATGGAACATGCTTGGGCAGGACTGAATGAAGCTTGTCAGCTGATCTGCAAATTCTAAATAGTTCATGAGATATTCCTCCTTTTTTCACTCTAGCACAAGCTTACGGCCAAAGAGAACGGACAGGACTGCAGGCTTTGCGTTTTTCTAAAGCATCAGCCGCGCAAACTGGCCTCATCCAGTTTATACCCCCGGCCTGCTTTAAACCGGCTGGCTTTCCTGCCATAAAGCCAGCCATATTGCTGCTTTACACTTTGGACAAAAGCTTAAACTGCCGCATGCTCCCCAAAGCCCGCCAGTTGATCGGCTGTGAGATAAACAGATGTGCCTGAATGTCAATATCTTCTTTTCCTGCTTTACCTATAGAAGATCTCTTTACTGTGCGTTATGATCTTTCCAGAATTGCCCAAACGCATGCCAGACATGCAATGAAGGAAGGCGCATGACATGTATCATATTCCAAAAGACAGGCGGGCTTTGCGCTCGGCTTCCTGTCTTTTCCAGGGGCTTAAACTGCGTCTGAAATCCAAAGCATTCAAAGAGATTACCGTATCCGACCTGCAAAAGGCCTCCGGTGTTTCCCGCAGCACGTTTTACCGCCTCTTTGACAATCCAGCCGATATCCTGGAATGGAAGCTGGACAGCTGCTTCGACCAGCTGCTCGAAAGCATTCCCGAAAACCAGCACACCCTCGATCTGGCGATGGTCCGCCATTTCTTTACCTACTGGACCAGCCAGCTGGAGCTGCTGGACCTGCTCGATGAAGTCCGGCAGCCCTTCCTGATCCCGCGGGCGATTGCCCGTTTTGGCGATCGGATCCAGGGCCGCTTTGATGACTGCATCATCAGCGATCCAGTCCAGGACCGGTATTTCCAGAGCATGCGTTTTGGCATGCTGATGGGCTTCATGCGTACGTGGATGGATAACGGGCATAAAGAATCGGTCGACCAGATGCTGGAAATCTTCTATCTTCATCTTTACCACATGGGCCTGCTGGGCCAGAAGCTTGGCGTCTATACAGTTGATCTTCCTGAAAGCTCGCCCCTTATGGACCTCACCTGCCTGCAGGCTGCATCTGCTCTGCCGGATGAAAAACAGCCGTAAAGCAAAGCGGCCATAAATATCACCATAGATATCGCCATAAATATAAAAAGAAAAAGCTTCATTGCCGGACGGGAATTCTCCGTACCAGGCGATGAAGCTTTTCAATCATATCTTAAGCTGCCATCAGGCTATGAGAACCTGAGGGCAAAGATCTTGCCAGCAGATCATGCCGCAATGAGGCAACACTCATGATCCGGTCCTTTCAGATCCATTATTTATTTACTATTTATTTACCAGCTTCCGCTCCTTTGGCATCCTGGCTCTTGCGGATGGCCGGCATGATCATGCCTAAAGCCAGCAGGGCAAAAGGCATGATGATGTTCAGGATCGTACGCATTGGATCGCCGGCATCATAAACACCGAGAATGCAGCAGGCAGCGGTAACAAAGAAGCACCAGGCGCCGATGACCATGCCCAGGTTTTTATTCTTCACAAAGACATAATCGCTGTGGAATTTGCTTCCTGCCTTGCGCAGCATGATGTAGGCGAAGAATACCCACAGATAACGCATTGGCATGCACACGGAGTTCAGCTTGATCAGCCAGGCCACAACATCAGCTGCACCGGTTCCAACCAGCTGGATCGCAATGATCGCACCGGAAAGAATGCCGACCAGGTAAATACCGTTGATGTAAGCACCGCTCTTGTTCTGCTTGAGCAGGCCTTTTGGAACGAACTGTCTGGCTGAAGCATCATCAAGGAGCATACGCAGCGGTGCATCGATGGAAAGAACCAGGGTTGAGAACTGGCCGATGGCATTGCAGGCACCATAGATGATGACAAACAGGCTTCCGCAATGGTAGTATTCGCCCAGCTTCTGGAAGGCTTCATAGGCACCATTGGCAATGAAGCTGGAGCGGTTGGCCGCATCGATTTCTTCTGGCGGAATCATCATGCCAAGAGCAATCGTACCCAGAATGGCGCAGACCATAACCATGATGGCCAGGGCAATCATGCCTTTTGGGAAATCCTTGCCCGGGTTCTGAACCTTGTTGACATACGGCGAGATCTTTTCGCATCCGCCCACCGCAAAGACAAGGATCGACAGCGAAGTAAAGTACTGAACATTAAACTGCGGAATCAGATGTTCCCAGCTCCAGTCTAATGGAACATAGGAAGCGGATGGATTGATCAGCGGTGCTGCAAACATCATGACAATAAAGAGCAGCGACATGACAAACATTGAGCTTCCGGCAAGCGAAGTCAAAGCCTTCAGCGGCTGCAGACCTTTGGCTGCAACCCACAGGAAGAAGACAAAGACAATTCCCGTGGCCAGCTGAACCTGCCAGGTTGGCAGCGAATCATACCAGTCATTTTTTAAGAATGTCCAGGCCAGCGCCTTTAATCCGTTGCTTCCCTTGGAAGCGATGTATGGAATATGAACAACCCAATAGGTATAGCCGGCGTAATAAGCCAGTTTCGGGTTGGTTGTTTCCAGAACCCAGCTGGTGACACCGCCGCCTGCATTCTTGAATGCAGAACCCAGTTCACCAACCATCAGGGCATATGGAACAAAGTAGAGCACAAACATCATGATCCATGAGAAGATGACCTGTGTGCCGTTGAAATAGCCAAATCCGTTTGTGACGTTTCCAAAACCCCATACGGTTGAGAAAGCCATAAACGCAAGGGTGATCCATGTGATCTTTACAGTATCCGACCCTTTAGCCGGGACTGTATTCCCTTTGTTGGAACTCATAAGAATTTCTCCCCTTTCACTTTGTCCATTATCCCATATCAAACCGGAATGTCATTCATGATCTTCCTTTTTCGGCTCATTTTCTTGACAGTCCACCCACAAGATGTGAATTATCGTAAGCGGTTTCAGCCATTCTAGCCGGTTTCTTCGTGATTTTTGGGGGAATATTCCTGTTTCAAGCCAGCCAATGGCGCTATTCTGATTTGTTGCAAAGAACATGAACCGGTCCTTTTGATTGTCTTTTGCCAGCCAGAATCCGGCCCGTTCCGGACTGTCCTTTTCAGATTTCTTTTTTATCGGAGCTTTTTTTCTTTAAAACTGGTACTTCCAGTCCTTTTCCAAACCAGCCTGGCTGGCCGGAAAGCGGCCGCCAGACTATACTTAAAAACAGCTGCCGCCAAATGTTTTTGTCCATCTGTCTGCATCCGGTCAGTGCCTGATCCAGACGATTGCCGCCAGCCAAGGAGGATTTTTATGGCCCGTCATTTCCCGCATCGCAAAGCTGCTTTTATCCTGCCGCTTGTTTTCTGTCTGGCTGCCTGCAGCCATTCCCCGGCCGAAAGCTCAAAGGATTCCGTATCCCAGTCATCCCAGTCCGTCATGACCATTTCCTGCCAGGCAGAAGCATCTTCTGAGCAGTCAGCCGATCCTGAAAAACCGACCAGCGTGGATGTTCAGCAGAAAATGGATACGATCCGGCAAATACCGGCGGAAAGCGTGATCGACACGACAGGTCTTTCCGACCAGCAGGTCCGTTCCCTTTTTGAAAGTCGGGCCGTAACGGCAGAAATGCTGGCGGGCTATGATGATTCCACCTTCTCTTTGGACCAGAACTTTATTACTCCGGAGCAGATCCGGCTGGTCCGCCTGCTGTATTTCGGGTTTGATAACCAGAGCCATACCGGCGAGCTGCTGGTCAATGAGAAAATTTCCCAGGATGTCGAAGAAGTCTTCTACGAGCTCTACCGCAATGCCTATCCCATTGAGCATATCTCGATTCCTGTGGGCTATAACCAGGATGACAATGTGATCATGACCGACAACATCACCAGGGCCCTGGCTTTTACTACCGATGAAAATGGCCAGTACCAGGAGCATGAGCATTCGCTGGGCCTGGCGATCGACCTGAACCAGCTGTACAATCCGCAGGTTATTGTAGAGGACGGCCAGACCACTATCCTTCCCCCGACAGCAGCTCCCTATGCCGACCGGACAAACCTGCAGCCGCACATGATGGATGAAAACGACCTGGCTGTCCAGCTTTTCGAACAGCACGGCTTTACCTGGGGCGGTATCTGGCAGGGCCGCAACGATTACCAGCACTTTGAAAAAGGCTTCGATCACGAAACCGGCCATATAGATCCCAATCTTCATTACGGCAGCTAAGGACGCTGCAAGATTCGAATTGCCTGGCAGAAAGCATCCGGCCTGGAATCTCCCGTTCAAGCTGGACCACACAGCCTGTATCTGACCAAAGATCCGGGTTTTAAAGAGTGTGCAGGTCAAACAGCGCAAGTTAACACCACCGCAAAAGGAAAAGGACAGAATCCAGACTTCTTTCGATCTGGATTCTGTCCTTTAAATTTTCAAGACTGCAAATCCTGGTATTTCCTGTCCCTCTTCACCGCTCCAGCAGTCTGATGGAAAAACATGATGGAACTTGCCGTTTTTAGTTTGCGCCGTTCAGATTTCAGCTATTCAACAAACATGGCGAGATTCCCCCGCCTCTAAGCCAAGCGAAGGCGGGGGAGGGATAGCCATCTGGTTTTATGAAGCTGCTGCTGATTCT
>Ash_p2__coassemble_1226_pt1 | contig 24167 bp, 14 predicted proteins | sample Ash_p2__metabat2_high_PE_029 | metagenome-assembled genome bin Ash_p2
AATTTTACAGTTTCACAAGTAGAAAAAAAGAATCTTCAAAAACTGAAGATTCTGACTCAGAAATTTTATGTTCTTAATCTGCAGATGGAATCTCAGCGAAATTATCAGAGGATTCGAAACAGCTGAGTGGAAAAATCCTTCCTGTTCTTGTTGATGCATCCCAGTCCTGAACGGCCAGTCCGAATACTTTCTGAATAACTGTACTCCTGACCAGGCGATCGGCTGACCCGAAAAAAACCAGCTTTCCCTGATCCAGAACAAGGATTTCGTCGCCATAGCGCAAAGCAAGATCCAAATCATGAATAACTGCAAGCAGGATTCGATGGGCTGACTTCAGGGAAACAAGCCGTTCCATAAGCTCGAAACGGGCAGCCGGATCAAGGGAACTTCCTGGTTCATCAAGAAGCAGACAATCTGGATTCTGGACCAGGATCTGTGCAATGGCCGCTTTTTGTTTTTGTCCGGACGAAATCCGATCCATCCGTTCGTCAGCCAGTCCATCAATTTCCAGAGAACGCATTGCCATTCCAGCAGCTTTTCGATCACTTTGTGAATAAGGATCAATCCAGTTTTGTCTGGAATAGCTGCCCATCAAAACAAAACGTTTGACCAGAAGCGAATTATTCAAATCAGAAGCCAGGCGGCCGGACAGCCGTGCCAGCTCTTTTGAAGAAAGCCGGGAAAGATCGTTCCCGTTGATGCTGACCAATCCCCCCAATGGTTTCAGCCAGCCGCCAAGGGTATTAAGCAGTGTGGATTTTCCTGAACCATTACGGCCAATCAAAATGTAAAGTTTTCCTTCTTCAAAGCGCGCATTGAAATCTTCAACAACTCTCTTTGAAGGATAACCTGCCTCAAGATGTACGGCTTCAAGCATCCAGATTCCTTCTTCCTATCAAAAGGTAGAGGAAATAAGGTCCTCCAGCCAGCGACAGAATCAGTCCCGCCGGCAGCTCCCAGGGTATAACCAGCGTCCTGCCTGCAAAATCGGCCAGGCAAACGAGTGCTGCGCCCAGAACGATACACTCGAGTATATAAAGTCTGATTGGGAAATGAAACCTTCGCAGCCAGGCCGGGATGATCAGCCCGACAAATCCCAGCATGCCGCAAAAGCTGACCGTTCCCGCACAAAGCAATGATGCCAGTCCAAGAAAAACAACTGTCCATTTTCGTACCGGAAAGCCTAAAGCCTGGCTTTGCATCGTTCCAAGTGCAAACATTTCCAGCGATTTGGTACACAGGAAAACCCCGGCCAGAGCCGGGATAATCAGCAAAGCTCCAGCCAGCGTTTTCTGCAGAGTCAGCGATGCCAGGGATCCGATTTTAAACGCTGCATATCCGCTTAAAGCATCAGGAAAAATCACGGTCAGGACGTCAATTCCGGCTGAAAAAACCTGGCTGATGGCCATGCCGGCTAAAAGAACAGTCAGTTTGCCTGCGTTTTTTTTCCAGATCAAGAAAAGAATCAGAGCTGTACAAAGCATGCCCCCGGCAAATCCGGCAATTCCTCCCAGACCAAAAGCAGAGGGAAACAGGATCCCACTCAGAATGGTAAAGAAGCTGGCTGCCGAATTAATGCCAATCAGGTTGCCGGAAGCCAGCGGATTATCCAGTACAGTCTGCACCAGCGCTCCGCTGCAGGCCAGGGCACTTCCAGCCAGCAATGCACCCAGGCTGCGAGGCAGGCGCAGGTGAATCAGTATGGTTTTCATCGTATCCTGACTCAGATCCAGAAATCCTGCACTTCCATAAAACAAAGAGATGGCAAAAGAAAAGGCAAGAATAACAGCAGAAAGAAGCAGGAACCTTTTCTGCTTACTGGCCATAGACGAGATTCCCAAGATCAGCCAGCGCCTGGGCCCATTTTGCGTTTGGCTTCAGATTGTAAAGTTTCTGGTCAAGAACGTAAACACGGCCTTCCTTTACAGCATTCAGATCTTTCCAGGCATCCTGTCTGAACAGTTTCTCAGCCATTTTCTGAGCAGTTTCATTATCTTTTCCCTGTGCAACATAAAAAATTGCGTCTGGGTTTTCAATTTGAACAGTCTCCATGGAAAGCGTATCAAGCCCGCCTTCACCGGCAATATTCTGCGTATGAAGATCAGCGAGCATCTGTCCTAATAATGAATTCTCACTGCCCAGAGCTTTTACTCCTTTCCCTGTTTCCCGCAGAGCCAGCACTTTTAGTTCTTTGTCCGGTGTCTGGTTCCGGATTTCTTCAATTGCTTTCTGCTGGTTCAGGCCGTTGGTCTGGTAAGCCTGGCAGTCACCCGTAATTCTGGTCATGGCATTCAATGTCCGAAGATAGTCTTCAAACGAATCGACATCAAAATAGAGAACCGGAATTCCAGCGTTATCCAGAGTCTCTTTCATCTTCCTCTGGCTGTCATTTTTAGCACTGGCAATGACCAGATCCGGCTGGGAATCGATCAGCGCTTCTGTTGAAATATTCTTGACATCGCCAAGGTCTGCCGCATTTTCAAGATCCAGATCAAACTGAGTCCAGGTATCATGAGCCGCTGCCACGATCAGATCCTTGCCTCCGGCATTCGCCAGTTCATCCGCAAAACTTCCAATCAGAACAGCAATCCGCTGCGGTCTTTTAAATTCTACAGTCCTGTTCAGATCATCTGTCAGAGTCAGTTTCTCCGACGAATCTGCTGTATCACATTCCATGAGGATTTTTTCATTATCTGCACTGGAAGAGAGGCTGCCTTCATTCCTGCCTGTTTCGGACGGCGTCTGTGAAGTCAGAGAAGACTGTTTTGAGGACGATAAATCTGTTTTATCATCAGCCGGATTTGTGGATGTACAGCCGGCCAGACTGCAGCAAAGAGCCATTCCTAAAACAGTCTGCAGCAGCTTCTGAAAATTCTGAGGGATCATTTTTGATGTTCCTTTCTTTTGCCATATTGAATGTTGTCGCCTGCAAAAGACAGTGCCAGCCATATCGGCGTTTAATCATCCAGATCATGAGAGACTATTGCGCTCTGAGCAGAAATAAAAATGTCTTCTGTGAAAGAATCCGGAGACCAGAAGCGTATCTTTTGCTATTTCCTGATTTTAGCATGAACAGGGAGGCAGACGGTTTTCTCTGCCGGCAAAATCAGAAACAAAGAATGTCTTTACTTTTGGACAGAAGAAAACTCCGGAATGGACCGGAGCTTTCGAACTGGCTGCCTGCAGGAAACCCATAAAATTCTGGTTCAGCGCAGGCCTCCATCTCTTGAAAAAATAAAGATGAGTTCTGAGGCAAGTCTGGGCTTCAACAGAAGCGGAAATCAGATAAAGAATTCCTGGGCGATTTCTTTTACCCCATCCGGATTCTGAAGAACCCATTCTTCATAAGGGAGATTGGATTTCGTTACTTCCTGTCCCAGCTTGATCAAAAACTTAGAAAGGTCATCCTGGGCGATCACACCAGCTTCTTCACCGATTTTTTCTTTTCCCTGCTCATCATTTCCATACAGGAACAGTGAAAAAGCAGGAACAGGCTTTTTATCGATCACTTTCAGGTTGCCGCGAAAGCCGATCGGAGCGGTCTGGTGAGAAGCGCAGGAAGACATGCAGCCGGAAATATGAATCTGCGGCAGAGCATTGTCTGCAATTCCCTGTGCATTGGCAACATCATTGAGGACTGTATTGAGCGCCGCCTGCGAATCACGCAGACCGATCTGGCAGATCGAAGCGCCAATGCAGCCTAAAGAAGTCTGGAATATATTTTTCGCTGCTTCTTGATCAACAATATCGAGAATCCGGCGGGCTTCATTGGCCGTCAGGTTAACGATATAGCTTCCTTCATCTGGTGAAAGACGAAGATCGACATCGTCCATCTGTTCAATCGCATCTGCAAGGGCGGTCAGAGTTTCCTTTGAAACAATTCCTCCTCTTGGATGGAAAGATACCGTATATAAACCTGGCTGCTTCTGTTCGTGAACTAAGAATGATTCTTCAAGAGGTTTGCCATCAGGCTGCTTGACAACTTCATGAATATCTACATCATGAAGTGTCAGATCTTTCTCCTTGTAAACTTCAGCCAGTGCCTTGTCAAATTCTGCCTTTACACCGTCCTGACCCAGCGTATCTTGCATAAAGCGGGTGCGGGCCTTATTGCGGTTTTCGTAATTTCCGTTGCGCCGAAACATGCGGATCATCGCTTCAATATAGTAAAGGATCTGATCCGGTTTTACGTTTTCAGCCGTTTTTACGCCCAGCTTGGGTTCCTTGCCCAGTCCGCCGGCACAATAAACATCGAATGTTCCATCCGGCTGAGCTACAAATCCCAGATCGTGGAAAGTTGCATGGGTAACGTTCTTTTTCGAATTAGAAAAAGCCACTTTCAGCTTGCGCGGCATTTTTTCCTGGTCAATAAAGTCCAGCAGGAAATCAGCTGCTTTCTGGGCATACGGCATAACATCAAAGTATTCGCCTTTTTCTGTTCCGGAAAGCGGAGAACACATGACATTTCTTGGATAATCGCCGCCGCCCCCATACCATACAATCTTGGCATCAAGTGCTTTATCCATGATGTCGCAGACCTGATCTACATCCAGGTTGTGAAGCTGAATCGTCTGGCACGTCGTAAAGTGGACTGGCTTGATCTCATATTTATTGGCCATATCTGCAGCGAAGCGCAGTTTTTCCGGCGTTACCTGTCCGGCATTCATGCGCAAGCGCAGCATATTTTTCTTCCCGCCGCGCTGGGCATAGCTTCCGTATTTTCCGGAAAAGCCCTTATAGTCTTTCATATTCATTTTTCCGGAATAGAATTCTTCGGATTTATTTCTGAATTCCGGAATTTTGGCTCGGAATTCTTCGTAATTAACAGGTTTGATGTCTGACATTTGTAAATACCTCTACCGACCTCAGTATACCATCGGGTGCGGATGCTGCCTTTTCTCATTCTCTATTATTGCCAAATTTTCTCTCAGTCTTTTTAATGTTCTGCCAGCATGCCTGCCAGCCTCTTTTCTGGCCTGATCCAGCCAAAACAGACTGAAAAAAATAAATAGAAAGAATGGATAAACCCGATAAGAAAAGGCAATAGAGAATAGTACAGTCTGAACACCGGCTGCTTCTTTTAAATCATCCGAAAAAACAGTTTGCTCTGTAAAGGAAAATCGGTTAATATAGTCGTACTGCCCGAGTGGTGAAACTGGTAGACGCAGTGGACTCAAAATCCACCGGTAGCGATACCGTGCCGGTTCGAGTCCGGCCTCGGGCACCATGATGCTTATTCAGAGCAGAAACCGCATCCGGTTTCTGCTCTTTTTTCTGTTTCTTCTTCAATGGCTGTTCTTCCTCAAGAATTGTTCTTCAATGACTATCTTCTTATTTGGTGCTCTTCTGCGTTTGCTTCTTTCCATCCTTTTTCCGGCTTTTAAAATGTTTGCTGACCACCGGCAAGCTTAAAACCGGCATTCTTGCCGATCGTTCTTTCGGCCTGCCAGTCACCACGAGAAACGGTTCAGATTTTTCGATATATCGTTGCGCGATGTATCGTTCAGCGCTATACTATGTTTGTCGATACATCGATGCACGATATATTGCTTCATTCTAGAAAGGAGACCTTTAATGAGCATTTCTGATCAGCCGCTGACAGAATCCATGTTCTATATCCTTCTTGCTTTGCACCATCCGCTCCATGGCTATGGGATTTCCCAGGAAATAGAACAGATGACAGGCGGCAGGCTTCATATGGGAGCTGGCACTTTATACGGTGCCCTGAAAACCCTGAGCAAAAACGGCTGGATTGAACAAACCGGGACAGTCAAGGATGCCAGAGGAAAGAAAGAATACAAAATAACCCCAACGGGAAAAGCCGTATTTGATGCCGAAGTAAGCCGGCTTAAAGAACTGCTTTCCAATGCAGAAAGGATAAAACACTATGAAGAAATTTCGTCTGATTTTTGATAAAAACACGGAAATTGACTGGCTCAACGAAATAGCAGCCAGGGGGTGGAACCTGAAAAGCTTTGCTTTTGGCTTATACAGTTTTGAGCCATGCACACCAGGCGAATTTGTTTATGAAGCAGACCTCAAGGACAAAGGTTTTTATATTTCTCCGGAATACCGTTCAATTCTTGAATCCCAGCAGATTGAGCTGATTCCTACCGGCGGATTCTGGTTTCTGGTCCGGCGCAAAAAATCCCTGGGACCGTTACAGCTTTATACCGATCTGGACAGCCGCATTGCCCAGTACCAGCGTATTGGCAGGATGTTTAAAATCTGTGCACTGGCCGAACTGATCATGAGTCTGGTCGAATTCTGGGCTTATACTGAAACCGCTTCTTTCCTTGTTTTGTTTGCTGCTATTCTTTTAGCACTGCTTGGTGCTGTACTATTGCAGGCAATCTATGGAGTCAATCAGCAAATAGCTGCTATGGAAGAGCGCTGTGACGCGCAAAGTCCATTGCTTTTTAATGTCTGGGGCCTTTTTATGATGGCCTGCGGCTTTATGATCCGGGACGTAATTCCGCACTGGGTATTTTTCATCGTTATGATATCCGGATTTGGCTTTGTGCTGTATGGGACTTTTCAGACCATCCGGATCAGAAAGCAGTCAGCTTTGTAAGCCGGATCCAATTATTGTCTTTCTTTTTATTGCCCTGCTGACTCCTCTGTCCTGCAGGTAATTATAAACAGCGTTATTTAAAGTGAATTTAACTCTATTAAAAATGAGACTAATGATAAAAGCCGGGCGAAGTTCCTTGTAAAGGAGCTTTGCCCGGCTTTTCCATGTCCATATCGGGATTTAAACAGAAAATCTGCTTCCTTTATACCAGATATACAGACCGGATTTTTAAGTCAAAATGGTAAACAGGCTCAGTTCTCTTAGAAATCCGAATGAATCTGCTCGGGATCAAAAGGCCCGAAGAGCGGCAAATCCTGCGGCTTGAACAAACTGCTGCTCTCTGCATCCGCTTCTGAATCTTCATCAGCTGTGCCTGGCTGCTCATTGTCCGGTTTATCCTGGTGCGCCGTCTTAAACAGATTCAGTTTGCAGCCGGCTGCATGGTTCACCTGGCTTTCAAACAGCTCCGCAAGAAAATCGTACTGGTCGTCCTGATTTATTCCCATATATTCATAGAGAGAAAGAATTTCGACCTGCGGAAAAATATCCTGGCCGTTTTTCATCAGGTCATAAATCGATGAGGCGCTGGGTTTCGCTGTTCTGGGATGCTGGCTTTTGCCGTGAATCACATACAGACCGCTGATCTGGTCGGAAGCGTTTAATGGCGAAAGAGAGAAAAGATATTTGTACACCAGAGGGACAACTTTAAATTCCCTTGTATTTCTAAACGTTGTATATTTGGCGTCCGCCAGAATATAGCGGGACCCTTCCCACTCGCTGCTCTCGATTTTAAATACATAATCCGGTGTGTAGTAGCTGCCTCTGGCCTGTTCGGCCCATCCTTTTGAAAATGAAAGGGAGGTATTGCGGACCAGTCCGCAAAGGCTGCGTTCAGCCCGGCTCTGGTCATAAACGACTGGCTGATAGTAGACCGTGATTTTTACACTGTCTTTTTCCAGGACATACACATTGTTGATCGCTGCGTTTTTATAGTAGCTGTCTTCATCCAGGTCATAAACGACCTGCCTGGCGCTGGTCAGCTCAAAACCCTGGTCGAGGAAAAAACGGCCCAGCTTGCTTAAAACATAGACTTCATAGAGCGTTGTGATCTGCAAAAACGAAGTCACAAACCGGATATCGCCGGCACTGACATTTTTCATGTCAAACCATTGCAGAATCGAGCGGAAGACTTCCCTGTATCCCTCTACCCGTTCAAAAACCGGGGTTGGTGCGGGGGGCAGGTTGAGCTCTATAGCTGATGCCGGAATGATTTCCTGATAGCGAATATACAGGGATGAATACTGCTTTCTGGCCTGAAGCAGATCATCAATGACGCTTTGCAGCGTCATGCGGGTCGCCCTGCCCATGAATCCGGATGAAGAGACGCAGAAATCGCGGCTTCGGTTTTCGATCGGCAGATGGTTCATGACTTCCTTTACATTGGGAATCAGCTTGTCAATGTCACGGATGATTGAGCGGATAAAGGCAAGAATCACCTGATTTTCATAAACATCAGTTGTCGAAAGTGCTCCTTCAAACCGGTGAAGATCCGGGATATAGCTGTGCGAACCTACCCGGATGCCATACATTCCGCCTGCCGCAGCCATGCATTCAGGGTGAGCGGCCAGCTGGCGGATATCCCGCTGCAAAATACCCTTTCTCGATTTTGAAGCCGGAATCGAATCGGTCCGCGGTGAACAGCGAATAACCTGCCAGCACTTTTCCAGCAGGGCGGTTGTCCGCTTGAGCAGCCGGATTTTATCCTCCAGTGAAAACTGGAGCTTTTTCATGTTGGCAGCCCGGGTTGTATAGTCGCTGTTTGTCCCATAAAGCAGCATCCGGCAGTTTTGGGCAGCAAAGCAGCCCATGGCATTGACATTGACGTTTTCATCGCCGGGCCGGACCATGACCTGGAAGTACTCGGAACACAGCGACTGGTTTCCTTCACTGTTGCGAAACTGAATCTGGAGACAGGACAGGCCAAAGGCATCGGCAAAGATCTGCTCGCCGTTGTATGGATCATGAAAGTAAATATTGCCTGTTTTAGGATGAAAAGTCAGGCTGACCGGATAGCCGTTAATCTGGATTTCCAGAGACTTGATATCGCTGGTGATCGGGCAGAGCAGCTGTGCCTGGTACTGGCGCATGGCAAAAACTCTGGCCTCAGGAATCTGGATCATCCGGGCGATGGGCCGCTGGTAGGCGGCCGGATAGAGAATCAGCTCGGTCATTTCCTGATTTCTTTCATCGAGCAGGCGCAGCTTGTACTGGCGCATCAGGCAAAGAACTGGTAATACTGCATGGAATCATCGCCGGATTCCATGATTTTTTCCAGTTTTTTCCGGCATAAGCGAAGATCATTGTCCTCAAAGAATGAGAGCATGGCCATCAGCTGGTTGCGGAAAGGTTCAGACGATCCATGCAGTCTTGGCATCATACGCTGCAGGACCGCATAGTCCAGGGCAATGAGTCCTGGATCCCGTTCATCCTCCTCCTGAGAGACAAACCAGCGCATCCCGGAAAGGATGTATTTGCGAATGGCTGTTTCTGAACGGATAGAGACCGGGCAGCCGGCCTGGGAAAATAAAGACTTCAGCGTTTCAAGCTGTTCTTCAAGACGCGAGGGCAGATCGATCGAAAGCCCTGAGGGCTCAAAAGCTGCCCGCAGCTGGTTTTCGGTAAACAGCTGGCTTTCCATGGCCGGAAGCGGATTCACGGTATTGGTAAACCCGGCTGCATGTTCAGGCATGGTAATGACAAACGCCCTGTCCAGAAGCCGGTCGGAAAGCGTTTCGGTCGTATGGTCGGTCTGGATCGTTGCTGCAAAATGCAGGCTGGCCTGGATCTGGAAGCGGTAGTCCGGGCCAAGATTGAGGACTCCCCGGCTGCCGTTAACCAGATCGACCTGGTCCATAGCCATAAATCCGCCCCAGTAATATTCCATGCTTGACAAGTTGGCATCATCCAGCAAAACCAGGGCCGGCAGAACCCGCAGCCGGCTGGATGTATGCGTTTCAGCATCCATCACCGACAGCAGGTCAAAGAGTTCCGGATTGGACTGGTCAAACGTATGGGTCAGGCTGTTGTAAAAGCCGATCAGATCCCGGCTGCTTGTCCAGCCCCGCTCCACGCTGACATCCACAAAGCGCGAGCAGTTTGGAAAGCCCGAGTGAAGGGATTCCAGTTCCCCTGGTTTTTCCAGGCCCAGAACCCTGGCTGCAATTGCGCACAGCGAAGACTTGCCTGAACCTGGAGGCCCGGAAAGAATGGTCAGAAATCCCTGGGTCAGGCAGATAAACAAGTTCAGGATTTCATTGTCGGTATATTCCGGACGGTACATCTTGAAGCCATGAAGCAAAAGTGAAACCGTCTGCTCTTCGTCCAGATTGGAAACGGGAAGTGTCCCGATCGCCCGGGCAGCCCGGTAGCTTTTTTCCTCCAGTGTCCGCCGCTGCATCCGGGTAGCCTGTTCCATGACTCGCTCTGCAATCAGATTGTCAAAAGTCAGCTCCAGCGCCCGGCTGGCCGAATTTTCCAGAACCCCGTCAAGCTTGGTCTGCAGGTCCTTGAGCTGCAGGTCAAGCCGGCGGCTTTCTTCAGCTTTGCGGTCGTTTTCCGCATCCAGATATTCACTCTGTCTTTGAAGATCATCCAGGTTTTCAACAATATTGGTCGTATGAAGAATCGCGTCCAGCTTGCTTTGCGCCTGCCGCCGGAGGTTTTCCAGCCGCCGCAGCGAGCTTTTCGCTTCTTCAATCTTCTTTTCCGGATTCATTGTTTCCAGCTCCCGGACCTGGTCGTCCAGATACGTCTTTTTTTCTTCCAGATCATGAATCTGTCCTTCCAGTTTGTCCTTTTGCTGGGCAAACTGGCGGAATGTACCGATCTGGTTTAAGAAGTTGCTGTCTTCGCTAAGTGCGTCCAGAATCCGGCTGTAAACCGGCTCTTCTTTAAATCCCAGCAGCAGATCCCCGGCCAGCCTGGCGACCTGGTCAAGCGTCTGGTCAAAATGCTCCTGGCTGTTAAGCAGACCAAGCAGCCTTTCACTGCGCTTTTTTGCTGCCTCGGGTGAAATACCCGAGCCGGAAAGCAGAGAATTCTGGTAAATCCGCACCATCTGCCTGGCGGTATCTTCATCAAAGCGATACTTGGTTGGCATGCGGCGGCTGATCAGCGTCCGGAAATTTTCCATCAGATCTTCCAGCGAAATCTGGTCATAACTGTATGGCTGTATGTTCTCGCCGGCAATCGGTACATAATTGCGCGTGACATCTTCCTGTTCGAGGGTTACATAATGACTGGACGGCCCATCGAGATACTCGAAGCCGCCGATAATAAACTTACGGCTGTCGGCATTAGTCCGGACATAAAAAATCTGGCGGTCCTCATCATAATGAACCCGGAAAGGCCCGATCAGGATATTGGGCCGGTCGGAAGGAATCATGACCTCCATGCCTTCGTTTACATCGGGGCTGTCCAGTTCAACCCAGCCGTCTTCTTTCCAGTTGCCGGCTACTGCGCTTTTGTCAATGACATAGTAGTAGCCAAGATCTTCCATCCGCCGCAGTCCGGCGCCAAAATCTCTGGAAATGTCCAGCTTCCAGGCCGTTGGATAACGGCTTCCATCCAGCTTTAGATTGGGCTGAAGATCTTCAAAAGAAAAATCAATCAGTACATCGTCTCCATCCTGAAACAGATCTTCCAAAGACATAGAAGAAGACGAACAGACGATGTTGATATTGAGGTACTGCGATCCGGGCAGAAGATTCATAATGTCCTGCCTGGATAAATATTCAAAATTATTCCCGATCAGCTGATAGCCCGGATAAAAATTGACAAAAAAACCGTTCTTGCCGCTGATCTTGATTTCACCTGCATAGGTTCCCACTTTTATTCTCCTTTCACTCGCGAAAACGCTCTCATAATCAATTATAGGCAATCCGCCATTTTAGAATGTTAAAATTCAGAAATCTTCACCATATTCGCCATAAGTCCGTTGTATCTGCCAGGCCCGGAGCTTTTCAGCTTTCAAAAAAGCGCCGGCGGCATTAATCAGCCGGCAAAATAGATAACTTTAAAATGATAATATTTCAATGTTCTGTTTCAAAAATCTGTAAAAAAAGATAAAAACCGCACTTTCCAGAACGTGGAAAATGCGGTTTTGCTGCTAGATGATGAATCAATAAAACGATTTAGGCCGGAAGGACTGCCAGCAAGCTTTCTCAATCAGTGGGAAGCTTCGATCTTGTCGTCGCGGACAAGAACATCATGGGCTCCGCCTTCAGAAATGGATACGGCGCTGACCAGAGTGACTTTAGCTCCCTTCTGGAAATCCGGAAGATTCAAGAAGCCGCAGTTGCACATTGTGTGCTTGATCTTGGAAATTGTCAGGCCGACATTGTCAGCCAGGGCGCCGGCATAAGGAACATAGGAATCAACGCCTTCGACAAAGGACATCTTGCCTTCGCCTCCGACGTCATAGCGCTGCCAGTTGCGGGCGCGGGCTGAACCTTCGCCCCAGTATTCCTTCATGTAGCTGCCGTTAATGGTTACAACCTTACTTGGCGATTCCTTGAACCGGGCAAAATAGCGGCCGAGCATGACGAAATCGGCACCAAAAGCCAGGGCAAGAGTCATATGATAATCCTGGACAATGCCTCCATCCGAACAGATCGGCACATAGATTCCGGTATTTTCATAATATTCATCACGGGCTTTGGCAACTTCGATGGTTGCGGTTGCCTGTCCACGGCCGATTCCCTTCTGTTCACGGGTAATGCAGATCGATCCGCCGCCGATGCCGATCTTGACAAAATCAGCGCCGGCTTCAGCCAGGAAGCGGAAGCCGTCAGCATCAACAACGTTTCCGGCTCCGACTTTTACAGAATCGCCATAGGTATCCCGGATCCACTTGATGGTATCGGCCTGCCAGCAGGAATAGCCTTCCGAGCTGTCAATAACCAGGATATCCGCACCGGCATCAACCAGTGCCGGAACTCGTTCCTTGTAGTCGCGGGAGTTGATTCCGGCACCGACCAGATAGCGTTTATGGGAATCAAGCACTTCATTCGGGTTTTCTTTATGCTGCTCATAGTCCTTGCGGAAAACAAAAGCCTTCAGATGACGGTCCTTGTCAACAATCGGCAGCTGGTTCAGCTTGCGGTCCCAGATGATGTCATTGGCTTCTGAAAGAGTGATTCCTTCATCGCCGACAATCAGCTTGTCATAAGGCGTCATGACATCGCGTACTTTGGTATTGTCCAGATCCACTCTGGATTCGCGGAAATCCCTGGATGTCAGGATGCCGACCAGAATTCCGTCCTTCTTGCCGTTGTCGGTAACAGCCATGGTTGAATGGCCGGTTTTGGAGCGCAGTTCGACCACTTCACGCAGTGTGGCATCCGGTGAAATATTGGAATCGCTGCCGGTGAATCCTGCCTTGGTTGATTTAACCTGGCGAATCATGGCTGCTTCGCTTTCAATCGACTGGCTGCCGTAAATAAAGGAAATGCCCCCTTCCCTGGCCAGAGCAACCGCCAGTTCCGGTCCGGATACAGACTGCATAACCGCGCTGGTCAGCGGAATGTTCAGCTCAAGAGCCGGTTTCTCACCTTTTTTGAATTTAACCAGCGGTGTTTTCAGGCTGACTTTATCCGGTGTATCTTCCGGACCGGTGTAGCCTGGTACGAGCAGGTATTCTGCAAAAGTTCTTGATGGTTCCTTAAAAAATTTGGCCATTGTTTTCCTCCGTTCGCTTATAAACCTGATTGGGCTTGCTTGATTTTTTTCTATTTTAATCGCCAGAAACAGACTGTCAATTCCATGAATTCTCTTCCCTGCTGTCTCCATTCGGGGCTTTTATAAGCTTCTGTCTGAAACAAAGCTCTGAATTTCATGCCCGGGCAGTTTATCGCTTATCAAACGAGACCTTATTGAAAGCTTCTTCTGCCTGCTTTAAAAAGCTGAAAGCCTCCCTGTGGCTGAAATTTGCAGGCTGACTGGCAAATACAAATCATAAAGGCCGTTTTTTCTCTTTACATTGTTTTCTCATGCCCGGCATCCCATAGGTTTTCCAGCCGCATCTCACCTGCCCAGAATCCGGCCTAATCCAGGCAGCGAAAGATTTCTTTGGCAAGATTCAGGAATGGACAGGCTGATTTCTGAAAATCCAGGTCTCCGATCATGCCGTATTACAGTTAGCTAATATCACGACAAACGTAACACTCTTCTTTTTTGACATCAGCTTTGAAAGCGGCCCTGCGTTTGTGAGGACGCAGAGCGTCTTTCGCATCCACCGCGGAGTGCTTACTCGCCCGGCGCCTTGAAGCAGGGCAATTTGCAAGGTACTTTTTATTGCCGGCTTCTGTTCAGCCGGCACGGGCAGCCAGATAGCGCACGGGACTTGTCTTCCCGTTCATTTCCACGCATTCCCGATACACCTCAGGCTGAATCCGGAATCTGGCAGTCAGGCAGGATGAATGCGGTTGAACGGACTGATTTATGCCTGCTTATTGATCGCTTGGCAAACCGGCTGGCTGCTTAAAAAGCTGCCTGCTCTGTAATCCAGTTAAAGATCCAGGCTTGCTGGAGCCGGCATGCAGTATTTATAAAAGCGCTGCATAGCCTGGAGAAACGGGTCCAATACCGGTTTTGGCTGACCCAAAACGGATCCTGGATCCTTCAGAATTATTTTATTTTCTTATGTAAAAGCCATTTCTGAAACAGGCTGAAAAGCCGGCAGACCTGGTTTTCAGTCCAGCTTAACCACAATCACGCTGATTGGCGGAATACGGATAAAGTCCGTTTTTGCAGGATTGTTCCGGTCTGAATCAAAGAGTACCTGGCCTTCATGGGGCAGCCGGTATTCAAAATATTCATTGGAAGGATTAAAGAAGCTGATCAGGCTTTCCTGGCCGTCACTCGTTTTGTAAACCAGAACTTTGTCCTGAATGGTTTCTGTTGATACAAATTTCTCGATTTTTTCTTTCGTATCCAGGCGGAAAGAAGGATGCTCCTTACGCAGCCCGACCAGCTGCTTGAACTGCTCGACTACCGGCTCGAATTCATCACGGCGCCGATAGTCAACCATGTTGTAGTTATCTGAGCGGTTATACGTATTGCCAAGATTCTGCTTGGTCCGCCCAAATTCCTGGCCGCAGTGAATGAACGGGGTTCCCTGGGCAAGCAGGACCATGGCATTGGCCAGAGTCTGCCGTTTCATCCGGATCGATCTTGGCTGATTCGCACAGACTGCCCGGTTTTTATCCCACATCGTATGATTGTCATGGCATTCCACATAATTGACTGCCTTAAAAGGTGCATCATAGCGGTTTTCCAGCATCGAAGCGCACATGACCTGTCTGGCATCGCCAATGCGGCCAAGATTGCCGTTGGAGTAGCCGGCCTGGTCAAGAATATCGTTGCTGCCCCGGATCACTTCGCGAAAGCGGTCCGAAAACTGTCCGACCAGCGGCATTTTTGCCTGGTTGTTCTGGGAAGCCCGCAGATCCGAGGGGACATAGCTTGGCATATCCCAGCCCTCGCCATAAATCATAAAGTCTTTTTTACGGGACTTGGCAAATTGGGCAATGGCGTTGACCAGGGTATAGTCCATAACGCCCATCAGATCAAACCGGAAGCCGTCTACATCCAGAACGTCAATCATCATCTTGATGGAATCCAGCAGATAGCGGCGGCTCATTTCGGGGCGGGTATCAATATCGTTGCCGCAGAAAGATCCGTTGGAATAGTTGCCATTGGAGTCCATCAGGAAAAAGTAGTCCGGGACCAGCTGATCCAGGGCAAACTGTTCTCTTTTCCAGACATGGTTGAAGACCAGGTCCAGGTTGACTTTGAAGCCGGCTTTATGAAGAGTCTGGACCAGGCTGGCAAACTCGACAATCCGTTTTTCAGGATCATCCGGATCGGTTGAATACGATCCTTCCAGAGCCCGGTAGTGCATGGGATCGTATCCCCAGTTGTAATAGAACTGCGGATAGTCTTCATCGACACTGCCAAAGTCAAATACCGGCATGAGCTGGATATGGGTAACACCAAGCGTTTTTAAATAAGCCAGCCCGGTTTTCAGTGCACGGGTCGTCTCGTTTTCTTCGCCAAAGGCTTCAAAAGTTCGCGGATGGGTAAAACCGTTGTTTTCCTGGGAAGTCATATCCCGGATACTGGCCTCATAAATAATGGCATCCGTATCCTGCCCCATCTCTTTTACAGCCGTTTTTTCCGGCAGCTTCAGCCTGGCCAGAGAGTTGACCTGCGAAACCAGGGTATTGGATCCGGTAAACGGGTTATACGGATCAACACTTTCCTGGACTCTGCCGTTAATCTTGAAACGATAGGTATAGAAGGTATGCAGCAGATCGCCTTTTACCTGAGCCATCCATACTCCATGATCTTTACGCTCCATGGGAATGATGCGGTCTTTGCCTTTTTCATGCAGGACGACTTCCATCCAGACTGCACAAGGCGACCAGATCGAAAAGGTAGTCTGGTCTTCTGAATAGCTGCAGCCCAGAACGGTTTCTTTGGGAGGAATAAACTCTTTGGCAAATTCTTCGGTTTTCACCAGATGGGAAAACTCTGCCGGGCAGAACTGGGCATGTTCTTCATACATCATATAGTCTTTGCCGGGTTTTACTTCCCCGTCAATCGAACAGGTATAGTGAATATAATCTCCATAATCTTCCTTTGAAAGGATGGAAAGGGGAATCAGGTTCTTGTCCTCATCCTTGAGATGGAAATTCTGGGACTGTCCCTGATAGAAATCTTTAATCATATAAATATGAGCGACAGTATATCCGTCGATATAACACTCCAGACGCTCTTTCATTCGCATAAAAATGAACTCCTTAATCTTTTAAACTGCAGTCCATGCAAATTTCGGTCCATTTCAATAACATTTATTTCAATAACATTTATTGATCGTGTGCATTCATGGTTGACAGATTGAGAATAAACAATATTGAAACAGATCGAAGCAGGGCTTTTCCAAAGCCGGATACAGGCTGCACTTCAGTACGATAAATTCCAAAAACCAGATTAAAACAGATAAAAATAGTATCCCGGTTTGTTGCCGGAAGCAAGAAAATGGCCAAAATGTACGAACAAGATGGATTCTGCGCTGTTTAAACGCTTGCGCCAGACCGGAATCGAACAGCTTATGGCGCTGATCACCGCCAGGAAAGCGGCTGGAGCTGCAAACCAGCAGATTCAGGCCCCCTTCTTCTAAGGTAGTCCTAAAGCAAGATTTTGAAAATGGCAAATCTTCAATTTTTCCGACAGTTTTCGATATCTTTTCGATATAATCCTGCAATGGCAGGATATGTTTTTCAGATTATTTTCAGATCTGGATATAATAACCAGATTGCCGTATTTATCGGTTTGATTCAGGAAGATAATGTCCTGCAAGCCCAGGACAGCCAAACGGCTTTTTCACGACAGGCGCTTTACCTGTTAATCATCAGCAAGGTATCTGATCCGGATAAATACCAGTTTTATTATCATTGGCTGAATATCAAACCCATCCTCTGAAGCATCCAGCAGCTCTATCTTTTTCTGACCAATTTTTTTCACGCCAGGGTGCTCTGAACCTTTGCTTCCTGTGCTTAAAAAGCCAAAAGTATCTGTCATTCTTTCTGGATGTATAGCCAGAAGATTCTGGAACTGTAAAATGAAAACGGTCAGCCGGCTTTGACGGACTGCTGTAGGCAGCAGGTTAAGGCTGCCTTTCCGGCCGCCAGTCTGGAAGCTGCAGCCAAAAAAGAAGAACCCGGCAGGCCTGAAAGAAAGGAAAACGAAATGGAATACAGAATTGAACATGATATTTTGGGAGAAGTAAAAGTCCCGGCTGCGGCCAAATGGATGTCCCAGACGCAGCGCTCTCTTGAAAATTTTCGTATTGGCACTGAAAAGATGCCGCACACTTTGATCGATGCCTTTGCCTACCTGAAAATGGCCTGTGCCATTGCCAATGAAAAAGAAGGAAAAATCACCCGAAAGCAGAAAGAAGCGATTATTGAAGTCTGCCGCATGATCCTGGAAGGAAAGCTTTACGATCAGTTCCCGCTGGTCATCTGGCAGACCGGCAGCGGCACGCAGACCAACATGAATGTCAACGAAGTGATTACCCATATTGCAAATGAAAAAGCCGGCTGCGCCCTGCTCCATCCAAACGATACGGTCAATGCCTCCCAGTCCAGCAATGACACCTTCCCTTCTGCCCTCCACATCATGGTCTCACTGGAAGCCAGAGACGAGCTTTTTAAAGCTATCGATTACTGCATCGAAGTATTGCGGCGGCTGGAAGCTGAAAATGAAGGCATCATCAAAATTGGCCGGACGCATCTGCAGGATGCCACTCCGCTCTACTTAAGCGATGAAATCAGCGGCTGGCGCTCCATGATGGAACACTCGCGATCGTATCTGGAAGCTGCCCTGCCCTCTGTTCACCAGCTGGCTATCGGTGCTACAGCCGTAGGATCCGGGCTGAATGCACCGGCCGGTTTTGGAGAAACCGTCTGTGCCTTGCTGGATTCAATGACCGGCATCCACTTCAAGCCGGATCCAAACTTCTTTCATGCCCTGACTTCCAAAGATGCCTGTGTCTTCTTTTCCGGGGCCCTGAAAAGTCTGGCGGCCAACGCGATGAAAATGGCCAACGATGTCCGGCTGCTTGCCTCCGGCCCGCGCTGCGGAATCGGCGAGCTGGAAATCCCGGCCAATGAACCCGGTTCTTCGATCATGCCCGGGAAAGTCAATCCCACCCAGTGCGAAGCGCTGACCATGGTGGCTGTGCAGGTGATGGCTAACGATGCAGCTGTGGGTATTGGCGCCAGCCAGGGCAACTTTGAGCTGAATGTTTTCATGCCCCTGATTGCGTATAATCTCAACCAGGCAATTACCCTGCTCAGCCAGGCCCTGACTTCCTTCACCAGAAACTGCCTGGAAGGCCTGAAAGCCAATCCCCAACGGATCAGGGAAAACCTGGACAATTCCTTAATGCTTGTCACCTGTCTCAATCCGGTGATCGGCTACGAAAACGCTGGCAAGGCTGCCCGCTATGCCTTTGAAAACAATCTCTCGCTCAAGGAAGCCGTTCTTGCTCTGGGCCTGCTGGATGAAGCCCAGTTTGATGAACTGGTTGTTCCAGAAAAAATGGTCATAAAAAAAGAACAGTGATCCTGCTCGTACAGCCAGAAAAAAACGGTTCCGCCTGCTTGCGAAACCGTTTTTTTATCGATCTTATCTTGGATTTTTTCTCTTATATGACAGTTTTATTTATCAATTGGCACTATTGAATTTATTTTGTCTGGAAAACTCCTTCGCTTGCACACCAGAACAGAAATACTTTCCCTGTTTTTTGAAAGGCTTTGGCTGGTCTGTAATTCTTTTGCTCTAGAAAAAAAGCCTTCGGACAAACTGCCTTGGCTGAATGCCAGACAGGATATACGAAACAGTGACTGATCTGTTCCAGACCGGATTTGAAGCATGCTGCTTACACTTTAACTTTACAGATAAACAAAAGTCAGAGACTGATCCTTCTGTCTCCGGCCTTTTTTATAAGAGAAGCGGGCAGCCTGCTCTGGCGGATTGCTTCTGGCCATCTGCCATGCTCTTTAAAGAAGCGGAGAGAACACTTTGAGAAACAGGCGGTACTGGCGGACAAACCAGTTTGTTTTGGCCAGATCTTCCCGGGTGACGAGCCTGGATTCCCGGAAGATGTTTTCAAAATCGTGCAGGATCTTTGGAATACATTCCGTATCGTACAGCCAGGTCCCGCACTCGTAATTCTGGTAATAGGAACGGAAATCCATATTGACGGTTCCGCAAAGCGCATGCTTGTGATCGACGAGCGTCACTTTGCCATGGATAAAGCCGGGCGTATATTCGTAAACTTTAACCCCTTTTTTGGTGAGGATTTCTTCATTGGCTTTTGTGACTTCATAAACGATTTTTTTATCTGGAATAGCCGGAACGACAATCCGGACGTCAACTCCATTCTGGACAGCCAGTTCCAGTTCGGAAATCAGTTCCGTATCCAGGATCAGGTACGGAGTGGTAATCCAGCAGGTCTTATTGGCGGTCTGGATCAGGTTCTGGTGGAAGCGGCGGCCCACATTTTTATCATCAGTCGGTGAATCAAAAAAAGGCAGGACATAGCCGGTATGGTCGCCTTTGGGACGAAGGCCATGTTCTTTAAGATACGGTTCATAAGGGGTGCTGATCGTGGAGGAGTAGTTCCAGATCTGGAGAAAGGCAATAATAAACTGCTCGACCGCCGGACCGTCGATCCGGACACCCATATCTTTCCAGTATCCAAAGCGCTCGATGCGGTTGACATATTCATCGGCCAGATTGCTGCCGCCGGTGAAGGCTGTCTTGCCATCCACGATGATCGTCTTGCGGTGATCCCGGTTATTCATCTGGATCGCCAGCTGGGCATGAATCGGGTTAAACTTGTGGACCTTGATGCCCCTGGCTTCCAGGTTTTTGTCGAAATCTTCCGGCAGATTGAGGATGCAGCCGAAATCATCGTACATCAGGCGGACATCGACTCCTTCTTTTGCTTTCTGTTCGAGAACTTCCAGCATTTCATCAATGACTGTGCCCTCATCGATGATGTAGGTCTCAATAAAGATGTAGTCCTGGGCCCGCCGGATGGCACTCATCAGCGCCTGGAACTGGGCTTCGCCTGTTGGATAATAACGGACTCCCTCATTGGGGTAGACCGGGAAAAATCCATTGTTCCAGGCCATGGAAGTCATACGCGCCAGTGTCGGATCGTCCACCCCGGATTTGCGCAGCGTCTTGAGGTTCTGCTCGGCATAGGCGGCATAATCGGCATACGCCTGCCTATCCTGAATCATCAGTGCTTTCGGGATTTCCCGGTTGCCAAACAGCAGGTACATCAGTCCGCCAAAAAACGGCAGCCCCATAATGATGAACACCCACAGCAGCTTGGAAGATGAATCAGAATCCCGGTTCATGACATAGAGGGAGACCAGGATACTGAGCGCCAGCATAAAATAATAAACAGGAAGAAATGCATGCGAGAAATAGCTCATCAGAATCATCAGGATAACCAGCTGAATAAACAGGGCTCCAAAAATATACAGCGCCTTTGATTTGACAAGCTTTTTGATAAACTTCAAATTCCCACTCCTTTCTTTTTCTATATATCGTCCAGGACGGAACCAGACTTTTGGCTGACCTATCCTGCAGCGTTCAGCCAGGCTGTCCGGTAAAACAGCCTTGGCAGCGGGTACAGCCTCACTGCAGGGCGATGATCCTGTGCTGTCTCTGGTCCTTGCCAGAGATTGCAGGAGATCAGAATATCATACTATACAATGCAAAAGCTTTGACCAGACGTCAAAGGACATTCCTGAAAAAGTGTATCAGATTTAAAAGCCGGATTATCCTTCATTATTGCAAGGTGTTGCATCCCTGCCTCAATGAATCCGGCCTCTTAGTATACTTCATGTAAAGAGGTATATTATGCAAACAGTTACAACAGCCATTATTGACGTTGGTTCCAATACAATCCGGATGAATCTGTATTCCCTTTCCGGATCCGATGCGACCTTGATGATTTCTACAAAAGCCAGCGCCGGACTGGCCGGCTATATTTCCAACGACCAGCTTGAGCAGGACGGAATTGACAAGCTGATCTCGGTTCTTGAAGAATTCAGGACCATCACTCTTGCCCTTCATATTGATTCCATTCATGTTTTTGCTACTGAGTCTTTGCGGGCCGTAAAAAATGCATCCGAGGTTATTGACCAGGTCAGAGGAAAGACCGGCCTGGAGATTGACCTGCTTTCCGGAAGCGAGGAGGCCCGCCTGTCCTGGAAAGGATCCGGTGCTTCTGATCTGGGTGATGAAGGCATCTTCTGCGACATTGGCGGCGGCTCCTCGGAAGTGGTCCTGTTTAAAAAAGCCAAGATCGAACAGGCCGTCAGCCTGCCCATCGGCTCCCTGAACCTGTTTAACCGCTATGTCTCCGACCTGATCCCTGATGAAAACGAGCTGGCAGACATGCGCAGCGAAATTCACCACCTGCTCAAAACAGAGCTGCCCGACCATAAAAACTATAAAGGGCGGATCATGTATGCCGCGGGCGGTTCGGCCCGCTCGGCCAAAGCTTTGATGGTCCAGCTCAAATGGCTTGAACCCGATGAAGATTTCATTACAACCCCATTGCTTCGCGGTCTGCTTCATCTTTTACAGAAGGATCGCGAGAATTCCATTAAAATGATATTGAAGCTTTCGCCTGAACGAGTCCATACCCTGTTTTGCGGCATGCTGATTCTTTACCGGCTTTGCAAGTGGTTCAAATGCGAACAGATCCGCATCTGTCCTAACGGTGTACGCGAAGGATTCCTCAATGAAAAGGTGCTTAATTTAATTCATGAAGAATAAAAAATATCCATTTACACAAAACCGGGAGATTTCCTGGCTGAAATTTAACCAGCGGGTTCTGGAAGAAGCAAGCGATCCGCGGGTCGCCCTGCTGGAACGGCTGAAGTTTATTGCGATTTTCTCTTCCAATCTTGATGAGTTTTTCATGGTCCGGGCCGGCAGCTTAATGGACATGTCGCTGGTGGACAACAAGCAGATTGATGCCAAATCCGGAATGTCGCCCAGTGAACAGCTTGATGCGATTTATGAAGAATCAGCCCGGCTGTACAAGATGCGCGACAATATCACAAAGAATCTGATGCATACGCTTGAAGAAGTCCAGATTCAGCCTTTCAGCTTCAAGCAGCTCAATAAAAAGCAGAACAAGTTCATCACATCTTACTTTGACAAGGAGCTTGCGCCTCTGCTCGCACCGCAGATCATGGATGTCCACCATCCGTTTCCTTTTCTGATCAACAAGGAAAAGTATATCTTTTTCCGGATCAGCGAGAATGGGAAAACCCGCTATGGAATCGTCCCCATTCCTTCTTACCTGCCGCAGATGGTTTATCTCAATGAAGAAAAGACCCAGTTTATCCTGACGGAAAATGTCATTCTCGCTTTGCTTGACAGGATCTTTACCAAATCCAAAATCACATTCCGGACCATTATCCGGGTAACGCGCAATGCTGATATCAACCTGAATGCCGGCGATATTGAAGATGATGAAGACTATCGGGCCTACATGAAGACCATTCTGAAAAAACGGATGCGTCTGTCCCCGATCCGGCTGGAAGTATTCAAGAATACCGACCCGGAAGCCATTGACTATCTTTGCAAGCAGCTGCACCTGAAAAAAGCCCAGGTCTTTGTCTCCAAGCACACACCGCTTGATCCGTCCTACCTGTTTGCGATGATCGACAACCTGCCTGTGGAAATGCAAAGAGCCCTGACCTATAAACCGCTAGTGCCGCAGACCGACCGGCGTTTTGGTCCGGACCAGCCGCCGATTGACCAGATCCTTGATCATGATGTGCTGCTTTCCTATCCCTACCAGGATATCGGCCTGTTTGTTAACCTGCTCAAAGAAGCAGCCAGCGACCCGCGGGTGCTCTCGATCTCGATTACGATTTACCGGCTGGCCAAGAATTCACAGATTGTCAAATACCTGTGCCGGGCTGCTGAAAACGGAAAGAATGTCACTGTTTTGATGGAGCTGCGAGCCCGCTTTGACGAGCAGCACAATATCCAGATGGCCGAACGGCTCGAAGAGGCGGGTGCCAATGTTTTCTATGGCTTTGATGACTATAAAGTTCATTCCAAGCTGATGCAGATTGTGCTCAAGGACAAAAACCAGATCAAAACAATCACCCAGATCGGCACCGGCAACTACAACGAGAAAACAAGCCACCAGTATACCGACCTTTCCCTGATGACCGCTGATCCAATAATCGGGGCGGATGCGACCGAGTTTTTCAAGAACATGAATGTTTCCAACCTGCAGGGCAATTACAAAAAACTCATCGTTTCCCCCTTCAAGCTCAAAGAAGCGGTGATGAAGATGCTGGACGAGCAGATTGCCCTGGCCAGTGAAGGAAAGCCGGCCCGAGCCTGGTTCAAGATGAACTCCGTAACGGATCTTGACTTAATAGCCAAGCTGGCCCAGGCCAGCCAGGCCGGCGTTCAGATCCGGATGATCGTACGCGGCATCTGCTGCCTGCTGCCCGGACTGCCCGGTTATACCGACAACATCGAAATCCACTCGATCGTAGGCCGTTTCCTGGAGCATGGCCGGATCTATATTTTCGGCCAGGGGGAAAATGAAAAAGTCTACATTGCTTCCGCCGACTTCATGACTCGCAACACCGAGCGGCGCGTGGAAGTCGGGGTTCCGGTGGAAGATCCGCAGCTGAAAAAAGAGCTTGTCGATTATTTTGAAACGGAATTCCGGGACAATGTAAAAGGCCGCAAGCTTCTGCCTTCCGGTTTCTATACCAAAGTGGATCAGGACAGCGGCGAACTGGTTGACTCCCAGGAAGCCTTTATTGAAAAAACCAGGGAAACCCGCTATGTGCCTAAGCCAAAACCGGAACCAAAGAACAAGTGGCTTCATTCCCTTGGCGAATCGTTTACCCACCGCTTTCGCGACAGGAGAAAAAAAGCGTAGGCTCTTTTCTGGAGC